>WLWD01000610.1_pt1 | contig 77940 bp, 34 predicted proteins | sample 6712731 | NCBI WGS metagenome assembly WLWD01 (sample SAMN12718690, study PRJNA576275) | sponge metagenome | isolation source: marine sponge | host: Mycale hentscheli | place: New Zealand: South Island, Marlborough, Capsize Point | collected 2014-11-01 | reverse complement strand
ATCACAGTCTCCATGTGCTTCTGCCCACCCTTCACCTCCAAGAAATAATCCTATACAATTATATTGTATTTCCATAAGAACTCAATTCATAAAATCCTTGACAATCCACTTTATTCACAATTTTTCTCTGTCTTCTAATTATTACTATTGAATGTTTATATCTCTTTACAGGCTTTTTTTTAACAAAAGGAATTCTGTATTGTTAAAAAGAAGACCTGATTAGTAATCTAAATTAACTTCTTCTGTTATATGTGCAAATGTTGTTGCTGTTAAAATAACTGGATAGTTAGCTATTATGCACAGATCAATTCAACATATACTGCACCTATTGGCTACCAGAAGGTCATATGGAATGGTTCGCTGCAATGGAAAGTGATATCATCGATATTGTATTAGAATCACTAATGAAGAATGGAACTGTAGAGAGTTAACCTGGTCTTGAAGCATGTGCAAGACTTCATGAAAACATTAAACCCAAAACATTTCTGTACCTTTATATAATAACTTTCAGAAACACTATCTTAAATTATATAAACCACAACAGAGAAAGCAAGTGCTTGCAAAAGACTTAACATTGAGGGGGTAACGGTGATAGCTATATGACTTATAAGTATCATAATACTCATGTTTACAACCCAGAATTTTATACTTCCTCTAAATACAGTTTTACACACAGGTTATATGTGTGTCCTCTTTGCATGGTGTAGCTACAGACAGGAACACACTGCAAAAATCTGCATAAGAGGCTGTACTACTATTGGTAAACAATGTTATTACAGAGTCTATTGCTGTTTATTTATGCCAGAATAGAACCACAGTGACACTGTATGGTACTGTTAGAGACTGCATAAAGAGACGGTTATAGGAATTTTGACAGACTGTGTAAGATACTGTAAGAGAAAGTATGACACAATATTATATGAAATAATCTAGCCCCACACAGGGTATGTGATACATGACATGAAAAAGTAAGTAAAAGTGACTGCAAAATAATTAGAGAATACGAAATGATGAAAGAGACATTATGAGGCCAGTGAGTGACTATGAGAACTGGGTAGAGACTGTATGAGACTTGGAAACTATTAGATGCTACTATTGGCAAAAAAGAGGTGTCAACAAGGGACATTGATTAGATAGTATACATATGCAGTATAGACTGCAAATACTTGCTTGGATTATATAAGGTTAGAAACTGTACGTAAAGACAATAAAAGCCCACAAAAAACTATAAAAACATACAAATAAGTTTAAAATATAAGGCGTATAATTTAAAATACTATTGTAGAGTACAAAAGCTGCAGGAGTAAAACTAAAGAAGCTGCTAGAAGTAATGGGGCTGTAGAGACTAAGAGACAAAAGAGACTGAAAGAGACTAAAGAAACTGGAAGAAACTAAAGAAACTGAAGAGACTGAAAAAAATACTAAAGTTACTGATAAGACCAGAAGAGATTAGAAGAGAAACTAGAAGAACTAAAGAGACTAGAAGAGACTTAAGAGACTACAAGAGACTGTAGAGATGAGAAGAGACTAAGAGGCTAAAAGGATACTAAAGAGATCAAAGAGACTAGAGACTAGAAGAGAACATTAAGAGAATAACGAGACTAAAAGAGGCTAAATAGACTGGAAGATACTAGAAGAAACTATAAAGAGACTAAAAATACTATAGACACTAGAAGAGACAAATGAGACCCTAGAGACAAGAAGCTACTAAAGAGACTAAAGAGACTAGACTAAAGAGACTAGAAGAGATAAAAGAGATGAAAGAGACTAGAGACTTGAAGGCACTTTAAGGGACTAGAAGAGACTAAAGAGACTAGAAAAGACTAAAGTGACTAGAAGAGACGAAAGAAATCAAAGAGTTTAGAGACTTATAAGAGACTAGAAGAGACAAAGAGACTGGCAAAGATTAAAGAAACTGAAACAGACTAGGAGACTGAATAGACTGAATAGACTAACAAGAATTGAAGATACAAAATGACTGAAAAGACTAGAAGAGACAACTGAAGAGAAGAGACTGAGGAGACTAAAGGGACTAGAAGAGAAGAAGAGACTAGCTAGAAGAAACTAAAGAGACTAGAAGAAAATAAAATATAATGTTACAGTATTTGTTAATTAAGTTAGCTATATGGAATTATATTTATAAATAAAGAGTACAATGTACATGAAGAAACAACCTATATATGCTTTGTTAGGTAGCTAGCTATCTACTTTAAAATGTCCATAAAAAAAAAACAACAACAACAACAACAAACCTTGCCCCCCCTCCCCACACACACACAAAAAACAACAACACTGTGTGGGACTAAGAACACCAGGATGCTGCTGCAAAATATTGTAACGGTCATGAAAGATAAAGATCAGAACTAGTTTGCTCTAGCTATGGTGGTAGGTTTATGGTCCGTTTCAGTGACGTAATTCAAAATTAGTAATAGCTATATAGCGGGCGTGTCATGCAAAATTCGGTCCCCCCCAAAAGTGGTCCGGCCGGACAATCTGTATGTACACCGATGGTCCGGCGGACCGTGCGTGTATACATAGTTTCATCCAAAAACCGCCGAGGAATTTTAATGATATTCACGTACATGGGCGCGGTCGGGTCACGCCCACTGGGGGGAAAGTTTCTAAGGCTTTATCAGCTGGCTCATCAACAAGGATGAGTGAGTACTGCAAGTCTTTATAAGTGTGTAGCAAAACAGAGGTACACGAAGAAAATTAACCTTCTTGGTCTCCAGGAAGAAGATGAACCATACCCTGAAAGAAGCTTGGTCAAATTCATAGATGACCTGACTTTATGGCCTACTGTTGAATATGGACACATTTTTTGTTATTTTGTACACAATACCAAACAAGAGCTAATGCAGTGGAAAAGTTTACAAGCATACAACTATTTTCAGAGTGGGTTAGTGGACTTGAACTGTATAGATGCTTTTAATTTGACACTGTAATACTTGATATACATACATGCAAGATTTATACGTGATGTAAAGGTGTGGATTATTGGTCCTGAGCTTTGCATATTACGTGCATATGTAAATCCCAGCATGAAATCTCCCGACAAACCCCATGATGCCTGGATAGCTGTGAGAGGAGATGGCACTATTGTAACAGCTCATATGGCAGGGCAAGTAGCTAGTTGTAGTTTCAGTTGGTTAAATAATATGATGCTGGATTAATTTTTGTAGGTTGAGTGAAGGGTTCTCCCACGTAGCTGCTGTGATGTTTAAGGTGGAGTCTGCAGTTCGAAATGGTTACACTGCTGGTACACTTCAAGTTTATGTCGATGGAACCAGATATTTAGCAAGAAAGTAAATTTTATTAATATATTTTTTAAGATTATTATTATTATTCTAGAAGAACTTTTATTTATACTTTATTTTTATAGCATGAGCCTGCTCGAATTGTCGACATCAAGTTTGTCACTCCTAAGTGTGGAACTGAATCAAAGCAGCAGAGTCCTGCCCACAAAATATCAGCAATAGTCCCTCCACCAAACTACAATGAAAAGAAGGCGTTCATTGAAACGGTTCAAACTTTACTTCCAACTTCTGCAATACTAAATGTCTGCACTATGAAGATAGGCCCACGTCGTAATTATTGAGTGGCGCGACAGCTTCCACCAACAAAGTTCAGTTATATCTATACTCCTGAAATCATTTTCATAAAATGTTATAAAGATGAATATGTATTGTGTGTTTGTGTGTCTGGTGTTTGCATTGGTATGTTTGTAGCTAGAATATGGAAAGCTTTCCATTCTACAATATCTTAGCTAATACAAAGCAAATGCCAACTGATAAAAATGAAATTTTGAATTTAATGTATAACTATGATCGACTCCAAAACAGGACATTAAATTTGGATTTATAACAATTGATATGGTACACAAACATGGAGTAATTGTAGAATCAAAGTGATGCTTATGTGATTAATATAATAGTACAGTTAAGTAATGATAGCTTAACTGAACACATCCAATGACTACGGGTTCCCCTAAATTCGTTAATGCACTACAAACAGTCAACAATTTGTCGATATTCGCCACATTTTCATCATTTTTATGCTTGATGAGACTCAAACTCAAAGTTCCTTTTAATACTGTGTATCTATTTACACAGTGAAGGGCAGATATTTGGTTGTCCTACAAAAAAACAACAACAACAATTATGAACTATGAACTATTGACTACTTCCATACCATTAAGAAAATGCTCATTGCATATTCTTGAAGACTTGACTGGATGCCACCCTTCTCTTCTTATAGCAGCTTCCCACTTCTGGCACCTATTCCTATCTGTAAGTGGAAATCTAAAAAAGCTGAGCCCTCCTTTCTTTGCTACATAGTTTGTACATCCAACCACACAGCAATTCTTCACCATGACTGCTGCCACAGCCGCTCTAGCTAGCTTTCCCCCAGTGGGCGTGACCCGACCGCGCCCATGTACGTGAATATCATTAAAATTCCTCGGCGGTTTTTGGATGAAACTATGTATAGGCGTGAGTGGTCCTAGTGGGACCCTGTGTGTTAGCACAGACGGTCCCCCTCCATCATAGATAGTCCCCCCTATCTTGACTGCATTCAAGTTACAATTTAGTAAGAGCGACGACTTGACTGGGAGTTGGTTTTGACCTAGAAATGAATAATAGCTATTAAAAAATGAATACGGAGCAAAACAAATAAAATGAATGAACTGTCACGAAAAATTTGGTTCAATTTACAAACAGAAGCAAAGTAAATTAATGAAACAAAACATATGAATAAATAAATAATAACTAAAATAACTATATAAATAATAAATTAGCCTTAATTCAGCCAGATTAGCTTCTCAGGCAGAGTATTCAGTAGCCTAACCTTAGCTTTGACTACGATATGTGAAAGAAATGACTGGAGACAGTATTTTATTTAAGCAAGGGAAAATTTAAATGTTGCCTCATGTCACACAATCTAAAGATGCCCGCTCTCAGAACTTCACATATATATATATATATATATATATTATAAAGATTGCACAAGATGAATTATTTACAATATCACAAGCCTGATTAAAATAGTTTTAAAGAAATGCTTGATAAAACAAAGTGTTGTTAGCAATATTCTGAACATTGGACTTCAAGAGTCACTGTGTAGCTCTTTCTTTCATATTTGCAGTTTCTCTACAGTAGGGTGAATGTTTCTGATAGACTGTAAAACTCTGTCTACAAGATAACATTTTTCAAGCTGTTTTAGTTAATTAAAACTAAAACTATTTATACAATCTGTTGTTGTTACAAATTTCCAAAGTATAAAATTAAAACTAAAACTAAAATATATTTTAGTTAGCTCTTTCTTCCAGAAACTTAACTAAAGCTATATAATTAATATGACTCTATTATTGTAAATATTATAATTAATAAATAGTTTCTCTCATTTGTGATAAATAACACAATGTTTTTTACAAGTCAAAATGATAAAGTTAGTTTTTACAAAAACAGCAAAACCATGTCATTGATGAATTATTTAAAGCCTCAGCAGGCACAGAAGCACAATCCAAGTGAAACCATTGGCTGCAATTGGTGCATTCAATCATTCCAATATTTTCCAGCTCTGGCATTCTGCAATAACAATGAATCTCAAAATCATCTTTAGCCTTTAGCTGTTGACCTTTGCTGGCACTCAGTTTCTGTGGGAAAGGTGTAAACTTTCCAGACATCAGACTCTTGTAAAGGTGTCTTCTCATAATCTCAGTATCATAGGTGCATAAAGTTGGATCATCTCCAAACACAAGTGAGGTTAAATATGCTATTGCAAAGACACCACAATCATAACCACCACTCTACGGAGAAATATAATAGATTATATTATACCATGGAGCAAACTATAATACTATTTACACATTTACCTGCATTTGTACATCCATAAAACAAACCTCAATTGCACTTTCTTGTCACCACATAATATTAGCTATTTGTGCCTTTGCCATGGTTGGTAAACAATTATATACACTGTCATACACCTGAATGCAACTTTTCTTTTCTATGCCAATAGTAGAAAGAGTGATCCAATGATTCTCAGTAGTATGAATGACTTGAACAAATTCACCACTTTCATATTTAAAACTCATACACAATCCTAGTTCATCATCTTGGAGACCAGAAACAGAAGGAAATGGTATTTTCAACAGCATTAATGAGTGAATCATTTAACATTCCAGTAGGACTTAAAATTACTTCTCTGTCTAAGACAGTTAACTTTAAGCCAGCAATCCAGTGCTTTGGGGGCACATACTTCTGCTTTGGTTTGTATGATTCAATAAGAATAATATCCTTCCTGAGAGTATGAACAACATTATGGCTAAATAATACATAAATAAACCCAAATTTACACTTACTTTGACTTGCATTGTTTTTGGCTGTATCTTTTCTTCACAACCATCAAATTTTGGGCAAGTTCATTCTTTCGGCACAAAAAATCTTTATTTACCAATGAACTGTATATTTTAATAAATCATATACTATTGTTATTCCACATGAATTGTAACTATACCGGGTTATTATATTGAGCACAGTGTCATCTTCAGATTGACTTCTCTGTCTTTTACGACCTGTACATAAGTCAATAAAAATTAGTCTATAAAAGACATAGTCCACTAACAAAACACTAAAAGCTATTTTACGGCACAATTGGACTATCATTGTGACATTCACATTTGAAAACACTGCAAAAACTAGGGTATATTATAAACAAGATAACCAATTCAACTACAGGCCAGCTATATTGAATATAGCACTTACCTGCTTTTGTACACATCCAGTGCTTTGGTATTCCTGTCTTAGTTCTTGAGCCCAAACAATGAACTGGTCTAACTGTGTCTCATCCAGATAATAATAATCACTTTCATAACGAGTTATACATGGAGATGTAATATTGGTGCATTTGCAAAAGAAAGAAACCAGTTCTATTGCAGGAACATAACTGAATCTAGGTTGAAGTTCAGCTTTCTTGAAGGCATCAAAATTTTCATGTAATTCAGCATTGACAATTACAAAATCAAATGCCTCTACCAAAGGTGGTTCACTCATTGACTTGCGACACTGCAACCATAATGCCACATCAATGTCCTTGCTCAGGGCATATTCATCCGGTGTGCTGATATAAGATGAGAGCTATTACAAATTTAATAAATTATCAACATGTATAAATTAATATTAAGAATACAGCTAAATGTATTTACGTCAACTTTTTCATCATTGGCTGAGCAATGCTGCTCAAACCTAGCTCCAGTTTTCCATAAACGCAGCAGGCTATCATTGTTGAGCTGATCAAGTAACACCCTAAACAAATCCTACATTTAGAGGTGATAAAAATAATTTATAATTAGATATATCTGATAATTTACTAAAGACAATTTTTGATCAAGCTTTAGATTAACCTTATTGGTAAAGTTAGATGCAGAAGTTTTAGCCTCATCAGATAATGCAGCAGTTGTTGAATATCCATTTTGAAAATCAACCTACACAATCACATAATTATAATTCTTCAACTAGCTAACTACTACTTCAGTTGGCATTAAGTGTAATGTAATTCTATTTCAGAAAAGCTACTATAACTGGCATGCTTACTTTAGGGGTCAATGATCTTCTTGTATTTAACAATGGTGGCATAGAGTCATCAGAATCCAGATCACTATCAGAATCACTACAATTTGACTATATTATTATAGTGAAACAAATAACACAAAAAGCATTTTTTCCCCTTTGATATACTTACAATAGAACTTATTGTTGCAGCTTTGCCTGGAAGAGATGGAGATGACTGAGTTTGATCCGTATTTTGAGTCTCCGGAATTTCTTCATGCTAAAATTTAACAGTAATTTTTTTGCATCTGTCAATAATATTGCCCAATATTATATCACTGCAATTCTTACATTGTAGGGCTTCATATGAACTGCATTTACACGAGGAATAATTTCATTGCTATCAATTTTTTGAAGTCTGTAAAGTCCACGACCAAGTGAACCCACAATTTTAAATGGACCCAACCATTTCATATCCAGCTTTCCACCTTTTCTTTTTTTCCTCGAAAAATCTTTTTTCAATACTATTGCACCTATTTTATGTTTCAGTACAGGAATGCTTTTTATTATAAGTCTCTTTTTGCTTTAGTTGAGCCTTAATGATGTTAGCCTTTGCTTGATCCAGTACCATTTGCCTCTTCTCTCCAACCTGTCTTATTACTTCCTCATCTATTTTCATTAATACATTTGAATAAAATAATTGCAACATCCCAAACCCCCCTCATTTACCCTGTGACTGATCTATGTGTTCACATAGAATATCACTTGCTTCACCACCAAACTTCAAGTCAATTGGTAGAACAGCCTTCCTACCAAACATGAGCTCATATGGAGTAAAACGAGAAGATTCGTGCACAGCAGTATTATAAGCATATATACATGTGTCTAGAAAGTCTTCCCATGATGATTTTTTATTTTCAATAAATTTGGTCAGCATATTCTGAATCGTTTGGTTGAACCGTTCATCTAGTCCATTAGCCTAACATGCCACAGATACAATACTATTGTAATGTTTGCTTTCATGATTACAGTTCGTCCAGCTTAAAGAGTAGAAAGTACAGATCTCAAAACTTAGACTAGTTGCAATCACAATAAGCGTAGCCATACCTTTTTTGTGTTGTTAGATCCCAATCCACTCGAAACTAAGTCATATAAAACAGCATAAGTGTAAGAACTACGCTATCTCCATAGACATTCCATACATTAAGCGCCATTTTTTTTGACGTCACAAATTCGTCCGTCCTACGTCACAACTCGTAGTTAAACTTGAGCCGCGCCCTCCACACGGCAGCTCCTATTCGGGAACTTCCCTTATTTAAGGGTGCCCTGCCACCGGAAACCGAGGCGCGTAACCGCAAATGGCGGACCACCGCCGCCATATTGGTGGTAGGCAGCTTTAGCTAGCGCGACTGCTACGGCGTAGGAGATGAGAGCCAGAACACAACAAATGATTGTTACTGGGTAGATATTTTTCATCATTATGTAATGGTGATGGTAAGGCACGACAATTGGAGAAGCTGAGTGCCTTGATCTTGATGAAAGTGAAAGGTCTCAGTGGCTGGATGATGCAGACTTGTGGCCCTCAATCACACATATTCACCTTGCTATGTATCTTCTGCATACAATCCTAAAGTACACCGCTTTTTGTCCTGGGAGGACCTAATCCGTTTCTAACATATTTGGTCCCCCCCAGACTACCGCTGCGGATTTGGCCCTACCAGAACGAAAACCGCTAGGACCAAATTTCCTGTGGCACCATAGATGGCACCGACATGCCAGACAATTACTGTGATCAGTGGACTACCGTAAGGTCAAGTTTACACGTCAGTGGAAAGCGCATGCGTGTTATGGTTTCACCAAATATGGAAAGGGTGTGTCACAGTTCTATGTTTTGTTTTGCTAGTTGAAGTTCTCGATTTTGAAGAGACGACAGAACCGGCGTTAACGTACAGCATTGGGTGAGTAGTGTATTTTTACTTTGACCATCATTTTTGTTTAGTAATGGTAAACAATTTTATGGACCAATTTGAGAGCAATGACAGTATGGAATCTCTCTTGTCTGTAACTTTGGTAAAATATATATCCTCTCAGATCTAGCATGTCATTCAATTTGCCTGCTCCACACGCTTTTAGTTACAATTACAGTAACCACTTTCTACTAATTGTGATGACACTTTACTCATTCTCCTGTTTCTCGGCCGCTCTCGTCATCTTCCGTCTAACTTTGTATTTAAATAGGTTGCAAACGAATTCGCCTACCAGTAGTCTAGCTTAGCCAAACCCTTCACTTCTTTACAACTGCGTTTTTGGATTACTCGGTAATTCAGCACTAGTTCACGAAAGCAGCTCTCTTGTTTCTGTGCCACTCCCTCCTACTGTCCATTATTTTGTGCCGGGTTTGGTTGCTCAGTTCGCCTCGCACTCTAGGTTGCGCCCCTGTTTCCATGCCACTTCTGCCTACGGTCCATTTTTTTGTGCTGGGTTTGGTTGCTAACCGGTACGCAGTTCGCCCTGTGCTCTAGGTTTACCCGGTAACTCAGCGCAAGTTCACGAGGATTGTGCGCCTGCGTGTTCTAGCTCATTAGCTCATTTCATGAATACATATGTTGTCGTCGGTCACGGGTATTATTATGTATATGACAGGAGGTGTAAATTTTAGGCCGTGGTTACGTAACTCTTGTAGCTGACAACTAGCGCTTTTTCGCCTCAATCAATCCAGCCTTGAACAAGCCATATAATCGTCATTGACTGACCATGCAAAATCTCTTCATTTATGAATTACTATGTATACATCGGTGCCAAGTTTTTGAAACGAAAAATAGGACTATTGTACTGTACAGTAAACAAAAATAGGACTAAGAAAATAGGAGTAAGAACAATAGGACTATTGTACTGTACGAGTAAGCAATTTCTTTCTGCCATTGCCCATTCAGGCCACCACCATTCATAGGCGTAGCAGTACATTTTTCATTGGTCAGGCAGACTGACTTTTATATAGGTTGGGTGTGGAAGGGGGGGAGGGGAAATTGAGGAGTTACAACCCAAATAAAAAATTGTAATAGCTAATCCCTTTGAAAAACAAACAAACTGCCTCTACAACAATCTTGCAAGCCTACCTGTGCAGTTCTATCCCAGGAAGCTGGATGGTTATGCATATAAAATTGAAATGTAAGATATAAATGTTGTCGAGAACATTGTTGTGCAGGATGGTCTAGATGTTCTGAATCGTGTCCAGTTGAAGTAAAGTTGAGCTACCAGTGCGACACATACTCACAAATGAGTATAGTACCATTAAAACTAAGTGGAACTAGTGCAGAATTATAGAAATTTACAATTTATGAAAATATTGGTCACTAACTAAAATGATGCGGGTTTTACAGTTACAAAAAAAAGCGGAATGAAACATTGATAGCGAATGTGTCATTGATAATGATAATACAACTGAGCATGCATGAGTATGAAGAAGTGTGTGTAGCTAGCTACTAAATTAGTTACGTGCTAAAGTGCTTGTCTTGTGGAGCCCATACTAAATGGGTGAAACAAGAAGGAAAGGTAAGTTGATGAAGCCATCTAACCACCATGAGACAGTGCCAAAAATGAGTGTTTTTCTAAAGCATTGGTCTGGTAATTGCTGGAGCAGCCTGTCCAGTGCTACACCTATGCCAAATTATAAGGTAAATGACTGACTGGTTGGTTGAAGTAAACAAAAGACACGAGAGGAACTAGAGATTACTTCGTGGTAGTTAAGAATTGTGGCCTTCGTCGACTTAAACAATTCTTCAGAAGGAGATACAATTGCAACCATATTTTGGGGTTGCATGTGTTTCAGTTTATGTTGAGTTTTATTTTGTAGGGTTGTTGATATGTGCAGACTTGGTTAGCAGATCTCAAACATTATTTGCCATATTGTTATGTACCTGTAGCATTAAGATCTTAAAAATTCATTGGAATAAACAATTCACTAACTATAAACAGAATTAAGTGATTTGGTGCTCTCTCTCTCTCGCTGCTCTTTTTAATACAGAAATAAAAAGGTTTTTATTGTCACTGGGAAATGAAGCTAGAATGTCTTGCTTAATGCACAGTTACATGAATAGGTGAAGTGTCGTCATGTTCAGTAGAAAGTGTTCAATTGTAACTAAAAAGTATAAGATGTTTTATTCATACTCTTGATGGGTGGCCTCCTTGAGCGACTTCTGGGTTCTTCCAATTGAGGTACGATTGAAATACTTCTTGACTCTGGTACAATGTATTTCTCTAGGTTGATCATATTTATCCTTGAGAGCTTTAACCATCTCGTTGTAATGTCTTCACTCAAAGGGTGTATAGCTAAGATGGCCTTAGCCTCTTTTGACTTGACAGCTGATGACAAGTAAATAGCCTTGTCTGAGTCTGTAAGCTCAGTGTCATGACTGAGTGCTGCTGAGAAATCTTGCCAGAAATGTTCCCAATCCAGCATTTCTCCACTGAACTGAGGCATCTCTATGCTTGGCATCTTGAGTCGAGATGATCTATCATGTGAGGCTGAGCAAACACTTGAATTTCCTTCACTTATTTTCTCTGGACCCTTGGAAGACACTAGATCAACTGCACCTTCTAGTGCCAATATTCTTGCTCTCAAAATAGACTTCATATTTTTTAGCTCAGGCAGCTTCTTAGCTCCAGGTGTTGAAAGTACCTTCAAGATTTCTTCCAACCCTTTATGCAAGGAAGGTAACCGTCTTCTTAGCTGTTCCACATTATCAGGAAGTTCCCTCTCAGCATCTTCTAATTCTTCTATAAAGTCATCAAAACTATGGTATGCAGTGCACTGTTCCTTCAAGAAGGTATAGTTATCCAACTGCTCTTGAAGATTGGCTTGAAATTCTGCTTCTCCTCCTTAGAGTTCAGTAGCACGAACATCTTCTTGCTCTTCAGGTATTATTCCCAAGAGAATCTCAGTTTGCTGTCTGTAAGCTTCTTCTGCTCGAAGCAACTCATCTATCTTCACTTGTAACTGACAAACAACAAATGTCTTTGGTGTGGCCTTCATCCATCCTTCTACAATGGGTGTAATTCGAGTAAGCGCTCCTTTAGCACGGTCTCGTGTCCTTCTGACATCAGTAACTGTTGTAGCCATAGTCCCCAATTCAAAATACTGAAAGTGAGAGTTCTTGAAATTTACGTAGTTACTCTGTCCGGAGGGTTATCCGGCTCAAAGGACCAATAATCAGGCTGGTTAATGTGAGCGATGCTCCAACTCTTCCTTTCAGTCAGACTTATCCTCACTTATCCTGTAATGCCTGTACCGAGTGCGCACCTGAGTAACTGCAGCAAAAACCCTCCCAAGGTAGTCACCACTTACTCAGTGAAAAAATAGTCTTTTCTAAACTTGACTTATACAAAACACTGACTAATAGTGAGAAAAGTGAATAGTTAAAACTAGTAGGGGAGTAATAGCATGACATCATGACAACGACTTGAGTGGCCTAAGAATGAACATGACAATGAATATCTTAAGGGAGCACCTAACTAGTGATGTGCTTGAGCACAAATGGCGAGCGAGCCTAAAGACTTCAATATTTTATATGAATGATTTTGACTTCTAACACTGAAGCTACTGAAAATAAGGTCCAGTTTTTAAATTTAGCATACAGGGTAAAGGGATTTCAGTGCCATAGTAACAACTCTCTGCAACTGCTTAGAAAGAAAACAACAACAACAAAACAATACACGTTATTTAAAAGTTTTCTTTGTGATATTCTTTAGCTAAGTAGTGGTTGTAACACACAATGCTTTGACACAACTGGAAATGCACCTACACAGACGTAACCTCGCAGTATAGTCTAGTGGGACAATTGTATTTTCAAGTAAATACGTTGCGCACGGCTTGTAACCATGACAAAGAGCGCATTGACTTACCACCGCCACTAACTCGAATAGAAATGGAAGTCCCTTAAGTTTTCAAGTTTTAACTGCACCCGCAAAAGAATTCAAAACGGTAAACAATTCAATTTCTAGGGTGAATACGGGTACTGATCGATAAACCAGAGGATTCTGTTTAGTGCAATTTGGGACTGGGTCGACCACATAACTAACACAAAAACGCGAGGGTCAAAGTACAAAATGACATACGTACGTCCAAACATATATACAAATAAATATACTAGAAAATGCTCGTGTAGCATTGGTTTGGCGAGCGAGGTTCTGGGGAAATGTTGACACTATCAATTGCATTGGGGTCGTTTGATTTGAATTTGCATTGGTTTTCTTCCTGCAGGTTGCCAAATCTGAATTCACATCTCATTATTAGTAGTAGAATATGTAATGACATGTAAAGGGGGAAATGATGATTGGTAAAGGGTAAAGAATGGTACTCCTCATGATAAAGTAAAAATTGGTAAAGGGTAAAGAATGGTACTCCTTCTGGAATGCGCGCGCGTTTAAACGACGACGTACGACGCGTTTAAAGGACGACGTATTCAGGATTTCCATAGACTACATCTTAAAGTTGCTCGCTCGCTTCGCTCGCTCGCCAATAAACATCCCCGATTTTTTCATTTTTACCCCTGTAAGTGTCTCGCTGGCTACGCTCGCTCGCCAATTAGTTAATAGGTTAAAATAATTGGGGCAAGCGAAGCAAGACCCTCATTAACGAGTCTCAGTTGAGACTTTTGGATATATTATATGGCATAGTCCAAAGAGGTCAATGCGTGTCCACCCCCGGAGGCTGTAACATTAGTGCGGTCACAAGAAATTGTGGAGAAAAGACTTAAAAATGACCAACAGCTATGGAGTCCAAAGAGGAATAATGTTCGCTGTTTGGTCTTATGAACTTAGTGGGATTCATATTTTATTCTATTGGTGGCGGTGGTCACTATTACTACATGCAAAATTTCAGGTGAGCATGTATGGTAGCATGTATAATAATTGTTTTATCATGTAAAACTTGAATTAAGCATACAATTCTTTAAAAGTTTCTACTTCAGCAAGTTAAATTAAAATTAATATTTTTAGTTGACACTCTTTAACAAGTGGTGTGAATGACATACAATCCATTGTACATATTTAAGTATTTCAAATAGTACCTATCTTTGTAAATTAAACTTTCAAATACCTAGAAATATGAAAGCAAAAGTAATTGTTTGTAACAACAAAAATAACAACAAAAATAATTACATTTTCGATTTTTCAAAGCTATATGGCAATTTATTCCACCCTAGATATCTTCACAATAATATCTTTAGGTACATGATCCTTGAAATAACTCATTATTTCAAGCTGTTATTTCAAGCCATACTGAGCAAGCTCATTACCCTTGTAGTTATAGCAACTGGCCAAACTTTTCAATTTTCTTGGTTTTTACAGCTACATTCCTGGGTGTACCCTGCTCAATAGGGTTAGAGCAGCTGCTAAATTATCAGCTGGGAGTGTGGGCAACCCCAACAACCAACTTTACCCTTCCTCTAGTACTAACTACAGTAGTAAAGGTATTTAGTGTGGAATAAACCACTTACTACACTTGTCAGAGTGATATGGCAAGATATTTCACTCTCAGGCTTTATTTTCTCTTGCCTCTGGCTCATGAAAATAAATTAGCCTGCTCATGAAATATTTCTCCATATCACACTCTGACTCATGTAATAAGTACTATTTATTCCATGCTAGATATCTTCACAATGAAGTTTTTAGGTGGGTGACCATGATATCACATAGTGTTATCTCATGGCTGTATTGCAGCAAGATCATTACCAGAGTAGGTATAGCAACTGCCTAGGTACACGTTTTCTGGGTTTTTACAGCTACCTTTACTCTAGTGGAGCCTACCCTGCTAGGTTAAGAGCAGCTGCTATAATATCAGCTGGGGTTGTGGGGAGCCCCTAGTGAGTTTTCTCCAACTTTACACTATGAGATACCAAAAAACTACTTCAGTGAAGATATCCAGTGTGGAATAAACCACTTATTACACTTGTCAGAGTGATATTTCACTCTCTAGCTCTAAATTAGCCTGCTCTTGAAATATTTCACTATATCACACTCTGACTCATGTAATAAGCACTATAATATATATATATATTTATTGCACCTTTTATATTTTTAATTGAATATTTCCGCATCACGCGAGCGTTCTGTATTCTCCCATATTGTACGGTTTATATTGTACGGTACACTACGCATGCGCGTAGCGAGTAAAATCAATGACAATTGAATTGTAACCGGTTGAGAAAAAATATCAAGGCAGCAATAAATCACTTATCACACTCGTCGTACAATATTGGAATGATATTTTACTCTCACGCCACATTTTCACTCGCCTTTGGCTCGTGAAAATATTTTGCGTGCTCGTAAAATATTTTCCCATATTGTACTCTGACTCGTGCTATAAGTATTATATATATATATATATATTATATATATAATATAGGCATTGCATTACAGGTAGTATTTGTTTAAGTTTAGCTACATATAAAATATTTTAATACATAATATAGATTCTGTTTTAAATCCAAATTTTATTATCGTTATGCATCATATCACATGTTTTATATATTTTAGTAACAGATGACACTAAAATGACTGAGTGTCACCGTCCAGTATCTTCATTATGTGATTCTATTGATGAAGGTAGCTATAATAGAAACTTTGTGTTTAATGTAATGTCTAAATATTTGTAATTTTTTACAGGTCAAATTGAGTTAAAAAAACAAGTACAGTCACTAGATGAAGAGTTTACTGATCTAGTGGTTACATTTGTAGATCATCTGGTAGAAAAACGAACCTCAATCTATGATGTTAAGAAGCATATTAGATTTATTCCAGGACATGTCGGTGCTAGTATCACTCCACTATGGCGTAACCTCAAACCTGAAATAGGAGAAATTACAGAGATCGATGAGTTTTTGGAACTTCTAAACTTTAATCTGTGGAATTTTCTGGACTATGAGATGTTGGAACATTTGATAAAAAAATGTAAAGTTCGTCATATGTCACAAGAAATAGAGAGATATGCTGTTAAAATTGATCATTTTAAAAGAACAACATTGGTAATTCCTTTTATCAAATGCTGGGATGGGCACAAATTGGAAACAATCCCAGATTCTGTGGTGGAACTCGTAGTAAAGTGTGACATCAAAGAAGATATCACTAAGTTTACACTATCTCGTTTGGATGATCTGAGACACTATATTCTAAAGAAATGTGTGCCACTTCTTTCTCACTTTGCATCCGTTCTGTACTATCACAAAATTAGTGAAGGATGTATATGCGTGTCTTGGTTGTTCCCAGAGAGATTTTCACTTATTTTGAAAAATAGAATACAAGATATTTCATTGATACTAGCCCAATACCATGTAAAGTTGGTAAAAATTAATGAAGAATGCATTTACTTACAAGAGAGCATGAGAAAATTATGTAAGTACATGTTTTGTTTCAATTTAATTGGATATAATTTAGTTACAGCAGAGTCAGTGTTTATTTTTGGTTCCATAAAAAATGACCTGTCTCTCTTTTTTGATGGATTGTTTTAGACAGTGCTAGTGTATTACATAATAATGTATCCTAGTAGCACCAATGTAGGATTGGTATGCTGACATACTTATGTAGTGCTTGATGAGCCATCTTCAAATAGAGCTACTATGCAAGCAATATTATGGGATATTGTGTGCATGTGAAGTGCATTAAATGAATATATTTTACAAAGACTAATACCATATTCTGTCATGTCAATATTGCATCAATATTAATTTATTCATGCAGATCGATCTAAATCAGAAATATGTCTTGGTGCTCCATCTGATGTCAAGCCTTTCAAAAGTACGTATGAGAAATGTGACCTATTAGTTTTATATGCAATGATTTATTGATACAGGTAGATGTTTGTCAGATGAAAATATTTTAACTCCAAATGCCAAAATTACACCTTCTGGTATGTCTAGTACAACATACCTAGTGTAATTCAATGTTATTGACCCTGTGTACTTTGATCTGTAGTTAAACGTGACTTAGAATTCACTGAAGTATATAAAAGTACTTCACTGGAGTCAAGTACATCATCATTTGGTAAAGATACTTTGAGTAAATCCAATGAAGAACTCAAGAGCATTGATTTCAATATTGTAAGTTGTTTTGCTAAATGTGTATCTAGGCAGCCATATATAATTAGAGCAAACTCTTAATACAATATAAGTGACATTGTACCTGTTTTACTGTTACTCACAATCTGACACTGTTAATTCCAGTTAATATTTTCTGTTCACCAACAACAGACATATAATGTCCCATATTATTTAAACAAGAAATGGAATTGTAAAAAAAAATATTCATTGCTAAGAGCACACAGTTTGTGTACATTATACTTAAGATTTTTATGCCCTGCACACTTTGAATAGAGCCAGACAACACTTATTTATATAGTTACGTTTGAAATAACTAGAAACTTTTAAACTTAGTTTTTTTTATTAGTGATCCAATTGTTATACATAATCATCATGTTTAGAAAAGTTATGGTTTTGAAGTTATAACTTTAAAAGAAAAATTGTACAACTTATAACTTCACTTTATACTGTCACTTTGACTTTGGGGAGATAGTATGTTTAAGAATAAATTTAATTGAAGATGTGGCAACACTCACCTTAAATAATTGTTTATCAAACAATTACACGAAAAATTGTTTGGGCTGAAAGTGTATCAACCTTAAATTAGTATATTACATTTGTGTAATAGGATTCTAACAAACACAATAACTTATATCTTGGAATTAAAGCTGGGTAGAGTATAGCTACACCATATATATAAATATACATATATTTCCCACTAGATATCTTCACAATGTTATTTTTAGCTATATGACAGTACATTATTCCATGCTAGATATCTTCACAATCATATTTTTAGGTACGTGACCTGTGAGATATCTCATGATATCACAAAGTGTTATCTCATGGCTGTATTACGCAAGCTCATTACCAGAGTAGTTATAGCAACCTGGCCTGGCATACAAGTTTTCTGGGTTTTTACAGCTACCTTTACTCTAGTGGAGCCTACCCAGCCAGGTTAGAGCAGCTGCTATAATATCAGCTGGGGTTATGGGGAGCCCCTAGTGAGTTTTCACCAACTTTACACCATGAGTTACCAAAAAACTACTCCAGTGAAGATATCTAGTGTGGAATAAACCACTTATTACACTCTTCAAAGTGATATGGTTAGATATTTTACTCTCAGGCTTTATTTTCACTCTCCTTTGGCTCGTGAAAATAAATTAGCCTGTTCGTGAAATATTTCACCATATCACACTCTGACTCATGTAATAAGTACTATTTATCTCATGGTGTTACCTCATGCTGTATTGCGCAAGCTCATTAACGTCAGTGCGCATGCGAGAGAGAGTTACAGTACTTTGTTTGTCTGTCAGTTAGCCAGTCAGTCAGTCAGTCTGTCAGTCAGTCATTCTGTCATATGAATCTCGAAGATGGCAGCCTCCAGAAGATTGAAACAAGTATCAAAATGATGCACTGGCCATTTTAACCCTTTCACCGTCGGATTTATTTAGACATTTTGAAAAATTTATATAAAATCAGGACTTTAATATGGTCCATAGCAACCATAGAAAAAAATTGTCTATATAAAATATGCATTACAGAAAAATTGTTTATGTTGCCTGGCAACCAATGTGTGGTAATTACCATTTGTAAACCACAACATGAATATAATTATCTTGAAAGCACGGCAATGAATAACGTTATTTTGAACTCCAGACTGGTTCAAGCCAGTCCATGGATTCATTTACTGTACAGCTATTTCATGGGACAAAACTAAACAACTAAGGTTTCATATTTAGCCTGGGCTCAATTTCATGAACATATTTTGATAATTCCTGTATAAAAATTGTATTAGACGTATCTTTCTAATCATTTTTCTTCAAACAGGTTATTATTTCTATAATAGACCAGTAATCAGTAATGTCGATGTGAATTTGAGATGATAAGTGTTTATAAAATATAGAGCATGAATAACCGTGAAGTACTAAAAATGAATAACTGAAAATTGTGCATAAACTATCAAATATTGTGCATGTTTCATTATAAAATACAAATTTTTAAAATATGGGCAGTTAGTTTCATGAAGTGAAGTCTACAAGGGTGTGATACTTTTGAAACAGTTTCTTTCAGATGAAAGCCAACGAAATGGGGGATAAAAGTTTTTGTTTATCTGATGCTCCTACTGGGTATGTGAAGAGGATGCAAGAATACACTGGTAAAGGTTTAGATAATGGTGTTTCTGATGTTGGATTGTGTACCAAGATGTTGCTAGATTTGATGAAAGGTTTTGACCATATGGGGGTTCAACTGTACACTGACAACTGTTACACTAGTCCTCTTCTTTATTATAGGCTTTATAAGCACCAAGGCATCAATGCATGTGGTACTATACGTCCCCAGAGGGTAGGTTTTTCATCTGAGCTGATCATCAAGGCTTCTGAAATAAATCATTAATGGTCTTCTTCTTGCATGTTCATGGTTGACAAGAGGTCTATGTATTTTCAATCTACAATGCACATTGGTGAGCATGTTGGAAACCCTACAGTGAAGAGGAGGCAGGCTGATGGTACTCAAGCAGATATTCCATGTCCACCATGTACATGAAGTATATGCGAGGTGTAGATAGGAGAGATCAACTTGAGAGTTACTATAATGTTGGTAGAAAATCAAGGAAGTGGTGGAGGCGAATTATTTCTTTTGTTTGGATGTTTGCATTTTGAATAGTTTTTGTATGGAAAAAATGGTCAGGTCTAATGAACATCAACAGCGAGGTAGAAAAAAGAGAGATATGTTGTCATTCAGGCTTGAGCTAGCAAAACAGCTCATTGGTAGCTGCTCTACAAGATGTCGTAGTGCTGGTCATCCACGATCTGTTGAGCATCTTCAGCTAGATAGACTGAATGTAAATTTAGGTCACTGGCCTAAGCATGCAGATAGAAAGGGGAATTGTGCTGTATGTTCAGCTATCATAAGAACAAATAAGCTTACTGTTGTTGGGAATCACCATGAGTCTCGTGTTCAATGTGAGTACTGCAAAGTGTATTTATGTGTTATACTTCATGTACTGTTTGAAGCGAAGTTTACCTTTGAAGGTATCATGGCTTCATCAATAGTACATGATTGATGCATTTGAAACTCAGATTCAAACAGTGGACAAATCAAGTTCAATAATTTCCGAACTTTGAATAATTTATCATGTCCATTATGACCATATGGAACCTGCTTGCTATTGTCATTCAAGTGAAAAAACCTGAATAACTGTTCAAATTTAGTTTTAGGCATAATGTTACTAATGCCTGGAGTACTAATGAGTGGAAAATTAGTGGACCAGTATAATTCCAGTAGTGGTAACCTCACAATTTCCATCAAAATCAAAATGCCCACAAATGCCGTTAACTCTTCAACAGTTGTATCATTCCAAACACGACCACTAAGATTATTTGTTACACAGGTACCAGCATAACGATTAATTTCTTCCTTTATAAAATCAGAAAAGAAACGGCAAAAAAGCTCAACAGGAGTACTATGTGGGGGCGTCCTAAGGGATGCATTAGAACTTTAATTGACTGTTCGTTGTCATTTATCTGTTTATTGTTTTTCATCTGTTTAGTGTTCTTAAAGTCTTCCATCTGTATTGTGTGGAGTGTGTATGTGATCATGTTAGAGTGCCATGTGCTCACCCAATGGGCATGCTCACACTGTTTTTTATTTGTTTCCCACCCGGCTAGCCTGGGTTGTATATATTCTGGCCTTGAGCAAACCTATTTTTAGTCACTGCTCAGTTTGTGCTCCACTGCATTATTCCGTCACCTTTTTTACTTTGAATATAATTAGCTATTTCTCAAGCAACCTTCTACCCTGACTTGGGGATTATGGTAGAGGGACTAGTTAGAGTATTAGGAACAAATCAGTGGCCACTCAGGAGTAGTAACTCTGGTGGCAGCGTACCAAACCCTTCCAAGTCCAGGAGCTTCTGCGATAGAGGGTAGTTTACTGGGCGACATTGTGTGCTTCGAGGCCGGGCATTGAAAGGGACCGACTTGCAGACCCACATACTATCACCAGTAAGATCTGGTGATGTGGGACCTGGAGTTTGGGTATACTGCTGAGGATATGACTGTGGCTCTTCATTCTTCCATACCAGAGAACCTATTTCATTAAGAACAGAAATTGTAGCCGATAAATGAGTAGTACTACTACTACTGCTGCTACCTGAATTGATTGGTCTTCCACGTCCCTTTTTACTACTAAGCCTTGTACTAACACACCTCCTTCCCTTCTTCCTCTTCCTCCCCTGCTAGGCCTTGCTCTTACTGTTACTCGCCTACCCCTCCTTCTCCCTCCTCATACATGCCACCTAGATTCCTGTTCAATTTATTCATGTGCATCCTCTCTCTCTCTCTCTTTCTCTCTCTCTCTCTCTATATATATATTTTTTTATTATATTGACTTGCAACCAGCTATTTGGCATGTTCTATAACACCTAAAAAGTATTATTTTATATAGCTACTACATTTATTTTACTACTCTACATTTACCTGAACATCCAAGTTGACTCCAGTAGTGCTACTAGGCCCAATACTGTTTCTCAGCCTCATGTTAAGCAAGCTGAGCTGCTTTGTGAGCTTCTGACTCCATCTTGGCTAATTTAGCATCTTATCTAAGTCGATCCAGTTCCTCACATCTCAATACTGTTTCCTCCTGTCTGTAAGCTTCATTGTTTGCCATAGCTTCCATTATGAGTGCCATTGAAGATTGAAGTAAGTCCATTTGCTTATTCTCACTTGTTGGACCACCTATTGTAGAAGCATCGAAGCTACATAACACGAATCAGACCACTCTTCATCTATTCTTAACATTCTTTGCTTTGGCACCTCCTTTTTCACTCTTCTTTTCTTTCCCAGAACCTAACATTTTAGTCTGTCGAGTGTGGATACTTCTCTTGCTTGCTGCTGCAACCAAATGTGGGTCTCCTCTGCTGCTCAGGTACTCCCAAGTGCTGAACACAAAACAACAAAAGTTGCTAAGAGTACACATTACAAAACATGCAACAGTCACAGTGACTCCGTCAAGTATTGTGAAACTAAGGCCACTGGGACTTACAGCAGGGGCGGATTGTACGAACCCCCCTTTTTTCAAAATGAGCTCTCATTTTTTATCTACTTTATTTCTTACTCGTATGTGGAAATAAAAATATAATAGCACTAACTTCTTGTTTGTCATTGTTTTTCCTCATCCCCCAGTAATTGCTAGTTTCGTAACCAGCAATTTTCAGAGGAAAAATGGAACTGACTTATAAGTCCACGGAGAATGGCAGGTAAGTAGTTAATTGCCATCTTTTAAAGAACGCACCTCACTGATATGCTGAGTCAGCAGACCTAGCTCATAGTATACCAAATCAGAGCAATTATTTGACATTATTCAATCTTGAGAGAATTTAGTGGTTGTTGCTTATTCAATCTTTTCTTCATGGTTGAATTTTAACTGTTAAAGCTGTATTTCATCTGTGGGGGCTCTTGGCACACCAGTGTAAGATTACTGCTGAAACACTCAACCCAACTCGTAGTATGCTGCCACCAGTTCTCAATCCTCTGTGAGCAGCCGCTTCTTGCGCCCCAGTGTTAGTCCAGTCAATTTGTTTAATAATAATAATTAACTAAGAGACACTTAAAGACACGCAATGACGACAGCTAGAGTTGTGAGACAAGAATGATTCTTGGGATTTGCCTTTATATAGTTTGTGATTGGCTCCTCCCGACTACAGTTAGACAGCTGACAACTAAAAAGACATGCAAACACAAATGAGGACGCAGGTCTACTGCTAAAACTGAGTAAATGCACAAACACAAAACTAATGTTCAGTTCTCCAGGGAGTGCATTCCTTAAGATCTTGTGAGGTTATCTGGGGGCGTTCCCACATCATCATTAACCAAAACCAAAACGTCATAGTATATTATTTTCATTTTTTCTCAGTTTCTTTTTTTCATGATTAACTTACCTATTAACCTCTTTTTCTTTATTGTAAACAAAATACCTCAGTTTTGGTCTTAGTTTTAATTGTTTTCTTTCCTGATTTTAGCAGTATGATGTAATTTCTGGACAGTCACCTCATAATGCTAATTATTGTGTGAATGAGAGGATAATCTTGTAGGGAATACAAAGCCAACATTTTCCACCAGTAGCTATGGTTATTCAAATCCTTCTTGAAAAGAGCCCCCCCTTAAATATTCCTAGATCCAACCCTGAATGATGAGGTAAGTTTAGTCTGTGATATATCCACAGATTATTTTACAAGTTTAAGAGGCCAGTTTATTTTAAAACACAGTCTATCTGCAGTATCTGCAGTTACCGATCAAAATGTTATCTGATTTTAAGTATTGATCACCGCTGTATGTGACTTATTTCTTTCTATTATACTCTCATCATCATTATGAGTGCAGATTCTGGCAAATGCTTTTTACATCTCCAAATTTTATTGTCACATTCTTTGTCATCTCCTGATGTCATAAAAATTATAAGTATTATGATTTAAATTTTATACTATTTAGCATAATATAATGAATATCTATGTAATAATAATCTTGTGTGTCAGTAACGACGACAACAGTGAGATCATGAATAATTCATGTGCTTGAACAGTTTGGTAGAGCATTGGCATTACACTGAAGTGGTAAAGTGTCATTTACATTCAGTAGAAAGTGATTAATTGTAACTGAAAAGCAGGAGGAATAAAAGAGGGAGAGCGGCGTAGGTTTCATAAAGGAAGGTAAAAATACGAAAGGGAAGGCAAAAAGGATATTATTTGTAACTAAAATCCAGGCAGTATTGGTGAGGTAAGGCGATCCTGTAAAAAGAAGGCAAAAGTATGAAAGAGAAGGCAAGAAGTGAACGATTAATTGGAACTGAAAAGCGGGTGGAATTGAATCGCCAAGTAGAGTTGAGGAAGTTTCAAAAAGAAAGGCAAAAGTACAAAAAAGAAGGCAAAAGTTTCGCAAAGTCTAAGTCCACAATAGAAGGACAGAGAGATTCAGAAGCAGGAGATGTAGAAAAAAGGGAGGAGATGGGACTCCAAAATTCAAGAAGAAAGAGCTGAAATAAAGTAGGTGGGGGATAAGAAAAGCTGAGATAGTTCAGGAAAAAAAAGAGAGCAGGAGAGGGAAACGGATGTGATCTTAAGCAATAGAAAGATAAACATGAATACAAATTACTTATGTTACTGAATTCTTACTTTGCAGTATGTCAAGTGCTACTGTGTTGTGGGGTATTTGCTAGTATTCATAAATACATATAAATAATAATAAAGTTAAAATTGTGGGTGGAACTGCATTTTTTTTAGAAGTACTATTTGAGCACTACATCTAAATTCTTGTGATCGCTCAGCATACCATTACCAGGTTCTCAAAGCTTATCAACCTCCTGCCAAACCTCCTCTACCACTATTGTGTGCATGTTCTTGCTTTTAGCTTGTCACTATGCCTCTGCCAAACTATCCACAAGTCCACATGGTAATCATCAGAGTCCATATTATACACACTTCTCATCAGGGATAGTGCAGTGGATGAATGGATGCATGGATCTCTATACAACAAGAAGATGGAGATTCTTTTGTATTTTCCTGAAGTACAGACCTGTAGGCAGACAATAACTGGGTGAGATAATCATCCCAATCATGTCGCTTTGTATCACAACATTTAGCAATCATCCTTATTAGTGTGGAATTCAAGCTCTCCACCAGCCAGTCAGTTTGAGGGTCATGTCCTCATCACATATACCAGAGATTAGTTCTGACACAAAATATGCCCCACAGTACGTATTAATTACTCAGGTATAAGAGGACAACAAATTATATGTTCTACAGACAGCTTAGCAATTGTCACTGTCTTCTTATCTAATATGGGGGAAATAATCCATATGTAACTAACACATTTTGATTCTATAATATTACAACAGCCTCACTAATGCAGTGGAATATTCCTTCTGCTGGTATTGGCAGCTGCAGTGGTTACAAAGTTTGACAAGAATTTTCCTAGAATCACACTCCAAGTGCCCTGTGCAGAACCTTCTGATTTCTTTCCTCATCCCACACTAGCAAGCATAATTTCTCCACTGCATATACACTAGTAGTTCTGGAATTGTTGTTTATCTTGACTAACAGACTTTTAATTCAAAGTATTTGTTCATTTTCCAAAACCTTGAAAAGATTTAAGTGGCTATTGTTCATCTTATAGAGAGCTGGAATATAGACTTAGAGGGAATAGTTACATGCTGTTTAACTATTTAAATGGAATTGTACATACTGCTAATATATATATAATATATATATATATATAGTCAACTCTTGATTATTCTCAGAATATTTTTATGAGTGTTAACTTTAGTTAACTTTAGGGCACTGTTAGTTGGAGGTGATAGCCTGCTCTAAGGCCATGATTACTCCCAGTCATTGAGGAATAGATGGGCAGAGTTGCCAGAGCGATGTTTTGTGTTGAGGCTGTGAATATGGTTATTAGTTGGCTTGAGTTAGAGACTACCAAGGATACTGACTCACGATGTCTAGCTAACAGCTGATTGCTTTATTAGGATATTATGTGTGTTTGACTAGAGTTGCATGACATGATGGGTTAGAGTTGATTAGAAGACTATGGACCTTGCATAATGGATCTAATTTGTGTCTGTTTAAAAAGTGTACAAGTTGAATTGCCATGTTTGTGAAATATGTCTAGTAGTGGATTGACCTTCTTTGCAATGGAATCTGACATGTCTTGTTAAGATCTCTAAATCCTCACCCTCATGTATGTAGCATCTTGTACTTATATGGACTAATTCTCTTGTGGCAAACAGCGTCTTCTTTTTGTGCAGTCTGGGCAGGTTCTTCCAGTCTAGGCTTAGATAGGGTCAGAGGGAGTTAAGGCTTTCATTTTCCTCTTGATTGCTGAGAGGTATTCCTTGACAAGATGTGTGTCCCAGATTTGTTTAAGACTGGTTCTTTCTGCCATTAGTTGTGGTAGATCAAAAAAGAAAAAGAAAAAATAATCCAGCATATTCATGGAGTTTTGAGGCCGAACTAGTATTTCTTCTTTCGGATCATATTTTGAACTTTAAAAAAACTGGTCCTAATTGTGACTTTGAGCACAACTGATTTTTATGAGTGGCATAAATAAAAGCATTTTTGCTGGTGCACATTCATCTGTGGTATTAGGAAATTACTCGAGCAAACTTACCAAATTCTTTCACAAGGTTAGACAGATTTTTCATTGTTCTCTGTATTTCCTCCAGGGCAACAATTATATATACCATCCTTGATATAAGTTGCGTATAACTATTCAGTTGTAAATTTTCAGCTCATCAACCTAGATTCTGACAATATTTATAAAGAAGAGCATCTATTTTTCTTCCACAAAATTTGCACTTTAATTTGTATTAGCTGATTGTAGCACATGTGAAAAAGATAAACACAACAATAAATGAAGTTAAAGTAGTATTTTCTGTATCATATATTTATCTAAAGAATGTGATCTCATCAGCTTAGTGCAAAAGCACCGTGAAGCAGACACCACTCTGTATGATTCCTGTATTGTTATATGAAAGTTAGCTCTCTCACTGGTTGCAGTACTCTGTCATAATCTGTGACAGTCAATAGGCTCGTACAAATAATTCAGTTTTCATTAACACTCATTTCTTAAGTACATGTAGTACACTTGTAGAAATTCAACCTTTGAAGTATGTTACATCACCACTTGTTTAGAACAAGAACTTGGCAGGCCGTATTCTTTCCATTAGAAACTGCATATTACACACAACAGTAATGTAGGAATATGTTTATATATGGGTGGGCTCCAAGTGCATGTATTTTGTAGTTTGCTGGTGTTCGTGCAAGAAATTACATTTTTTAAAAATTTTGCCAAAAAATTATGGCGGCACCATCCCCCAGAGCCCCCACCCACTTCCTACGCCACGGCACAATAATAGTTCAATGCAATGAGAATATATTCCCCACACTACAAATTTATTGGCCATATTATATCAGACTAATAATTCAGTCATTCTCAGCTGAAACAATTACAATAAAATGACATTTTTTTCTCTTTTTACAGCTAATATTTTTAATTATAACTTAACCCGACATTTCGACTTCTTGCCGAAGTCCTCTTCAGGGGTCAACTGAGGTCGAACTCTCCGTGGTGATAATTAAAAATATTGGCTGAAAAAATTTCCTATTATTAAGATTAGACTTAATGCAAACAAAAGTATTAATATTGGTACAAATTCTATTTATTTAGAAAACATTTCTTTCACAAGAACACTCATTACAAGAAAAATGCCACGCTGCAAAAATGCAAATAAAGAATTACGAAAGTAGCCATGTGACGGATGATCAGATTTCAACCAATAGGATTAGTATCCATGAGGCAGCTCTGCACGGCAAGGTAGAGGACGTCAAACAATCAATAGCTGATTCAAACTGCAATGTGTTTACTGTGAATGACAAAAAACAATCTGCATTACATTTGGCTGTAATAGGAGGCCATATTGAAATAATACAGCTGCTGCTGCTACTGGTAGGAGCTAATGTTTGGCAAGCAGATACTAATGATTTAACACCACTTCATTACGCAATTATTCTTGGCCATCTTGAAATATTCAAGTCATTAATAAATCCTTTATTGGCTAACTTTTCCATTGGTGATATTCTTGAATTTACAACCTTCAACATCAAATCTTTTCAAGTCAATATCTTTCATATTGCCATAGCCATGAAGCAGTGCGACATTGTATTGTTCATGCTAAATTATTTCTCACATGCTTCATTTACAAGTATCAATTCACTTGCCCTCTCCACTCTACATGACAGCATATTCGAATTACTACTTGATACCAACTGCTTCAGTTCAGAATGCCAGCAAACAGCTCTGTGTGTAGCAGCAGCACGAGGTCAACTAGGAGTAGTCCAGTCTTTACTGAACATCCATCACTGTGATGCATTCTTCAAGATTACAGATGGCCATACTTTACTGCACTGTGCTGCTATGCATGGACAAAATAGTGTACTAAAGCACCTGTACAATTACACAGATATTCCTGACAACATTGGTCAAAAAGAATATGAGACTGTGTTCAAACTAGCAATTACAAACTGTAATGTTGAAATTATTGAAATAGTTACAAAAAACTGTCAGCATTGTGATGTTAATGTAGGATTGATTATTGCTTGTAAAGAGAGTCAAGTAAGCATAGCAAAATATCTCATAGAACACTGTCACAGTGACCCTCTCTTTAGAGATGAAGACAATAACACACCACTGCTTTTAGCTGCGTTCTCTGGCAATCTAGAATTAGTCAAATATCTCGCAGACAACCCTCTCTGTGATGTTAACATGAGGGGACAATATGGAAGAACGCCACTTCACGCTGTATGTATAAATAGACATTTAAATGTAGCAAAATATCTCATAGAACACTGTCACAGTGACCCTCTCTCTACAGATGAACACAATAACACATCACTGCATTGTGCTGCTCACTCTGGCAATCTGGAGTTAGTCAAATATCTCACAGACAACCATTACTGTGATGTTAACATGAGGGGACAATATGGAGGAATGCCACTTCATAAGGCATGTATAAAAGGACATTTAAATGTAACCAAACATCTCATAGAACACTGTCACAGTGACTCTCTCTCTACAGATGAACACAATAACACACCACTGCATTTAGCTGCTATCTCTGGCAATCTGGAATTAGTCAAATATCTCGCAGACAATCATCACTGTGATGTTAACATGAGGGGACAATCTGGAAGAATGCCACTTCATGAGGCATGTATAAATGGACATTTAAATGTAGCAAAATATCTCATAGAACACTGTCACAGTGACCCTCTCTCTACAGATGAACACAATAACACACCACTGCATTCAGCTGCTATCTCTGGCAATCTGGAATTAGTCAAATATCACGCAGACAACCATCACTGTGATGTTAACATGAGGGGACAATCTGGAAGAATGCCACTTCATGAGGCATGTATAAATGGACATTTAAATGTAGCAAAATATCTCATAGAACACTGTCACAGTGACCCTCTCTCTACAGATGAACACAATAACACACCACTGCTTGTAGCTGCTTACTTTGGCAATCTGGAGTTAGTCAAATATCTCACAGACAAACCTCGCTGTGACGTTAACATGAGGGGACGATATGGAAGAACGCCACTTCATGAGGCATGTATAAATGGACATGTAAATGTAGCAAAATATCTCATAGAACACTGTCACAGTTATCCGCTCTCTCTACAATGAAGACCATAACACCTCACTGCATTATCTGCTCACTCTTGGCTATCCTGGAGTTAGTCAAATAGCCACTAGACAACCATCACTGTGATGTTTACATGAGGGACAAATGGAGGAATGCCACTTCATGAGGCATTTATAAAGGACATTTACATGTAACCAACATCTCATAGAACACTGTCACAGTGACTCTCGTCCTCTACAATAACACATGCACACCACTGCATTTAGCTGCTATCTCTGGCAATCTGGAATTAGTCAATATCTCGCAGACAACCATCACTGGTGATTTTAACAGAGGGAACAATCTGGAAGACAATGCCACTTCATGAGCATGTAATATTGGACATTTAAATGTAGCAAAATAACTCATAGAACACTGTCACAGTGACACTCTCTCGACAGATGAACGCAATAACACACCACTGCATTTAGCTGCTCACTCTGGCAATCTGGAGTTAGTCAAATATCTCGCAGACAACCATCACTGTGATGTTAACACAAGGGGACAATATGGAAGAATGCCACTTCATGTAGCATGTATACAAGGACATTTAAATGTAGCTAAATATCTCATAGAACACTGTCACAGTGACCCTCTCTCGGCAGATGAACGTAATAACACACCACTGCATTTAGCTGCTGACTCTGGCAATCTGGAGTTAGTCAAATATCTCGCAGACAACCATCACTGTGAACAATATGGAAGAATGCCACTTCATGTAGCATGTATACAAGGACATTTAAATGTAGCCAAATATCTCATAGAACACTGTCACAGTGACCCTCTGTCGACAGATGAAGACAATGACACACCACTGCATTTAGCTGCTCACTCTGGAAATCTGGAGTTAGTCAAATATCTCGCAGACAACCATCACTGTGATGTTAACATGAGGGGAAAATATGGAAGGATGCCACTTCACGTAGCATGTATACAAGGACATTTAAATGTAGCCAAATATCTCATAGAACACTGTCACAGTGACCCTCTCTCGGCAGATGAACGCAATAACACACCACTGCATTTAGCTGCTCACTCTGGCAATCGGATTAGTCAAATATCGCAGACAACCATCACTGGTGGATGTGACAATTAGGGGACAATCTGGAAGAATGCACTTTCATAAGGCATGTATAAAAGGGCATTTAAATGTAGCAAAATATATCATAGAACACTGTCACAGTGACCCTCTCTCTACAAATGAATACAATAACACACCACTGCATTTAGCTGCTATCTCTGGCAATCTGGAATTAGTCAAATATCTCACAGACAACCATCACTGTGATGTTAACACGAGGGGACAATCTGGAATGATGCCACTTCATTGGGCATGTGAAAAAGGACATTTAAATGTAGCAAAATATCTCATAGAACACTGTCACAGTGACCCTCTCTCTACAAATGAATACAATGACACAACACTGCATTTAGCTGCTATCTCTGGCAATCTGGAATTAGTCAAATATCTCACAGATAACCATCACTGTGATGTTAACAAGAGGGGACAATCTGGAGGAATGCCACTTCATAAGGCATGTATAAAAGGGCATTTAAATGTAGCAAAATATATCATAGAACACTGTCACAGTGACCCTCTCTCTTACAGATGAACACATAACACACCACTAGCTGAGCTGCTCACTTTGGGCAATCTGGAGTTAGTCAAATATCTCACAGACAACCATCACTGTGATGTTAACATGAGGGAACAATCTGGAAGAATGCCACTTCATGTGGCATGTATAGAAGGACATTTAAATGTAGCAAAATATCTCATACAACACTGTCACAGTGACCCTCTCTCTACAAATGAATTCAATGACACACCACTGCATTTAGCTGCTCACTTAGGCAATCTGGAGTTAGTCAAATATCTCACAGACAACAATCACTGTGATGTTAACATGAGGGAACAATCTGGAAGAATGCCACTTCATGAGGCATGTATAGAAGGACATTTAAATGTAGCAAAATATCTCATAGAACACTGTCACAATGACTCTCTCACTACAGATGAAGACAATAACACACCACTGCATTTAGCTGCTCACTCTGGCAATCTTGAGTTAGTCAAATATCTCACAGACAACCATTACTGTGATGTTAACATGAGGGGACAATCTGGAAGAATGCCACTTCATGAGGCATGTATAAGTGGACGTTTAAATGTAGCAAAATATCTCATAGAACACTGTCACAGTGACTCTCTCTCTACAGATGAACACAATATCACACCACTGCATTTAGCTGCTATCTTTGGCAATCTGGAATTAGTCAAATATCTCGCAGACAACCATCACTGTGATGTTAACATGAGGGGACAATCTGGAAGAATGCCACTTCATGAGGCATGTATTGAAGGACATTTAAATGTAGCAAAATATCTCATAGAACACTGTCACAGTGACCCTCTCTCTACAGATGAACACAATAACACATCACTGCATTGTGCTGCTCACTCTGGCAATCTGGAGTTAGTCAAATATCTCACAGACAACCATTACTGTGATGTTAACATGAGGGGACAATATGGAGGAATGCCACTTCATAAGGCATGTATAAAAGGACATTTAAATGTAACCAAACATCTCATAGAACACTGTCACAGTGACTCTCTCTCTACAGATGAACACAATAACACACCACTGCATTTAGCTGCTATCTCTGGCAATCTGGAATTAGTCAAATATCTCGCAGACAACCATCACTGTGATGTTAACATGAGGGGACAATCTGGAAGAATGCCACTTCATGAGGCATGTATAAATGGACATTTAAATGTAGCAAAATATCTCATAGAACACTGTCACAGTGACCCTCTCTCTACAGGTGAAGACAATAACACACCACTGCTTGTAGCTGCTCACTTTGGCAATCTAGAATTAGTCAAATATCTCACAGACAACCATCATTGTGATGTTAACATTAGGGGACAATATGGAAGAATGCCACTTCATGAGGCATGTACAAATGGACATTTAAATGTAGCAAAATATCTCATAGAACACTGTCACAGTGACTCTCTCTCTATAGATGAAAACAATGACACACCACTGCATTTAGCTGCTATCTCTGGCAATCTGGATTTAGTCAAATATCTCACAGACAACCCTCGCTGTGATGTTAACATGAGGGGACAATCTGGAAGAATGCCACTTCATGAGGCATGTATAAGTGGACATTTAAATGTAGCAAAATATCTCATAGAACACTGTCACAGTGACCCTCTCTCTACAGATGAACACAATAACACACCACTGCATTGTGCTGCTCACTCTGGCAATCTGGAGTTAGTCAAATATCTCACAGACAACCATCACTGTGATGTTAACATGAGGGGACAATCTGGAAGAATGCCACTTCATGAGGCATGTATAAAAGGACATTTAAATGTAGCAAAATATCTCATAGAACACTGTCACAGTGACCCTCTCTCTACAGATGAAGACAATAGCACACTACTGCTTGTAGCTGCTCACTTTGGCAATCTGGAATTAGTCAAATATCTCACAGACAACCATCACTGTGATGTTAACATGAGGGGACAATCTGGAAGAATGCCACTTCATGAGGCATGTACAAATGGACATTTAAATGTAGCAAAATATCTCATAGAACACTGTCACAGTGACCCTCTCTCTACAGATGAACACAATAACACACCACTGCTTGTAGCTGCTCAATTTGGCAATCTGGAGTTAGTCAAATATCTCACAGACAACCATCACTGTGATGTTAACATGAGGGGACAATCTGGAAGAATGCCACTTCATGAGGCATGTACAAATGGACATTTAAATGTAGCCAAATATCTCATAGAACACTGTCACAGTGACCCTCTCTCTACAGATGAACACAATAACACACCACTGCTTTTAGCTGCTATCTCTGGCAATCTGGAATTAGTCAAATATCTCACAGACAACCATTACTGTGATGTTAACATGAGGGGACGATATGGAAGAACGCCACTTCATGAGGCATGTATAGAAGGACATTTAAATGTAGCAAAATATCTCATAGAACACTGTCACAGTGACCCTCTCTCTACAGATGAAGACAATGACACACCACTGCTTTTAGCTGCTATCTCTGGCTATCTGGAGTTAGTCAAATATCTCGCAGACAACCCTCGCTGTGATGTTAACATGAGGGGACGATATGGAAGAACGCCACTTCATGAGGCATGTATAGAAGGACATTTAAATGTAGCAAAATATCTCATAGAACACTGTCACAGTGACCCTCTCTCTACAGATGAAGACAATGACACACCACTGCTTTTAGCTGCTATCTCTGGCTATCTGGAGTTAGTCAAATATCTCGCAGACAACCCTCGCTGTGATGTTAACATGAGGGGACGATATGGAAGAACGCCACTTCATGAGGCATGTATAGAAGGACATTTAAATGTAGCAAAATATCTCATAGAACACTGTCACAGTGACCCTCTCTCTACAGATGAAGACAATGACACACCACTGCTTTTAGCTGCTATCTCTGGCTATCTGGAGTTAGTCAAATATCTCGCAGACAACCCTCGCTGTGATGTTAACATGAGGGGACGATATGGAAGAACGCCACTTCATGAGGCATGTATAGAAGGACATTTAAATGTAGCAAAATATCTCATAGAACACTGTCACAGTGACCCTCTCTCTACAGATGAACACAATAACACACCACTGCTTGTAGCTGCTCACTCTGGCAATCTGGAGTTAGTCAAATATCTCACAGACTACCATCACTGTGATGTTAACATGAGGGGACAATCTGGAAGAATGCCACTTCATGTGGCATGTACAGAAGGTCATTTAAATGTAGCAAAATATCTCATAGAACACTGTCACAGTGACCCTCTCTCTACAGATGAAGACAATTACACACCACTGCATTTAGCTGCTCACTCTGGCAATCTGGAATTAATCAAATATCTCACAGACAACCATCACTGTGATGTTGATGTTAACATGAGGGGACATTATGGAAGAATGCCACTTCATGTGGCATGTAGAGAAGGACATTTAAATGTAGCAAAATATCTCATAGAACACTGTCACAGTGACCCTCTCTCTACAAATGAAGACAATAACACACCACTGCATTTAGCTGCTCACTCTGGCAATCTGGAATTAGTCAAATATCTCACAGACAACCATCACTGTGATGTTGATGTTAACATGAGGGGACAATCCGGAAGAATGCCACTTCACGCTGCATGTATAAATGGACATTTAAATGTAGCAAAATATTTCATAGAACACTGTCACAGTGACCCTCTCTCTACAAATGAATACAATAACACACCACTGCATTTAGCTGCTCACTTTGGCAATCTGGAATTAGTCAAATATCTCACAGACAACCATCACTGTGATGTTAACATGAGGGGACAAGGTGGAAGAATGCCACTTCACGTTGCATGTATAAATGGACATTTAAATGTAGCAAAATATCTCATAGAAAACTGTCACAGTGACCTTCCCTCGACAGATGAAGACAATAACACACCACTGCATTTAGCTGCTTACACTGGCAATCTGGAATTAGTCAAATATCTCACAGACAACCATCACTGTGATGTTAACATGAGGGGACAAGGTGGAAGAATGCCAATTCATGCGGCATGTAGAGAAGGACATTTAAATGTAGCCAAATATCTCATAGAACACTGTCACAGTGACCTTCTCTCAACAGATGAATACAATGACACACCTCTGCGTTGTGCTGCATTCTCTGGAAATCTGGAATTAGTCAAATATCTCACAGACAACCATCACTGTGATGTTAACACAAGGGGAAAATATGGAATAATGCCACTTCATGTGGCATGTAGAGCAGGACATTTAAATGTAGCCAAATATTTCATAGAACACTGTCACAGTGACCCTCTCTCTACAGATGAATACAATAATACACCACTTCAATTAGCATCTGCCTATAATCATTTGGACCTGATGCATTATCTTTCAAATTCTGAGCCCAAAGTAACAGTTAATCTATCAACCTCTCCAATACCAGAAGTAGTAAGTACTGGATCAAATATTGAGGAATTATACGGCAAAAAGGACAAGAATGTTATCAATCGTTACACTCCTGATCAATTAATTCGTCGTACAATTGATAGGACTAGAAAGTTGAAATCTGGCATACGTTCTGTAATAAAACTGTTAAAAACAAAATCTTTTAGAACACAATCATAAATATTGTATTGTACTTTTTTCATAAAAATACAAATTCAATGTGTTTATTGATTGTATTAATGTATTTTTCAATTAATATTATATACTTATTGAACGAAACTGAGACATGATGTTGTTTAAGTATTTTTAGTAAGGTGTTCTATATATGTGTAGGAAGAAATATTATTGTAAAGTTTTAAATCTTTTACTTCAGTAGAATGATTTATCAATAGGCCTAACAACAAATTAAAATATTACCCATCCCTTTTTCGCTATTTATCTTTGTGACCTGCCAAAGGAAAAGGCACTATAGACAAGAAAATCAGTTTTTTGCTGCTTAAAAATAGAAAAAAAGTTTAATATTTCTACTCAGTATCAATTGCAGAATACAATGTGACGAATACTTAATGAGGTGTTGCTTTAATTAGAATAAAAGTGTTTCAACAATAAGGTAATGTGATGTTACAATTCATTTGATGGTGAAGAAGATTGCTTCTCAATATTTCTAGGTCTTGAAGTGTCCAATTTCCTTACAATAACCCAAGAACGAAAACTTTTGAGGTGTGGTCTCCTTCTAGGTGACTGTCTGTAGCTGCACACCACTGACCAATCGAGGACTCATGAGATGATCCAGTCTTGGGCACACAGGGGTAATGGACAGGTCATATAAGAAATGTTTTTGTATGTTCTCAGGAGCTGTGACCAACTCACAAAGAAAACAAACAAACAACAAACAAACGAAAGGCTTATCACGTGGTCTGCAAAAGTGGTTATAAGTAGTAATGAACTCTGACAAAAGGCTGTCCAATCTCTCTCGTCTTTAAAATTAGCAAGTCTACCAGGAATATGAAGAGCAACAGCTGAAGATAAACTAGTAATAAAGGAATGCTCATCTTGTATAGTCTCAGGACTGGTAATATTTGCAGGTGAGCAACCCACATGGTGTCGAGTGGTGACTTTTCTATGCTAAGCTTACAACCACATATAAACTCTCCTCTTGATGATCTTCTGGCCTAACCTCAACTGGTGCACTGCCATTGTTCATAGTCATCTAAGCAGACTTCTTCAGGCCCAGTATCTTCGATTTCTACAGGCAGATACTCTGCTTCAGCAATTACAAATTCATTGTCTATATAACAATACCTGTATCCATGGTGGGCACCTTTGTTTAGCTACTCATATCTCACTCAAGAGAGATTGTTCAAAAGAGATTTTACTACCAACTTCTAGAGTAAGATTTTCTTAATCTTCCTATAATAAGAAAAACTTTGATAGCAACCAAGAGCTGCCCAGAAAGTGGAGGGAAATTCTAAAGCTATGTCTCTTGAAATCATACAAAATGTACCAAAATATATATCTTACTAGATCTGTTGCACTGATTAACCCCATTCAATGAGTTGATAGAAAAAAAAAGAAAAAAAAAAGGCAACAATTCACAAAAGTTTCAACTTCACAAGCTATCAAGTCTCACAACCAAGTTTTCTCTATGTGTTGACTTGTCCTCTCCTGTTGACTCAACACTATCTGTGGAGGGGGAACTTTACCAATCCTTCAACTGGATCGTGGCGAAGGAGATGCTGCCAAGGTTACTGATCCGTTACTGCCAGCCTGACTGCTACCACTGTAACAAGGAGAGCTGATATGTTGGGTAGGGGTCGACAAATTACCCACCAAGACAGTCTCGGACGTTGCCTCAGGTGAAGTCCTAGCTTGCAAGTGTGAGTATGAGTGTGATACAGATGCCTGAGGCAAGTTTTGTCCAAGAAATAGAGCAGAGTCTGAATTAGATGGTTGAGAATGGGAGTTCTTTGTTACTGTGTACTTGCCATGAGATGGCGAAGTGTCTGGTGATGGGTGGGCGGAGTTTGGTGTGACAGTGTACTGTCCATGAACTGGGGATGAGGAAGGAGTTGCATGGGAAGAAGTGACCGGTGTGACTCTTGCGGAAGTAGCTGGTGTGACTCTTGCGGAAGTAGCTGGTGTGACGTGTGAGGATGCCATGGGTGTGGACAGAATAGACGAGGATGTATTGGGAAAGGAGAAATGGTTGTGTGAACTGCTGACAGCTGAAGTCACACCTCCCTGCTGCTGGTGTTCTTGCTACTAGGTTCAATAAAAATCAAAGAGTAAATATAATGAAAAAAAAATAATATAGGCTATTGTAGCTTCAATCATTCAACTTCTTCAATTTTAAACATCATCATCGTCATGATCTTAATCATCATCATCATCAGTCACTTTCATTCTATTTGTTTAGGAATGCTATAATATAATGCTAAGGTACAACAAAAATTGCTTTAGGTTTTGTGCAGTTATCACTAACAAGTTTACCAGTTACAGACTCACCACCTTAATTTCGCACTCACCACATCCGCAATATAGTGTAGCTGAGCAATGTATCCTTCCAGCCTTCTGTTGTGCTCCTGTAAGATCTCCACCCTGCCCTGCAGAGCTGTGTTGTGATGCTTCAGAGTGAGCTCTTTGTTGTCATTATTTTCCGTCTCCATCAGTTTGGGATTCATTCAGCATGTGACCAGCAGGAATCTTTTGATAGTGCTCCTTCATCTGCACGAGAGAGGCTCCTAGAATCACCAAAAAAATACAAAAAAATACATATATTAGATAATTTTTTTCGGCTTGATTATGACTAAATTGGGTGGGTGGAGGGAGGGAAGAGAAGGAGACGGGGAGAGGAGAGAGGGAGGGAGTATTCGTGTATGCCCTTCAGAGGCATTAACTGATGATGAACTTTAATAATTCGAACACTCTAAATTTAATAATAGCGCATGTATGCATGTGGGCCACCCTCTGATGTGAAGGAAGACTTTAGTTCTTTTGCTAGCTATGTCCCAGACCAGTACCTGTGGGATACTGGCCACGCTACGGTCTCTGGTGGTGAACTACCTACAAGGATTCGGCTAGCCTGAAGTCATTACTACAGTTAAGGCGGCAGTTTCTCTTGTCCTCACGTTATCGGTCCTACAATATAGATACGAAGAATTGCATGACCATGCCCCTCATTAGTGCTAAAAACACATTTTCTGTTGTTCAGATATCTGAACATTTCAGTAATATTTATAAACTGAAGTCCTATTGTACTGAAAGAGTTATTATGAGTTAATTAATCATTTGTCCAATCTACTCCAAATCACTCACTGTTTTCTGTCGGTGTTACTGTGAAAAGATCTCCTGTTGCTGACTGGAGCATCCTCTCTGTTGCTACCAGGCACTCCTCCATGGCCCCCTCTGGTCCAGGCAGACCTCAGATCTTCAGTCACAGTGAACCTCCTCCCTGCGTGGTTTTCTCCCGCATGCCAGTAGCCGTCACGGGAGAAGGGGAGTGTCTGTTGGTGGACCAAGTCTTGCTCTTATTCCTGTTGCTAATGTTGGAAGGAGAGAGAAGGTTAAATCCTTGCCCGCCAACTTGAGTGGGAGCTATCGATTCCTTTCTGGTCTTCTGTGGAATGTCCTTCTTCTTGCGTCAGAAACTCTTTTGAAATGACTTGAAGAAGTCCTTCACTTCATCAGTGTGTTTCTAAGTACAAGAAAGATAAAAGAAAGAAATAAAGAAAAAAGACAATAGCAAAACAAATAAAATTAGGTTTGTCACAAAAGATGCACTTTTATAATGTTGATGGTTCTAGAATAAAATTTCTAATGTGTATTAGAATGATTGTTAATGAGCTCAAATATTTATTATATTATTACTGCACATGCGTGTTATAAGCTCCATGTACATGTCTGATACAATGTATCGAGTATTGTATGTCATGAGTGTTATTATGTATGTTCACACATGTTACATGCAGTATAAGACTTACTGTGGCAATGCAGTATTCCTCCATGTCATGAGTGTTATTATGTATGTTCACACATGTTACATGCAGTATAAGACTTACTGTGGCAATGCAGTATTCCTCCATGTAATGTTTAGCTTTGTCGTGACCCTTCACACTCTTACCCGACTAATAGCACAACCGTATCACACAAACAAAACAATATCACTAGCAAATCTTTAATAAAAAACACCACAAAAAAACAGAAACCATGCATAGTCTATTTTATATAAATATTCTCACCTGACACATATCCGGATTATTACACTGAATGCAGCGATACCTGCAGGAAATAATTACCTTATTAAATTCTCCCACATTAACTAATAAAAAAAAAATCTACAGTGTCATTAGTCTGAGAGATCTGACAAAAGTTTTTGTTTGTTGTTATTGTTATTATTGTTATACTGTGTGGCCTTCATAATAACGTAAAAGTGTAATGTCAATGAGGTACTCTTACACTTACAGAAACTACCGAAGGTGAGGCCACATAAGGGATATCTTGTCTCAGTGATTTTTATAGATATCATAGTTATTGTATACCTGAAACCTTGAATAGGCGTGGTTTTACATACTGCACACTTGACCTCGTGTTGGGTGAACTCAGCTGCAGCAAGTCTGTGCACTACAGGCAGCCAGGAAAGGGGGAGGGGCTCAGATTGAAGCCATGAAATATAACCAGGAAGTTGCAGTCTTTCTACTCCTACAAACTATACAACACACACACACAAACACACGCACCACAATAAGATCATATGACTGGATTGCTACTTGCAAACTTAAATTCACAATAATACATTGAATGAGCAAAAGAAATTAACAAAAACAAAAAACAACAACAAAAAAACAAAAGCAAATAAAATCCTGTTCTGTATACAGTAGGAGACAAAAAGTTCTTGGTTCTGTCCTGTAGTACGACCGTAAAACTGTATTTACTTTGCCATAGTCTTGACTGTTGCGTTCCGTACTGTTTTGACTAAACAGCCGACACCATTTACTAAAATTGTAAAAAAATCAGTTAAGTTTCCATCGATTCACTGATATTTTCTAGCTAGGAACTCTTCCATAGCTATATCAGCAAGCTAAGGCCTTGTATCACCCGTTAAATGCTACAGGGATTGTCAAGCCCCAATGAACTTAGTTTCACACTACTTGACGGAGTCAGTGTGATAGTTGCATGTTTTGTATTGTGTGCTCTTAGCAACTTGTGTCTGTTGTGTGTTCAGTTGTGTTGTATATTAGTTAAGTGTCTCCATTATTTTTATGTCATTTTTTCTATGGGCTGAGCCGTGGATATATTTAGCCTTGTGCCTGGCTCGGTCACTCAGTAGTATTGTCTATAATGAACCTTTACTTATTTGGATGGACAAAAACCTAAATTACTCTGGTTATTAGTTAGGTTGGACAAACTGGTAGAGAAAAATCTCCCAGTGTGGTTTTCTCAGCACTTGGGTGTTCCTGAGCAGCAGAGGAGACCCACATGGATAGTGCAAAAAGCTCGTACAAAAACTTAACTTGTTTCAATAAAGCTGCAGACCAAAATTTTTACGGGCACACAGCTATAACCAGGTCAGCGCTTTGTAGGTCTTCTGTTAGCTACTAATGGACTTCAAGTAGTAAAAAAATCTATACCCGAGAAGGCCCTAACATCAAGAAAACATCAAGAAAACATCGATACTGTGCGGTAGTCAAGCTAACAATTCTCTGTGAAACAACTTCAAATAGGATGGCTTCAATTTTTTTTACCCGAAAAGCTATGCCTCCAGGAGCCTGTAAACAAAAAATCGGAACATTTTATTGGATAAACGATTTTTTATATTTCTTTGAGCGAGGCATGCAGTGAACAAGAAAGATTGAAATGGTAATGTGGTCGAACAAAACGGCCAAATGGCTTAAATCATGTGATAACTGTTCCTACAAAACGGAATTCGGAACTCTATTTTGTGTCCTACTATAGTTTCTCTTTAAAGCTCCAATGAATATAAATCAGGTATTACTGTGTTATGAAAGCAGTCAACACTTACCTTCTTGAAGCATTCCTGGCACATATATCTAGAACATGCAGATAACAGAACTGATCTTCACACACTAGCTGGGGAATCTACAACAAACACATGCATGAATGCATGATTCCACAGTAACAATGAACACACCGACATACACACATAGACCTTCATCAAAGTAAGTACCTGTGTAATCTGCTCCAAGAAGTTTGTAAGTTGCTCCAGGTCAATACTAATTCTTGTACCAGAAATGACATTGAATAAAGCTAAATAACAACAAAATGCAAATGATACAGATGCTTCTGCATTAACACACACACACATACACACACACAACAACAACACACGCACACACATGAACTCACCTCTGTATTTCTCATCCAGCTACCCAGAAGACATAGCAATGATAGCTAGCATGAAGGATGAACACGGTATAGGACCTTGCTGTTCTCTACAACAACAACCACAACAAGCCTCATTACTGTCTTGTTCATGGGAACTGGACTATTTCTGCAAAACAAACTATTCTTTATGTAAACATCTTTTTTCTTTCAGTTTAATCCAGACTCTATGTATTGTCATGTAATATTGTATTGACCACAACAAATGGTGCAAAGAGAAGAACTACAAATAATACAAAGTTCCTATAAAGAACATTTAATGATAATGAGGCCACACGAAGCACTTGTAGTATGACCATATCTTGGACCACATGTAATAGCAGCATAACTATCTTGCCACACTATGTAACAGGAACATATCCCATTTCCTTACTTATCATGCAGATCTCGTATCCAACTGGTCGTCACGTCAACGGCACCATTGATATACAACATCTGCTTGTCCTTGGAATTCCTACTTAATGTGGACACGGAGGAATAGGCGGAGTCATCCAATCCCAACGTGTCCTCCATTCTCTGGTACATGTTCACAGCCAGGCACATTCACTCGTACGGAGACAGGCCGTGGGAGGCGGGGTGACCGGGATGTTGCTGTGACAACTGGTGTGCAAAGTCTTCATATGCTTCCATGGCTTCACATGTGGGGAGGAGAGACACTGAAACAGCACATGATATCATTACTACAATGTACATGTGTTCAATAAAGTAATAATATTTAGCTAAAGGCATAGTTGCACTTAGTAAAAATGGCTGTTTTGTTCGACCGCTTTCTTGTTCACCATATGTCTCGCTCAAAGAAATTATAAAAAATCGTTTATCCAATAAAACCTAATCTTTTTTTTATAGGCTCCTGAGTCTTAGCTTTTCGGGTTAAAAATTGAAGCCGTTCTATTCGAAGTTGTCTCACGGAGAACTGTTAGTTCGACCACCTCACAGTATCGATTATTTCTCGATGTTAGGGCCTTCTTGGGCTTAGATTTTTTACTACTGGAGGTCCATTCGTAGCTAACAGCAGACCTCTGAAGTGTGGACCTCGTTTTAGCTGTGTGCCCATTGGAACTTCGGTCTACAGCTGTATTATAGCAAGCTAAATTTTTGTACGATCTTTTTTTGCACTATCCCTGTAGCGTTTAACAGGCGATACAAGGCCTTAGCTTGCTGATATAGCTATGGAAGAGTTTCTAGCTTGAATATATAGTGAATTGATGGAAAAGCTTAACCATTTTTTAACCGTTTTAGTAAACGGTGTGGCCGTTTAGTCAAAATGGTATGGAACGCAACGATAAAACTACGGTAAAAAACACTACACTTTATTGTAGTTAATCTCAAACAACTCTCACTTGAAAATTTCTATTTCTGGTAGCACAGCCTCTAGCAGCTTCCCCCACTCTTCTGCCTCTGACCACACCCACTTCCACCTGTTCTCCACGCCACTGCAGCCTGCCTTGAGTCCTTCTGCTCTCTCCTTGGGCCAGTGTCTCTCCATTATCATGTGACTATCAGAGGTGATCAGAGTCTCCATGTGCTTCTGCTCACCTTTCACCTCCAAGAAAAAATCCTATACAATTATATTGTATTTCCATAAGAACTCAATTCATAAAATCCTTGACAATCCACTTTATTCACAATTTTTCAGTCTTCTAATATTATTATTGAATGTTTATATCTCTTACATGCTTTTTTTAACAAAAAATTCTGTATTGTTAAAAAGAAAGCCAGATAAGTATAAGTAATCTAAATTAACTTTTTCTGTTATATATGCAGATGTTGTTGCTGTAAAAATAACTGGATAGTTAACTATTATGCACAGATCAATTCAACATATACTGCACCTATTGGCTACCAGAAGGTCATATGGAATGGTTTGCTGCAATGAAAGCGGTATCATTGACATTGTATTAGAATCACTAATGAAGAATGGAACTCTAGAGAGTTACCCTGGTCTTGAAGCATGTGCATGACTTCATGAAAACATTAAACACGAAATATTTCTGTATTTTTATATAATAACTTTCAGAAACACTATCTTAGTTGCATAAAATAGTATAATTTTATTAAACTGTGAGAAAATTATAAAAACCACAACTGAGAAAACAAGTGTTTGCAAAAGACTGCAATAGGTAAAAACAACAACAACAGTGTCCAAAAAGCACCGTTCCTTAACATTGATGGGGTAACGGTGATAGCTATATGATTATAAGTATCATAATACTCATGTTTATAACCCAGAATTTTATACTTTCTCTAAATACAGTTTCATACACAGGTTATATGTGTCCTCTTTGCATGGTGTAGCTACAGACAGGAACACACTGCAAGAATCTGCATAAGAGGCTGTAATACTATTGGTAAACAATGTTATTACAGAGTCTCTTGCTGTTTATTTATGCCAGAATAGAACCACAATGACACTGTATGGTACTGTTAGAGACTGCATAAAGAGACGGTTTTAGAGAATACGAAATGATGACAGAGACATTATGAGACCAGTGAGTGACTATGAGAACTGGGTAGAGACTGTACGAGACTTGGAAACTGTTAGAGGCTACTACTGGCAAAAAAGACGTGGCAACAAGGGACATTGATTAGCCCACAAAAAACTATAAAACATACAAATAAGTTAAAATATAAGGCATAAAATTCAAAATACTATCGTAGAGTACAAAATCTGCAGGAATGAAACTAAAGAAGCTGCTAGAAGTAATGGGGCTATAGAGACTAGAAGAGACGAAAGAGACTGAAAGGGGCTAAAGAAACTGGAAGAGACTAAAGAAACTGAAGAGACCAGAGAGACAAAAAAAATGCTAAAGTTACTGATAAGACCAGAAGAGATTAGAAGAGAGACTAGAAGAAACTAAACAGACTAGAAGAGACTTAAGAGACTACAAGAGGCTATAGATATTAGAAGAGACTATAAAGAGACTAGAAGAGACAAAAGAGATTAAAGAGACTAGAAACTAGAAGAGACTTTGAGACTACAAGAGCCTAAAAGATTGGAAAAGATTAAGAGAGTAGCGAGACTAAAAGAGGCTAAATAGACTGGAAGAAACTAGAAGAAACTATATAAAGAGACTAAAAATACTATAGAAACTAGAAAAGACAAAAGAGACTCTAGAGACTAGAAGACACTAAAGAGACTGAATAGACTAATGAGACTTGAAGATACAAAATGACTGAAAAGACTAGAAGAGACAACTAAAGAGAAGAGACTGAGGAAACTAAAGGGACTAGAAGAGAATAAAGAGACTGTAGAGATTAGAGGGGACTAAAGAGACTAGAAGAGACTAAAGAGACTAGAAGAGACTAAAGAGACTAGAAGAGACTAGATGAGACTAAAGATACTAGAAGAGAATAAAATAACTGTTACTGTACTTGTTAATTAACTTAGCTATATGGATATATTTATAAATAACTCTTAAAATGATGTAATAAGAGTACAACTTACATGAAGATATGTTTTGTTAGGTAGCTATTTACTTTAAAATGTCCATAAAATAAAAAAACCACAGGACCAAAACTTGAATTTCCTGTACTATCAAAAGTGCAAGATTTGTAACTGAAATATTGCTCTGTATTTTCACTACTATAAATATAATGTTTCATTCAGAATTTATTACACATAAGGACATATGATACAGCCATCTGAATTCCCTCTGAAACAGTTTTCTGATAGTCCCGGAATCTGATATAGCCAGCTGAATTTCCCACTGAAAGACATGTGACATGTCATACAGTTTTCTGGTAGTCCAGGAAATCTGACATAGCCAGCTGAATTTCCCACTGAAAGACATGTGACCTTTCTTACAGTTTTCTTGTAGTCCAGGAAATCTGACATAGCCAGCTGAATTTTCCACTGAAAGACATGTGACCTTTCTTACAGTTTTCTTGTAGTCCAGGAAATCTGACATAGCCAGCTGAATTTCCCACTGAGAGGCATGTGACCTGTCATACAGTTTTCTGGTAGTCCAGGAAATCTGATACAGCCAATCTGAATTCCCTCTGAAAGACATATAACCTGTCATTCAGTTTTCTGGTAGTCCAGGAAATCTGACATAGCCAGCTGAATTTCCCACTGAAAGACATGTGACGTGTAACTGAATTTCTCACTGAAGGAACCAGCTACTATCCTACTGAAATAATTATGGATGTGAAATGGATTTATTTGTTCTATACACTTTTGATAAAAATAATTATTGAAGTTGAAAGCATAATAATGAATTAATCAGTAAGTAATGAAATACTTTGTGGAGGACTGTGATTATGAAGTTTACTGGCACAGCCAGTGGACTACAAGGATCGTAAAAAATGTCATTAACATCAGCAGAATAATATATTAAAATGGAAAGTTGCTGGGAAGAATCAGGCTATAGAAACCCTTTACCGAAACCCATATTATGTACTCCTTAATCTATGGTTAATGTGTAATGAAACCCTTTACCTGAAGTTCATCGGTTTGATATAGGGTCGACACCATTTTTTTTTTCATTTTTATAAATTTCGAACACCCTATACCATTGACTGTGAGGTGCTCAAATAATTCTGCGCTCATAATTTTGGTGGTGAAAGATTTGGCCAGGATGCATGCGGTGTTGTCTCTGTGTCTTAAACGCTGAAACTGCTGAAATTTCGGGTGAGTGACAAAACAGAAGCAAGGAAACACAATATTTAGGTGGTAGCTAATACTATAACACTTGAGTTATGTGGCTATTGAGAGTTGCAGCATAGTTGCTGCTGGCAACTCCAAAATGGAAAGTGTTTGTATTGAGATTTAATGGTAAGGGAGTGTGGTTAAATGCTGGGGTGGGGGAATGAAGAGCAGGGGCATCATTGGAGCCATAGTAGAAGGGTCCCTCCAGTCTTATAGTTAGGGTGTAGTTGAGCAATTTTTCATGTGTACGTGCTACTACAGTACACTTTCGGATAACTGACTCTACTGTATATTAACCAACTGGTAATTTAGCATTTATTGCTGAATAGAATATATTTTTGAAGAGCAGAGCAGATTTTAATTCCTTTCTTATTCTTTTTTTTTTTCTTTTGCTTCATTGATATAAAGAAAAAAATGTGCTCTTGGGAACAGAGTATTATACACTGGTGGATAGTGTTGCTGGTGTTGTTGTTTTTGTTTGTTTTCTTTTGGTTTTCACTACTTTATCAGGTACAGTAGGAGTCAAAAAAGTTCCCATTGAGTCGTTTTAAGGACTTTCTAAAGTCTGTTAGCAGTCTAACCGCGCGCGTATGCGCAGTCCTCTAAATCACGAGATTTAATTTCCTCGCCAGCTAAGCAAACAACAAAACCAGTTTTCGTATTATTTTTATAACTCTGGTATGAAGCAATGCCCATTGATAAAAATAGCACATAACAATGTTTATATATAGGTTTAGCACTCCACTCCGCCATGTGGTCTTACCACTTCAAGAAGTCAAGTTATAGAGGATATTGTCTCCCTAACCACCACTTTTGAGGCTTCTGACAAATTTGTTTTGTAGGTATGGAGTTGATATTAATAGCTTAAAGTTATTCTATAATGTTACTTCTCTCAAATAAAGACACTAAAGTTTGTGTCCTTTACACTGATTTTTTTTTTTTTTATTGACGTTTTGTATGTACCTTTTTTCCCCCCAAGGCAATAATACAATGCAATACTAATACAATGCAATAAAAATATTAGGTGTATATTCATCTTCACTGTGCCTCTACTTCTTGCTGCCTTCACTTCTTGCTGTCTCCACTGCTTGCTGCCTCTACTTCTTGCTGCCTCCACTGCTTGCTGCCTCTACTTCTTGCTGCCTCCACTGCTTGCTGCCTCTACTTCTTGCTGCCTCCACTGCTTGCTGCCTCTACTTCTTGTTGCCTCTACTTCTTGCTGCCTCTACTTCTTGCTGCCTCTACTTCTTGCTGGGCCTACAGCACAAGTGGTAACAGACACACTCCCTACCGATTGGAAGGCTGATACAGTCATACTAGATGCCATGTTTTTTCTTAACTGCAAGCCTCTAAGAAATACTCATACTATATGTGATTTCTAATAGGAACTTTGTATTAAAAAAAACACTACTCTGCAATTGTGTCTCTAAAAGGCTCTAAAACCCCACACCAATTGTTTAATGCCTGCAATGGAGCAAACCAACACATAGAGTGGTACAATACAATTCGTGCTATAGTTTCAGACAGAATATTATGTGAAGAAGATCGTATGCCCTCACATACATCTATGTGGCGCCACTGGTTACGATCTTGCTGGATTGCTCAGATGTGGTTCAACTCTTTCAAGGAAGACATACACGACTCTCTTCCCCAGCCTGATCTTTATGGTTGGACAAAGAACAATGACGGCAATTATGTATTTGATTGGGAATGCCCTAGTGTCCAGAAATTAGTTTTAGAAACAATTACCTTCCTAACTAAGGAGTGTAGCTGTAAGAAGGGGTGTACTTTCCAGCGTTGTGGATGCAGGAAAGGTGGGCATTCATGTGGACCCGGTTGTAGTTGTCAAAACTGCACCAACGTCCAGCAAGTCCACAGAGGCTGTGACATGACTGATTCTTCTATGTCATCATCTCTAGAATCAGACTCAAGCAGTGATGACTCAGAAGAAGAAATTGAAGAAGAAATAGTATTTCCTGAATTTCAAGAACAAAACATTAACATTTAGTTTCAAATTCCAGTTCATTACGTGCTTTTTTTTCACTTTATGTGTCTGACATTTTTGTTTCAATGCTCTTGAAGTCTCAATAAATTGACAAAGTAAGACTAGTTAACTGTAAAAAAAAACTAACCTTAACTAAAACTGTGTCCCTCACCTAATTCCTCCCCAAAAGAGATTTTAGATCTCTCAAATATGGCTGCCATTTTTACCTGACTAGAAACAGAGAACCACAAAAGACAATGACTTACCTCTAAGGCCTCAATGAAGTCTCAGTTTGCTTCAGGTGAGATATTTCTACTCCAATAACTCCTTAGTGTGTCTATAGAGACACAGAGAAGAGCAAACTAGACAGCCAAAGTTACCTGCTTCTTTCCCTGAAAATCGTTGTAGTCTTAGCCACGCCTACGTGTGCAGGAAAACAAAATTGATCGCGATTCGACTGTTAGGAAGACCTTTAACTTTTTTGTGCAACTTTTAGCAGGCTATTTTGGCAATTTTTTTTTTGTAGCGACCTTTTTTCTCTAGTGACCTTCCTGTGTCTGACTTTTTTACAGTTAGGGATAGAACCCTTCTAGAGCACTTCAGTTATTGTGGTTAAACAAGTACAGGACAGCACCTGCTTGATGTGTAGCAGCTGCAAAATTAGGTTAAAACTAGGCTGCTAATGATTTAAAAAAATAAACGGACTTTAAAAACTGGTTTAAAAGTCGGTTCAGCCGCTGGTGACTTGGGCTGGTGACATGCGTAGTCGGCATTGGTTGATAAAAAGTCTTAAAAAGTCTCCTTACCCTAGATACTATTTTTCTGTTAGTGCTAAAAAGTCTGGTCCCTATGGGTACTTTTTTTGACCCCTACTGTATCATTTGCTGTTGTTGTTTTGCAACTGCTTCTGTAAATGTCTTATTCATTATGTTTAGGTCTCCCTAAACAAACGCCGAATTATTATTTACCTAATTTAGTTATTCATGCACTAATTATCTTTATATCATATTCATTTACATTCAATTTCATATATTCCATTTAACGCACACTGGTGTGCGTTTTTTTGAATAATTAAAAAGGAAAACCTCATGTTCTAACTTGAAGTTCTTGTACAAGGGATAGAACTTAATCCTTTTGAATCCTCCTCCCTGAAGAGTACAAAGAATAACTCACACACAGCTTTAATAGCTAGCTTGCTGTGTGTGCTGCCTGTGCTAGCCAGGTGGTCCTTACATAATCTGCTTTTGGGAATTACGACCCCGAAACATTGGTCCTTCGAGCCGGATCCGTAAAGCTCTCTAAGAAAGAAGCAAAGCTATTGAAGAAGAGAAACTGCAGGAGGGATAGCTGTACAAGCTACTCTAACTCTTGTAACCAAGAAGATTGATTCACTGCTAACTCCAAGGAAGGAGTAATTGGAATTCCTCACCAGAGTCAGAACTGTGTTTCGAAATAATTAACCCAGAATGGCATCGGAAGAGAGTGATTTGGCAGCCTTGAAGGCCAAAAGGAAAACCTGTAGAGGCAAGCTCACCAAAGCCATAAAGAGTGCTATGAAATTCACAAGTGACAACCTGGCAGAAATAAAACAAAGAGAGCTGAGGGAGAAAATTGAGATAATTAAAAGGCTGATGGACGAGCATAGTGACATGCATGAAGCTGTGCTGACACAAATGGCAACAGAAGGCAAGCCACAACTAGAGATTGATGGAGAAGTGAGTGGCAATGAAGCTGTGGAAAGAATCTCTGACAGTGAGTTGGATAAACTGGAAGAAGCCAGTGTTTTGAGCAATCTCTACTTGGGTGATGTTAGAGTGCAGACCAATGCTGCCACCTGGGTGAAGGAAAGCAAGATAGAAGCTCCTACATTTAACACTGATGGCAACAAAGTGAAGGAAGAGCTAGAAAGAAACATCAGTGATCTCACCCCTTATGCTGCTCATTCCTACATAAATGGCCAATTAGCCAAAGCACAATCTCTGGCAGAGCAAGTCAGGACAAAGTTGTTTGCCACTGCAGCAGCAGCTCCTTCTGTGCTGCCAGCAGAAACAAGGGTGGAAAGAAGCATCACCAGAAGTGCTCTGCCACCCCCTTACCATATAAAGCCACCCACCTTCAGTGGAAATCCCAGAGACTTCAAACACTTTTGCGAGCGATTCGAAGCTATTATGGACCTTCACAAGGATTATTATCCGGACACAGACAAAATCAGTATACTGGCAGATGCCATGAAGGACAGTGATGCAAGGAAGCTGGTGCTAAACTCTTGCAGTGATGGCTATGAAGGAGCTCTGGAGCAGCTCAAGATAACATATGGACGAAAGACAGTGATTTATCCACAACTAGTGGATGAGTTCCTGAAGAAAGAGAAGTATGACTGTTCCAGAGAGTCAATGAAGCTAATTTTGGACAAGACGAAAAGATTGTTGTCAGAGATGGAAAAGATTGGAGGCAGAAACATTGACACCCTGGCAGTGGCTCTCACAGTGAAGGAATTTGACATGGAGCTCATGACTGAGTGGTCCAAGCATCTGGGAAGTAATGATGAACTGCCTACTCTAGAGAAGCTGATAGAATTTGTGACACCACTGTCACATAACTTGCCAAGGCTCAGCAGAAATGTCTATCAGAGCCACAAACCTGTCAAGCAGCATCATCACTCTTCCACTACACCAGCATCAATTGAATCAGCAGTGAAGGTGGAGTCAAAGGTGGAGTCCAAGTCAGAAGTTCCTCCCAAAAGGGTGTGTCCAGCATGCAAAGAATCATCTCACCCTCTCTACAGATGTGTCAAGTTCAAAGATATGACTGTCAACCAGAGGTGGAACTTGGTGAACAAAAACAAGCATTGCAGCAACTGTCTCCATCCATCACACCAAGCAGCTACTTGCACTTCAAAATACACCTGCAAGTTCTGTAAACAGCCTCACAACTACCTCCTACACAAGGAAAGTGAGGAAGACAAGAAATCAACCAACTCTGGAATTACTCTGGCAGCACAAGCAACACAGACATCTCCAGAGACTGACACAGCAGGTGAGCTCGGTTGTGGTTTTATATTCACTGCTCTTGTGTCAATCCAGAGTCAAGGCAGGAAAATCAATGCCAGAGCAGCACTAGACAGTTGTGCCACCCACTCCCTGATCAGTGAAGAAGTGGCAGCCTTCCTGCAGCCACAAAGACAGCCAATCAAGCTCACAATGAGAGGAGCTGTGGCAGAGAAGCAGATAAAGCACTGGGCTACTGTGAACATCTCCACCATCATCCCTTCAGAGTTTGATGTCCCACTGGGTGTGGCAATAGTCAATGACCTCCCACCAGCCACACCTCCAAAGGATGGAGCAGCAGTTGCCAAAAATCCAATGTTGAATGGACTGACTCTGGCTGATCCTTACTTTGGAGGTAAGCTAGATCTCATAATAGGCACCAATGACTTGCCTATGCTCTGGGGAAATGATGGAAGAAAGTTTTCCATGGCAGACAGGCTGACTGCTGTCAACACTGCTTTTGGATGGGTTGTGTCTGGATCTGCACTCCCTGCAAGCAAGTCTGGAACATCTCTCAGAGTGGAAGTGACAGAAGACAGAGATCATCAGCTCTTCCAAAAGATGTACGAGTTGGAGAAAGTGCCAGAAGCAATCAAACTGACCCCTGAAGAGGAGAGTGCCATCACACAGTTTAAAGAATCAATTGTCCAAACAGTAGATGGCAGGTATGCAGCCAAGCTGCCGAGAGTGGAAAGCCCTCCTCAGCTGGGCAACTCAAGTAAGATGGCATTGTCTAGAATGATTAGTAATGAGAGAAAGATGAAAAAGGTGGGAAAATTGGCAGAGTTTGATGAAGAAATGTTTGGGTATATAAGGCTAGAGCATGCAGAGGTTGTGCCTGAATCAGAAAGGGATAAAGGCATGTATTACTTGCCTGTAAAGGGCGTAATCAAAGAAAGCTCCACCTCCACAAAGGTCAGGCCAGTTTTTGATGCTAGTGCCAAGACTAGCAATGGAGTTGCTCTTAATGATGCTCTCCTAGTTGGTCCAAACTTATACCCCTTAATCAGTGACATCCTGATCCAGTTTAGAAGTTATCCTATAGCTGTGTCTGCTGACATCAGCAAAATGTACAGGGAGGTCAAACTCCTCCCGGAAGACCAAGCTTACCATTTCTTGTACATAAGAGATCCTGATGGCAAGCTGCTAACATGCAAAATGAAAAGGTTGACATTTGGTGTACGTCCTTCCCCATTCATTGCTACATCTGTTATACGTCACCATAGCAACCAGAATCAGAAACAATATCCCAAGGCTGCACAAGCTATAATGCAGCAATTCTATGTAGATGATTTTTTGTCCGGGGCATCCACATTGGATGAAGCAGTGCAAATCAGAGAAGAACTGTGTAAATTGTTGAGTTTATGTGGCATGAAGCTTAGAAAGTGGAGGAGCAACTCCCAGCAACTCCTGTCAACCATTCCTGATGATTTGCTAGAGAAAGAAGACAAGAAGGAGCTGATACAGGAGTCGCCTCTGAAAGCACTCGGGATCCATTGGGACACCTCCAAGGACACATTGCTCGTAACTACTCCTACGTCTGAAAAAGGTGAAGTTACCAAAAGGGTGGTGGCAAGGGTAGTAGCAAGTGTGTATGATGTACTTGGGTTGATGTCACCTTACCTGATCTCTGGAAAAATTGTATTACAACAACTTTGGGTGCATAAATTGGCATGGGATGATTGTATTCCAGAGGAAGTGTTACCCAAATGGCAGTGTTGGGTGGATGGCCTAGAAGTAGTAAAAGGTCATCACATTGACAGGTACACTGGTTGCCATGACAAAATCAGAAAGAAAACTCTGCATGGATTTTCTGATGCTAGCCAGCTAGCGTATGGAGCTGTAGTTTACTTGGTGTGTGAAAGCACTACTGGGTTGACATCACATATAATCTGCTCCAAGGCAAGAGTGTGCCGTCTTAAGCTAAGAACTATTGAATTAGAGGCTGCAAAATTGCTTGCAAAGCTAGTACATCATGTAGCAGGTGTGCTTAACATTCCCTTGTCCAACATTGTACCCTGGACTGATTCCAGCATTGTGCTGGCATGGTTACTTCAACCACCCAACAAACTAAAGACCTTTGTCTGTAACAGGGTAGCGTTAATCGGAGAGCTGTTGCCACGGTGCAGCTGGAGGCATGTCCCCACTGCTGACAACCCTGCTGACATGTGCAGCAGAGGTGTGACAGCACAAACCCTTGTAAACTCCCACCTTTGGTGGAATGGTCCAGACTGGTTAAAATTGCGTCCAGAGCAATGGCCATTCTTGCCTGCAAAAAGCATACCACCCAGTCAAATGCCTGGAGTGAAAGCCACTGTGATAGTTGCCATGGCAACCCAGAAGTGTGAACTGGATTTGTGGCAAAGATTTTCATGCTATAATAAGTTAGTCAGAGTGCTTGCTTGGGTTTTGCGGTTTCTGAGAGCCTATGTCAAGAAGGAGAAGCAGCCTCCTGACAGAACTTTGACTTGGAATGATGTTAATGCTGCCAAAAATTTGCTCATTAGAGTGCAGCAATTGGAAAGTTTCCCTGATGTATTTGCAGTTGTGTCTAGTAAAGGTCGCCTCAGCAAAGGCCATCCCTTGGGGGGGATGGGTTTGGAGCTCAGCCCCAACCACGCCTTGTTGGTAAAGGGTAGGGTTGGTGGAAAGAGCATGGTGCCGCTGTCAGCTAAAAATGCGCTGACAAAGCTGATGTTGCTGACACAGCACAAGTTGCATGGTCACCCTGGAGTTGCAACCCTCATTAGCATAGTAGGACACACTTTTTATGTGGTGGGTATCAAAAGAGAGCTCAAGAGGATAGCAAAAATGTGCCCAAATTGTCAACATGCCAATGCCAACCCATTATCGCAGCAGATGGGAATGCTGCCAACATCAAGAGTGACACTGCAACCTCCATTTGACAAATGTGGTGTAGATTTTGCGGGTCCCATCACTCTGAAAGAAGGTGCCACCAGAAAGCCTGTCAAATTCAAAAGTTATTTGTGCCTTTTTGTGTGCATGTCGACCAGATGTGTGCATATTGAAATAGTCAAAACTCTGGAAACCAATGAATTCATGGCAGCTCTCCAAAGGTTTGCTAATAGGAGGGGCATGCCTAGTGAGATCTTTTCAGACAATGGCAGCAATTTCATTGGAGCTGCAAAAGAAATCAATGATATCTCAAGCATGCTCAGGAAATCCAAGCATTCAATATCTGTAGTCGAGAGTCAGCATGGTGTGAAGTGGCATTTCAACCCTCCCAGAGCTCCACACTTTGGTGGGCTTTGGGAGGCAGGTGTAAAGATTATGAAAAAGCAAATAAGAAAAATCATTGAGCCACACCCCTTAAGACTTGACGAAATGTGGAACATCACTACTCATGTGGAAGCAGTGCTAAATTCGAGACCACTAGTGCCATTGGAGAAGGTTGAGTCAGAAGATGAGCTTGCTCTAACTCCAGCACACTTCTTGATTGGAAGGCCAATGAGAGCTCCACCTACACCAGCAGCATCAGCAGCTAAAATCACATCGTTGAGGAGGTGGCAGCTAGTGCAGAAACTCCAACAACAGCTCAGTGAAGGATGGAGTGGTCATTACTTACAATCTCTTCAGTCAAGATCGAAATGGAGGAACAGGAAAGAAAATGTCAGAGTTGGTCAAATAGTTTATATCAAGGACATAACGTTAAGCAATGGATTGAAATGGCCTCTAGGAAAGATAATCAAAGTCTATGCTGGCAGAGATAATCTTGTCAGAACTGTGGATCTTGTATGCAAGGGAAAAGAATATAAAAGACCCATTCACTTGTTAATCCCACTGAACATCGAGGATAATGACGAGCAGTGAGAACTGTTGTATCATCTCATTAGTACTTATTGTTTACTTGTATTATCATACATGTTGTTTACTTTCTGGAGGCCCAGTATGTTTAGGTCTCCCTAAACAAACGCCGAATTATTATTTACCTAATTTAGTTATTCATGCACTAATTATCTTTATATCATATTCATTTACATTCAATTTCATATATTCCATTTAACGCACACTGGTGTGCGTTTTTTAGAATAATTAAAAAGGAAAACCTCATGTTCTAACTTGAAGTTCTTGTACAAGGGATAGAACTTAATCCTTTTGAATCCTCCTCCCTGAAGAGTACAAAGAATAACTCACACACAGCTTTAATAGCTAGCTTGCTGTGTGTGCTGCCTGTGCTAGCCAGGTGGTCCTTACATAATCTGCTTTTGGGAATTACGACCCCGAAACACATTATAATTAAAGTGCCATAAACTTAATATTACACTTCCAATTAATGTGGCACTTAATTAGATAACTTTGCTGTTTGTACTGGGCTTTATTTTATTAACATTATTTCTAATTGAAATATAAGGGTTTCACTCTACGAATCTATTTTTGTTCTGTCAGGAACCAACTGCCTGAACACAAGAGAACATGAAAGTCTCTGCATCTAAGTGTGGATAATACTTCCAGTCCAAGTGGCACTATATTTACAGTGAATATGGTATGTCGTGCCAACAATGTGTGTTTGACTAATTCTTAGTCCTCTGCCAGTATCTTCACTTACTGGGAATAGAGAGAGCATGAGCTACACTTGAACCTCTATTATCCGGACGGTCTTGGACCAAGAGGTGTCCGTACTATGAAATGTCTGTAACTTAGAAACAAGTACTTTTTGATTGGGATCAATAGTAAACTGATGTACCTTTACCACAAATATTGCATGTTGTCAATACACATTAGTAGTGGCTGTGTATGCGTCCAGTAGGCAGAGGTGTGTCCATAAGTTACTAACTTACAGACGTGTCCATAACTTAGAAGAAGAACAGATAAGAGCGGTTGAGTGTATTATTAATGAGTGATGTGGGCAGATTTTTTGTAATGATCAGTACCATCTTGATAGCTGTTTCTGAAGTTTGATGGGATGGAGAAACATTCTAAACAGATGATTAGACTCACGGGGGTTGGTTTTATTGCCATAAAATGTTAGTAAGCATCATTCCAGCTTCTTTTTTTCTTTTTTTTTTTCTTTTTTTTTTTAAAATAAATAGTGTGTCGAAGTAAGTGTGTAGCCAACTGTACACTGCTAGAGGATGCTATACAGTATGATCTGTTGTCTGGCCAACTGTACACTACTAGAGGAAGCTATACAGTATGATCTGTTGTCTGGCCAAGTAGTGGATTGTTTGCTTATGCTTTAGTATGCAATACAGAAGGTAAGTATCGTTTAGTTGCCACAATGCATACCAAATATATTTGATGTGCATGTAATAGAACTTCATCATTGAACTGGGCATGCACTCCAATGGCGCAGTGTGGTGAGAGAGCTATTGCCAAGTCGAAAGTTTGTGAAGAAACATACTCCCTACCCTGACTTCCCTACACACATACCTGACATATTTATACACCCCACTTACATACATACTAATCGCACGCATACAAACTCACACATACCACACATAGCCACCACACACACACACACCACACATACACAATTCATAATTCAGCGAGCGAGCGAAGCGAGCGAAGCTGACTATCAGTCGTGTTCAATTGAGATTTCAGATATATATATGTATGTATACGTACGTCAAAAATTTTCGCCCGGGCTTCTAATTACGTAAGTTAGGTAAAGCGTTCACAGTTCCAGTATTTTTCAATTAACGAGCGCGGAGAATCCTTGCACTGCCTTACCTTACGTAAGTTTGTTTCAACCAAAAAGTTTATAGCTACTCTCTTCTTGAAACAATTGTGAAGTCTTTGTCAAGCTGCGCTTCTTTGCCACTGCTTTCGAAGTTTATTCAGGTAGTTGTGTTATTGTTACTACAATGCATGGGTCCACTTCCGTAGTCTGGGATCAGAGACTTTAGATTTTCTGATGCTAACTGAGAATGGAAAGGGTTACACTGTGCACTACAGTTAGATGTAATTTTTCTGTAAAGAGAGTCTTCTCGCTCGCCATACATTTGCGCTATTCGAGCGCACCACTAGTAGGAAGCATTTAAATTTTTTAAGCTGTTGCAGTGTGCTATAGGTGTTGTGTGTGTGTGTGTGTGTGTGTGTGTGTGTGTGTGCATTAAGGTATATGATGAGAATATTTTTCATTTACCAAATTAAGCTGTCCTAAACCAGTAACATGTACTTTACCTTATGTAAGCCAACACATAGGTTATAGTTGGTCGTTTGTATGCCAAACTGCCTTTGCTTAGCTAGGTTGCTTCACTGTGCTTTATATTTTCAATGTCCATGTATACAGGTACATGTACCAATACCTATCAATGTCCATGTATACAGGTACATGTACCAATACCTAACAATGTCCATGTTAGGTACATGTACCAATACCTAACAATGTCCATGTTAGGTACATGTACCAATACCTATCAATGTCCATGTTAGGTACATGTACCAATACCTAACAATGTCCATGTTAGGTACATGTACCAATACCTATCAATGTCATGTATACAGGTACATGTACCAATACCTATCAATGTCCATGTTAGGTACATGTACCAATACCCATCAATGTCCATGTATACAGGTACATGTACCAATACCTATCAATGTCCATGTATACAGGTACATGTACCAATACCTATCAATGTCCATATATACAGGTACATGTACCAATACCTATCAATGTCCATGTTAGGTACATGTACCAATACCTATCAATGTCCATGTATACAGGTACATGTACCAATACCTATCAATGTCCATGTTAGGTACATGTACCAATACCTATCAATGTCCATGTATACAGGTACATGTACCAATACCTATCAATGTCCATGTATACAGGTACATGTACCAATACCTATCAATGTCCATGTTAGGTACATGTACCAATACCTATCAATGTCCATGTATACAGGTACATGTACCAATACCTATCAATGTCCATGTATACAGGTACATGTACCAATACCTATCAATGTCCAGGTACATGTACCAATACCTATCAATGTCCATGTATACAGGTACATGTACCAATACCTATCAATGTCCATGTATACAGGTACATGTACCAATACCTATCAATGTCCATGTATACAGGTACATGTACCAATACCTATCAATGTCCATGTTAGGTACATGTACCAATACCTATCAATGTCCATGTATACAGGTACATGTACCAATACCTATCAATGTCCATGTTAGGTACATGTACCAATACCTATCAATGTCCATGTTAGGTACATGTACCAATACCTATCAATGTCCATGTATACAGGTACATGTACCAATACCTATCAATGTCTTTTTTAATAAGTTTCTAGCACACACACTCAACAGACTGCGGAGTAAATTATTTCAATGAAGCTAATTGGGACATTAGCTCTTTCACTGCTAGATATTTCAAAACAAATGTGATACAATGAAAAAATACATAGCTTATATTTCCATTTCTTGGTAATGAGTTTAATTTTGAGACACTTAATGATCTAATTACACTCATCAATGCTACCTCAAGCATGCAGGGAATGGTTGAAAAATATGACTGCCAACATTGATACTAAACAGCATGCAGCTTGGTTCAAGCTGAATATATAGAGTAGATCCTCACTTATCCGAACCCCTTTTATCCAAATTTCTGTTTATCTGAACACCAGTTGTGAACTATAATTATATTCTTTGGAATTTTGCTGTGCACTAAATAGAGAATAGATTGGTTTCCTATATTCAAAATGACTAATTTTGCATATCTCAACATTTAGCTTGTCTGAACAACCCTCAGTCCAAGGTGGTCAGATAAGTGAAGGTCTACTGTACATATATTCTGTTCTACAAAAAGAATTTTAGTGCTTTATACATAGAAGTAGATTGTTGTTGACGAAAGAATAATTGTTTAAATTATTGTTTTTAAGCCAGATTACAAACTGTGACACCTGTTATTTTATGAAACTTTTCAGAGAATTGTTTTAGTCTTCAAAGCCTGTGCCTATATTCACATGAAGTGAGGCAATATATCATTACACACATGCACATACATACACACGGTGCACACACATACATTCATATACATACACTCGTACGCATACATGATGCACATACGCACTCACACATGCACATGCATACACACACGTGTGCGTGCACGCAGTATGCACATGCACACAGTCATGCTCGAAGGTGATGCGCACACGTCTAAGCAGCGTGCACATTATTCATACACACACATACATACACACATTTGGCACATATAGACACAAGCAGGCACATACACGTGTAGCCATATGTTAATGAGTAAGACCTGAGAGTAGCTTGCTTGTTGCATTTGCAGGCCAATGCTACTTATGGTGGTGGTGGGTGATGTGATTATGTAGTGGATGAGCCCTCACTAGGAACATTGCAATATGTTTTACTAGGAGGTTGTGGGAATGGCGACTCTGAAGTTCATACTACAAAACAAGAATAGTTCACTTGTGCAAAGTAGTCAGGCACTGATGAAAGGCCTTCAGGACCCTAAAGTATAGTACTAGTCATGTTTTTTATGCATGCTCAGAGCATTCATATAGAAATGTTCAATATCCTGAACACTCACATGATGTGGAATGTGTTAGTGTACATATATACATACATGCATACATACATACATACATGCATACATACATACATACATGCATACATACATACATGCATACATACATACATATATACATACATACATACATACATGCATACATACATACATTTGTGTTACGTCATTCGTAATTGACATAATTGGTCAAAAAAATATGGATTAAATAGTGGCACAGCCCACCCTTTTTGAACCTCTGGGTGAAAGCAATGTTTCTGAGAACAACGCATGCGTGGTACATAATAGAAAAGTCTGGCTCTGTAAACTCATTTCCCATTATCTCTCAGCTTCTCTCGGGAATAATCGAAACATGACTTTTCCCCACAACCCACACTTAGCTTTGATCTTATAAGCATCAACAAGTAAACAAACAAACATATATACATGCATAATATATACTCACACACACTTATAACATAGTTCATTCGAACTGGCCAATCAGATTTATCAGTTGGATGTGGTTGTTTTTGCTGGAGGTATGCTATCGAGTGATTAATAAAACTTTCAAAATTACCAACCAAACCTTAGTTCAGTGAGACTATTCATCGACACTGTACTCCTGCAATTTTATTGCATGACATAATATTTATTCCTAATGAAACCATTTACAAGCAGACGTTTTGATTGATGTCATCAGCTTTATGAGTGTCGGTATGGTCAAGTTTTTTTTTTGTCAGTTTGGTTGGACTTCCACTTTGAACTTACAATTGAGAACTGGGCGAGGAAAGCTATTGATACTTGAAAGCTATCACCTACTTTGTGAACTGGAAGAGTGCCACAAGATTATTTCAATTGGCCAGAACAGCTTAATATTTAATGCTTCCTATTAGAAGAAAAAAATAATTTCTTGGAGAATGATAACGTTATCAAGAAAACGGTACAACAAACGCGTCCGATGAAGCTAGTCTAGATATTCCCACTGGAATATTAGCTAGCTAACTGTTCATCATGCAGCAGAGCCAGTTCACTAATGAAGCTAGTCTAGATATTCCCACTGGAATATTAGCTAGCTAACTGTTCATCATGCAGCAGAGCTAGTTCACTAATATAATTTTTTTTGTTGCACTAATATTTTTGATTATTTAGTACTAAATCTCATATGATACGACTCTGAAATTGGTTAATGATCAAGGATTGTTTTTTTGTGTGTGTGTCCTACCAAAATGACCCTTCGAGGTTTTTTTGTTTTTTGTTTTTTTCTTTTCCTGTACTGCGGCACAGCTCCCTTGCTGGACTGCAACCCATAGACGCTGGATCAAATGGATCAAATACTCTGTTGATCTTGGTTTTACAGTTTCTTCTCTAATCCTGCATCCCTACTCCTTCTGGGAGACTTGGATCAATTCCTCTCAAAGATTCGGTGGCTACTGGTACGAAAATATGACCAGGAGGAAGGCCCCAATATTTTTTTTATCTTCCTCTCCTCTGCAGCTTCAGCAACCTTCCTCAACATGCTAGTGGCATGTGTTCTGTAAGAAGCCGCTTGAGTGTCAGGGCAATTGGCATCCCATACCGGCAGACATCAGCCATCTGGCCTCTTCCCATCTGACTGCATGAGGCCTGTAGGTTCCATCCTGGAAAGGAGTATGGGCAGATATCAACCCTCGCTTGACTATGTCAAATGAACAAAGACTTTATGATCACATGGACAACTTAACATTATGCATAATCATGCAAGCTCTGACATAACATGACCATTCATGTATGTCAGTAATCCCCTTATAAATCTTCACCAGAATTGTTGCTTCAGATAGTGAACTGGTGTCACATGTAGCAAGTTACTGAATTACTGATTGTAGCTGAAATTAACTCACCACGTGAACTATAGTAAGTGGTACAGGAAAAGGTGGGAAAATGTGAGAAGAATTGTATAGAGAAAGGTTGTCAAGAATGTTGCGATAGTATTTGTCAAGGACGAGTGGAGGATTTAAGATAGAGGTGATCAGCAAAATCAACAAGGCAAGACACAGACAGTACAACCTCATATTTCAATATACAACAATGTATTCATAAAGAGCTAACACTGATGTAGCTATGTATAGTATATACGTACTTGCATAACCATCCAAATTACTCAACTAAAAACCTAGTACATAGCTATGTAAGGAATCAAGACATTTAACCCCTTCATAGTTAAAAGCAAATGCCGGCAGCTACGTGGATCAAACAGCTTGCTCATTATTCAGATAATGAATGCAGATGAGGCTCTGTCGACAGACTGATGTGTAATTGATTACAGACTGGTACCAATTAGCAATGCATTTATTTAAAAAAAAATTATGTCCTCATTCACAACAACTAAAATGGTTTTGATCCTACCGACTTAGCAAATAATGCTCACAGCTAGCTAATGCAAAGACAACCACAACAACAAAACAAAACAAAAACAACTAACCAACAAATAAAAACAATTTACAATTTCAGAATAAAGAGAAGTTTTAGTAGCCTAAAAAAGAAGTCAACTGAACATTTACATTTGCTCTAGTTAGTATGGAGATGCATTAGATACTGCCAGTGAAACACTTGTTCGAAGAACACTACAACTGATGCTACCTTGCTCTCCATCATATTGTCCCAGCCTCCAAACTTCTTGTAACTATAGCAACGGGAGCTATGCCCCACCTCTCTGATACGGATCGCCGTGGTTAGCCTTCCTTCCAGTCATCGGGTTTTCAAAACTTCTGGTAGGTATAGCTTAATAATGGCTGACAGATTTCTAGGGGTGAGTGCTGTATGATCTTCATAGCATTGAATACAATTTCTCCACTCACATTGACCTGGAATTTGCTGTACATTTATCATATTCACCTAAGCACTCTGACTTACAACTACATCACACACAAACATGTATGGTGAGTAATGCCTACATCTTGTGTATGGAAACATACAGCATAATGTCTATGGCACTTTCATCTTGTAATATAACTACACAGTGCTAAATATTTTAATGACAGATTATTGTAAACATAGCAATTCCACAATCCCATGTGAACAAACTGGAATTGATGTATTTGATAGAGCCATGACTTCATGCAATTCAGGTGTACAAAATTATATATATTACATATTGCATACAAGGTAAGAACAAAAAACAAAAAAGACCTCCCTTCAATGCATTTCAACTTGGGTATCATCAGGTCAGAATTTAGTTTACATAATCTTAGTAGCAACTATAATTACCCTATGTAGCCATACAGTCCAGCATTAAAAGAAAGGGAAAAGCAATCTCCAGAATATGGCAACAGAAACATAAATACACCAATACATAAGCAGAAAAACGTTAAAATACTACCAGTGCTACTTCTGACTACCTTACAATATTGCTTGACACAGACGTGTCACCACTCATTTTGTGTGTGTAAGGATGTGTGTAAGTACATTCTGTGGCAGAAAGGCATCACACTGTGTGTGGTGCATGTGTTTGTGTGTGTATGTGTGTGTGTGTGTGTAAGGACACATGTGTACATGGGAGAGCATTGATGAGCAGTTTCACCACTTACAAAATTGCTTGTGGCTTATGCTTGAAATGGTATCATTTATTAACACCTATATTCATTATAGTGATATTCTGTATAGGACTGGTCCTCCATGTAGTGTGCTGCTGAAGAGCCAGTTGTTGAGTTAGTTTGGTGAGTGTATAGGAATTAGTTTTTGAGGATTTCACACATCAGGCATAAATATTGGTTCCGTATAGTGGCAATGAATAAATATGATATATATGTTTTACCAGTTGGTGGAAGTGCTCAAGGAAGTTTGGATAAATGAAGTTTTGCTGTACAAGTAATGGTACGTTCAAAATAAAATCAAAATCAAAATAAGTTTTGATTCAGGATTGGAAATGTCCTATTGCCAAAGCCAAATGCAGCCTTTTTGGAGCCTTCTCATTTTTGTATGCAAGAATTTCAAATGAGTTTCAGGGTTTGATACAGGATTTTTTGCTAGGGGGGGGAAAGTCAAATAGCGACCTTATAGTTGTATTTTTTTTTGTCCTTGCAATACTAGTAAGGTAAGGAAATTAAACTTATTTTATTTTATTTATGAATTGATCAATTGATTACCTCTAGTAAACAGCTTTGTTCATTTTGAAAGCTGAATAGCTCTGACATTAATTAAGCCAGACTCCTAATAGGTTATCCTTCTAGTTTGAATGGAGTAGGTGTATCATTTTATGGATCACCAGTTCCAGTTTGAAAGTTGCTTTTAGCACTGGTCATTGTGAAGCAGCTGCCTGGTTGGTAAGGGTATATTTGTTGCTTTGGTAGACTATAGAAGTTGCTGAGTAGTAGCTAATGGATATCAGAAAGTATTTTAGGAAAAAGAGACCTTGTGGCTCCAAAGGAAGTGAATCCGAACCAAAAAAAAGCAAATGTGATAGCTATGAATCGGTGGAACACAAGGAACAGATTCGAGCAGTGCAGCAGAGAGAGAGTGAGGAGGTGAGGGAGGAAGAGAGAAGAGGTGAGGAAAGAAGTGCAGCAGAGGAAAGAAGTGCAGCAGAGGGAAGAAGTGCAGCAGAGGGAAGAAGGGCAGCAGAGGGAAGAAGTGCAGCAGAGGGAAGAAGGGCAGCAGAGGGAAGAAGGGCAGCAGAGGGAAGAAGTGCAGCAGAGGAAAGAAGTACAGCAGAGGGAAGAAGTACAGCAGAGGGAAGAAGTGCAGCAGAGGGAAGGAGTGCAGCAGAGGGAAGAAGTGCAGCAGAGGGAAGAAGTGCAGCAGAGGGAAGGAGTGCAGCAGAGGGAAGGAGTGCAGCAGAGGAAAGAAGTACAGCAGAGGGAAGAAGTACAGCAGAGGGAAGGAGTGCAGCAGAGGGAAGGAGTGCAGCAGAGGGAAGGAGTGCAGCAGAGGGAAGAAGTGCAGCAGAGGGACGTAATATAAAGATGAACATTGGCTGAGGCAATCCCAAACTAAGCTCCAACCTAAAGCATTCAAAGGCTAGCCTGAAGAAATTGTACAAATCTAGGCTTACCTACAAGAAAAGTTGGGAGGAAATGTATTTTTTGTATGTTTTAATAAGTATAGGTGAAAATCATAGGGGGGGGAAACTCTGCTCAAGGGGGGGAAATCCCAGGGTTCCCCCCCTTCTGTATCAAACCCTGAGTTTAGCTAGTATGTGACACGGAGACGGCTGTACACACCATTATAGACCTGACCCAGGAAGCTGGAGCCAGTATATCAAGTCTCTTACTAATCTTTTAGAAGTATATTGAATAGTGTTTTGTACATTTGCACATGATCTGTTTACAGTCACGGTAGAATTATTGTATCAATCTGTTTTTGTTCCAATATATTTCCATTTCCATATATATTTTTATGTAACCTTTATCATGTGTATATTGTGTATTTATAATATTTACTTGTTGACTTTATGCTTTCTGGTAGGTATGAGTTGGCAAATCTACCTTAAATTTTGCTGCACTTCCACTTGGATACCAAACCATAACATGTGAGCAAATTCATTTCTAGTATAATTGGTCCTAGTCTGCACTTTACAATGCAGTGTTGGGTTACAGTAGTGGGCTTGTTCTTAGGCCACGTTTGTGCAAGTGATAGTGTTTCTCTTGGTGCACACACACACACATGCACTCACACATGTACACACAATGTTTTTTAGTTTGATAGTCTTGTACACACCAGGGTTTCATACAGGATATTTTGCTGGGGGTGGCTGATTTGTTTTTGACTTGCAAAGAGGTGTATGAGATTTACAAGATAGTTCATGTATACAATATCAAGCTGTATTTCACTTGCATACACTTCAAAAAAATATGACCGCTCAGTCCGGAAGTATATGACAGCATTCTCTGTACATTATGCAATACTGCGGTGTAGTGTAGTAAGATGTTGCAGTATGGGTGGGCTCAAAGACTATGTGTTTGTAATTTCCAGGTGTTAATAGGAAAAAATCACATTCTTGGATTGTGCCCAAAAACATTACGGGGGGAAGGGGGGGATCCAGCCCCCCACCCCCTTTGCTACTCCACTGCAATAAGTACACTATGTATCTATTTTTAAGGAGGATCATGTTAGCCACACCCATTTTATAACTCGGGTTCACATCTTTGCATAACAGCAATTAGGTTAGTTGAAATTATCTCAATAGATAGATTGTAATTGGATGCTCAACATACAATACTATTAAGTTTTTCTTGTAGTCGTAGCTTACAAGTTGTTTAACTCATAATGAAGTCAAAACTCAATTGTTATAGATTCCTCTTGGCTCTTGTCCAAGATTTGTTCTATACTCAAGTTAGGAAACACGTGTCAGTTTCAAGACTTCATGTTTTTCTGGCTATGTAATTATGAAATGTGATCCATTCAGTACTACCTGGCAGTAGTTATTAGGACCTTTTTCTCATATTGCTCACCATCCAGAGTCTGTGCTGCTTTACTTACACCATATTGGTCAATCAATGGATATACTGCTCCTACTTAAATTGATCCTTACAACTTACACCCCCCCCCCCTCCTTATAAGTGAAAATCTGGAAAAACAGACAAACAAACAAACAACCCTGCATAACAAGTGAAATGAGTTTGGCTATGTGTAACGGCAGGTTTAGAATGGGTAAAATTTATCAGCTATTGATAGTAGTTTAAGATCTAGTGGAGAAATATAGTGTAATGATTCTATTAATTCATTTTAGCAAAAAATAAAATAATAATTATTATTATATTAAAATATCTCACACATAATTTTTTCTTATGCAAGTTCTTCATGTACTTTCTTAATCTGTTGTTGCACTGCAACACCATCTCTTTTGGATGAACACTACTACCACCTCTTTGACTGGGACAAGGATTCATTTTCTCCATGTGATCAGTGTATCCATCTTGTAGTGAGGTCGGTACACAGATGCATGGATGAACTGTGCAAAGATTGAAGATGATACTTCTTTTTTGTTTTTGATAGGGTTTTTTTTGCTAGTTGGTTTCTGATCGCTTGAATGCTGGTGTTACCTGGTTTTCTTGGCTATTCCCATGCCCAGTTTATGGAATTCTGCCACATTATCTAATTCTTTTCCACTGCAGTTGCACATGTCAACTCAATTGATTTCCAATGCGTAGCTAAAATACAATAGCAATATTGTAATAATTGTAGTTGTGGTTACATTTTGACACCTTGGAGCCTTGATGATCGAATAAAGTGAAAGAAGGAATCCAAGCTTGCACCATCTCAGTATTGAGAATCCAAAGATTTTAATGTTTTGATTAATAAGCATGTCAATGAGTGTGGTCTGGAAAATAATAGGCAACAAATCTATAATTCCCACAATTGCAGCTGAGACAATCAAGTGGTTGTGTGAGATATTCGTTACAACCACAGCATACTTACACACAGAATCTGTCCAAACTTTGTGGTAAAATGGCAGGTGGAACTGCTTCTATTAATCACAGCCCACTGTGTCTTTTATGCAAATGAAAACACACACACACACACACACACACATCCTGGACCCATGCACTTACATGATGTGTAGCATGCCCAGTTCAATAACACACTAATACACACACACACTCCTTATTGTAGTTGCTATGGTATCCAGTATGTACATATGTACTAGTCATTGAATTCAGCTTTTAACTCTTGAAGCTATTTAGAGGTAGAGGGTGTATCCTCTAACCTGAACATGGTTGTAGTGTATGGCACATGACTGAGTGCTCAGTGAGTGCTGAATCGGCTTTCACAAAATTTAAAACCTGATTTCTGGTTTTGATTCTTCTTAATTTTATTCACAAATCCTGACTTTTTTAGTGAAAAGGTTTGATTAGGTCTGGGGTGAGGTGCCATAACAACAGGTGTGTAATGTTTGGTCGTTATACAAAACAATGCTGGAGTATTATATTATTCATTTGATACAGGAGAATAATATTATGAGTCTGTTGGCTTAGTATTGACACGAGTGCCGTAAGCATGGGCGTAATACGGCCAATTAGCAGAGTGATATGCTGCAGTAGCCAATGAATAATAAATTTATTATGTACTGCTCATGTGTGAATACCATAGTAACTTATTTCTTGTGCAATAAACACTTGCATAACCAGGGGGGGGGGGGGGGGGGGGGCATAATAAAAGTGCCCACATGGGATAATGTAAAAATACTCAATTAGAGCCAAATATCAACATCACTTCTTCATGTAATGTAGTCCTGCTTAAATCTTTTTAAATCCAGACAAAGTCTCAGCAATTTGAAAACTATATTAAATCCCATATGCTTCATTGAGTAATGTGTTTAAATAATAATAAAAAATAAACCTGGTACAATATTTACTATACATCAATTAATTTAAAGCTTGCAAACTTTTCTGTAGAATTATAACAGGATAGCATTTTTTAAAACACTGCATTGGGACATATTTTTGAATGATGTAAATTTGATGGATTCTGTCCCAGTAGGTGCCGGTACCTGTACTTGAAGTGACAAGGGAGGGGACAAATTAGATGCAATAAAGAAGGATCACAAGTTTCACAATAACCTCATCCTATCTACATGTTTGCCAATGTGGGAAATAACACTTCCCCAAACCATAACAATTTTAGCAGCTGTATCTTGACCAAATACAAGCTTGTGGTCTCTCTTTTCCAAGAGGCAACACTTTCAGCTTTTACAGTCACTTGGATTCCACTTACCGTGGAATATCTCAAGTGAATGTGGAAGTGTGGTTGTGGCAGTTTCTTCATGGTCTCACCTCACTTCTCAATGTAGCCATACAGCTTCCAAAAACATAATTCATTGTGAAAATATTAGAGCATTTGTAGTAGTATGCTTATGAGGTGTGGGAGGGAAACATTGCAGCATTTTATTAGATATATAAAAAATAATCTAGCAAGACTATCTTATCTATTTTATTTCTGTTATTTAATTGCAGTAGAAATTGTTGCCCACACTGTAATACGTCAAAAATCCAATTATATAACTTTACAACTGTGTTTAATACATGCATACCTGCCTACTGGTTTTTATTCTGTTGACATATTTTATCAGTGGGTATCATAATATTCAATTTTGTGTTATTATGTGTGAATCTGTTGCATGTATACTGTTGTAATTTGTCCAAGGTATTATGCAACTATGAGGAACACCTTCAAGATAAGTGAAATATTGTGGTTTGTACATATGCTATCTGCCAAATATCACGAACAGTCATTAGAGATTGATTAAAGAACTATATCTGTGCATCACAAGGCTTGTTGTGCAGCTACTATGTAGTATTGTAATTGATGTTGATTAGTTCAAGTTATCATCAGTTATAAAGTTATATAGTATTGTAGTATATCTTTTGTGCTTGACATTGTCACTTTTGCTGTGTGTCACTGTTATATAAATTCTGTGTAATGTCAGTTCAGTTAGTTCTCAGTGATAGTTCCTGCCCCGTTGTGTGTATATGACTTTTCTACAAGATCCTTTTTAAGAAAATCTGAGAGGTCATTGCGCAGGAATTGGGCCAAGTACAAGTAGTGCCCCTCAACTATCAGTAGCCCAATCCCCCCACAATTGGTGTATACAATGTCACCAGTCCCTTGCTTATGTCAAGGTTGGTAATTTATCTGGCTAATAAGCTGAACAACGAATGGGTACACATAGATGAATTGATCTAATCGATGCTGCATAGATGAATTGATCTAAAAATGGCACCTTGTATGTGTGTGTGTATGTATGCATGTATGCATGTTTGTATGTATGTATGTGTGTATGTGTGTATGTATGTGTGTGTATGTTTGTATGTACGTGTGTATATGTGTGTATGTATGCATGTATGTATGTGTATGTATGTATGTGTGTATGTATGTATGTATGCATGTATGTATGTATGCATGTATGTATGTATGTATGTATGTATATATGTATGTATGCATGTATGTATGTATGTATGTGTGTATGTATGTGTGTATGGATGTATGTATGCATGTGTGTATGTATGTATGTATGTATGTATGTATGTAAGTATCCTAATCTACCTTGGAATTATTTTTCATATTCAGCCTTTGAGGTTATAAATGACTCGCAACAATAGAGAAAGAAATTTAATGAGGTATGGAAAGATTATTATTTGTTCTAAACACTAAGAACAAATCTTGGCATTCAAGCTCGAGTATGTGTTTGCAATCACTATATAGTTGCCAGAAGTTTCAAAATACAGTATGAAACATGCATTTTGACATGTGTGAGATACATGGATGAATATATCTGCATATTTTGTGAAAGGTTTTTGTGTTGAGATCATACGAGGTGACTTTTCACTGAGATTTGGCTTCTACACCACAATAGATTGTAGTTCTAAAAAATGTAGGCTTGATTTGGTGTTCTCTCTGAAGTATATGTAAACTCATGCAATCATTATTATTTGCTAAGTATTTTTGCCTAACAAAGTTAACCTCACATACATTTATCATAAATAATATTGGAGTCAAATGAAAATATACAAAATTTTATTCCACAATAGGGCATACAAGTAAAACATTTTCGTGAGATGAGTTAGAAAGAGTGCATTTATCTACTAATGAAGCTGTTCTTGAAATAATGTATTGTACTGGTAAAAAAGTAATGGTGTTTGATTCATACTTACCATAAAAATGGTGTTGCTGGTGGCGTTTGAACCTTGCAGGCTGAAACAATAAAAAAGAATATGTTTGATTGGAAGCAACAATAGTATGCAGTGCATAAGACAGCACACGAGCAGCACGAACTCCATTCTCCGAGTGATGCATTGCCATTACAGTGGATGACGATGCTGACCTGCCCCGCAAAGACCCAAACAGCTTTCTATTAATATAAACGTGCTGGTACTGGCAAAAAGAATGTGGTGCATTGCATTAATGTTTTCAAGTGGCACCTTAAGAACCTTGGAGTATAGTTCTTTAAGGTCTGACAAATCTTTGGAATTCATAGTGCTTCTTTGAAAATACTTTGGCAGTTCATGGCAATCTACACTAAATAAGTGATCAGGTGTGCTGCCTACTGGATTAGGAAGCTGTGCAAGAGACCCAACTACTTTAGGTTCTTTAAATATTGGTGTAAATTCCTCCCTATATTCTTCCGATAAATCACATGTACTCTCTACAAATCGTCTTGCAATCTGTACTTCTACTGAACTGTTGTTACTAGGAATAAATTCCAGAATTCCATTGTACCGCTCAAAAGAGAATAGCCAAAAGACATGAGCAGGACCGAAGTCTAATGCATTTTACACAAGTGTGAATGCATATGCATATTAGGAGTAATAATAGAACTACCATACATGCGCTCACATCGCTTACAAAATTGAGCATCTGCTAGTTTCAACTGTTCTTGGTTGATCTGATGCTGGCAAAGTAAGCGGCAAGCTAAGACAAAATGGCGCCAAATCATTTCCCAATAGAATGTCATGTAGAGAAAGTAAAGAATAATAGAGAATCCAGTTATTATACTGATCCGCAGTAAATGCAGAAAATCCTAATATAATTTTATGCGGTATTCTTCCAATGTCCGTAGGCACCACTATTTTGTCAATTCTATCTTGAATCAATACAAAATTTGACTCAATAGTAATGCTACGATCAATCCATACATCCTTGAGAATATGCTTACCAGATCCCAAAAACAAGTTGTGCATCGGGTCAACTACTAACATTTGGGATGGAATAAAATAAGGTAGCTTCAGTAACTCAGTATAGTGATATCCGGTCTTAGATTCTATTTCCATTACTGCTTCAGTAACTCAGTATAGCGATATCCAGTCTTAGATTTTATTTCCATTACTGCTTTTTTCGTAGAGCAGTGATCAATCTTTGAAACTGTTTCTAAATGATCAGTTCTTGAACGTTTACTCCATTTATCTCAATCAAATACGCCATAGCCAGAAGAAAACGACTTTGTACAGCGAGAACAAACTTGATGTGCATTATAAGAAAGTAAACCACACAATTTACGGCCAGCTGGCAGGTCACATGCAGCACAAAGCAAAGCACATCTAACAATTGTTTTTGTATCACGCCCAGCCACACTCAGAAGTGAACCTTCCCATTGCTCATTACCAACTAAAAGAACATTACTCTATTTGTTTCTTTCATTCCGGGGAAGATTCATTATTGTCAAATAAATAGCCCCAATGGAGTACTCTGAATGTTTAAAAGGGCGAAACCAGTCTAAATTGATTGTAAGCCCAAAACAATATGGCTTACATAGAAATGGTTTCCCATTCCAACTTTGAATTCTTTCCAAACATTGCCATCATATACATCATTTAAATTTTCTTCTGGCACAGCTCTTGACCTCCATTGTTCGCATTTCTCAAAAAATGATGGTTCTAGTAACAGTTTTTGCAACGATTCTTGGATAGATATATAGCAGTAAGCTAAGTATGGATATAATATTCTTTTTTGGCTTGCTAATTCCACAGTTTTCAGTAAAAGACCAGAAGAAAGAAGTGAACAAGAAAGTTGTTTATTTATTATTTGAGTCCACCCTGAATCTTCTGTCCACCCTCAATAACTCCACCACCGTCGCGATTGCCGTTCCTTTCCACAGAGTTGTTACTAGCCATCATCACCATATCCCAGCAGAAGCCAGCGAATGTGCACATTTAAGAGAATTAATACTCAAGCTTTCGAACTAACGAGGCACACCAGCCCCTCCCCCTCCATCTCCGCAAACCTCTTCCCCAAAGCAGTGCGCGGTGAGGAGTGTGTGTCGCGTGTAGTAAGTCTTGTTGTCTGTGTAAAAAAAACGTGCGTAGCTCTTTGCTGAGGTCTGTTCGGAAATGTCCCACAGTGATGAATTTGGTGGTAGTTCTTTGAGGAGAGCGATTTTCAGTTGGTGGACGGGGGTGGCCCAAGGAGAAGGAATAGGCAGTTAGATGAAGAGGAAACTCGTAAGCAAAAGTAGAGTAACTTAGCTAACTAGCTAATTAATTAATTGTATTTGGCTCTCCTCCCTAGCTAGCTCCCACATTCACTCCCCGCTCGGGAATTGCAAGGGAAGTAGAAGTAGGCCGTCAGATATGAACAAACATGTATAGCACTTTATAAGTACATACCTTAACTAGCTAATTATAGGTATCTCTGTAGCTCCCACATTCACTCCTCTTTCTTCTGGTGTTGGAAGGAGTGCAAGATCCCATAGTTGGTAACCATACAAGAGTTGTTTCACGTCAGCAAAGGACTTCTTTATGTGTGACTCCACAAAGGCCTCCAAGATTACAAACCTCTTCACATCAACTGTGTACTGGTACCTCCCAAGGTCAGTAATTTTTTTCTTTCAAAGTTTGATTCATTACTCTATCAATTAGCCAAACAATTAGTCTGGCACCACAGGTTGTTGATTTTGTTGAAAATTACATAGCAAAATTGATTTGATTACTTACAATAGCCAGTGTAGTTCTTCTGCTTCTCAACTTCACAATGGTGAATTTGCTAGTGGTAATTAATTAAAATGTTATCTGCCTATTGTCTTATATAATGTTTACTCCTAAAAGAATCAAATGAAGATATCTGTGGCCTTCTTAAAACAGTCATCCACCGTATGGAAGCTAATGAAAAGGAGCTGAAAGAGTTGAAGAATAAAGTTTCTTTGCTTCAGTCCTCATCTACTCACAAAGATAAGGAAAGGCCTAAAATATCCAAAGCTGTGAGGGTAAGTTATTACGATTAGCTTTGACAATTAAGTATTTTAAAACTAGTCCATAATGTCATACTTGAATTATACTTTAATTATTACTACTATTTATTACTGTCCAATACCAATGTCAGTATTGGGCAATAGCTAATATACTATAACCTTTGCTTTGTTTTTGTATTCTAGTTGCAAGTACCAAGGTTAGATCTAGACTAATGAAAGAGGGAGAAAAACAACTGTCAGATACATCCATTTTCCCCCCCTCATATTACGACTGAAACTACGAAAGTATTGTCATAAATATATACAAGTAAGATAATATAGGGAAAAGGAGAGAGAGAAGCGTCCAAAGCCACTTTTTTTCCTTCTTATAAGTATGCATAACTAACTCTGTATAGTTCAGCAGGGTTCAATAACTTCGATTAGTTGTATATATAGCTCTACAACACTAGTTTTCATAATGATAATTATAGCTTATTGTTTAAGACTACTAGTACCAACTAATAGTATTGACTTATTAACCTTTAATTGTTGATGCACAAGTCTGAGTACGAACTTTACTTATTTCTGTTTTGCCATCCATGAGTTTGTGTAAGACTACCCTTTACCAACAATAAGCATTGACTTTTTTTCTAAGATTATTTTATTTCTCTGGGTTGCGATTCATTATTGAATGTCTGTGCATGACTATTCTTTCCCATTAATAATATTGGACACCCTGTACCAACTTGTTTTGTCTAAACTCTAAACTTTTCTTTTGTATGTTATTTTCCCAATAATAATGCAAACGTCTTTTTTTTATGGTGTGTGTGAGAGAGAGAGAGGGAGGGAGGCAGGGTATCTTGGGTTCCGTTAAATTAAACTACCTTGTGTATTCTGTGTTTACTACCCTTTTCTCCATGTGTTTTTAATACCTTATTACTATGCTAGTCTGTGTGGGACTATCATTATTCAACATTAACCTGGTCACCTAATGTTGTTTTATACTTGTATTCTATAGCAGCACTGGTTAGAGCTAATCACTGTAAGTGGCTGAAACACTTTCTAAGTTAAAACATTCTAGAGGAGTGAGATTATGCTATAATTTAGCTATACATATTTTATAATTTACTTATTTCCACATGCATTGCAATCCATTATTACTTTTCACCAACTGTTTTGTTTGTATCATACAGTAGAGTCTTGCATTGTTAGCATTGTAGTGGAGCTACCGAACTTTGAACTCGCATCATTATAATTATCATTCAATACGTCATTGTCAATACGTCACTCCTCCACTCACTCATTAGTCACGTGATTCTTGACTCTCATAGTCAGTGTCCATGTGTCATACTTGTCCTCGAAATAATATAACGATTTTACCTTTGATAAACATTTTGATTATCGACGTTGTTAGCGCTCGTAGCTACATTGGTGACCCCGACGACTTCATGACTGACGATAGCCCCGCTTCACCTCCAGCTCCCGCTGTCACAGCAGTAACGCTGAAGTTGCCGCCTTTTTGGCCTACCGACCCCGAAGTCTGGTTCGCCCAGGTACAGGCCCAGTTCACCACCAGCGGTATCTCCGCACAGAGAACGATGTTTGACTATGTCGTTAGTTCCCTCAGCCCCGAATTTGCCATGGAAGTCAGAGACTTACTTCTGACCCCGCCCACCGACCATCCGTATGATACGTTTAAGACGCAATTAATTAAACGTACTGCTGCGTCGGAACAACGCAAGCTCCAGCAGCTTATCAGTGGTGAGGAACTCGGCGATAGGAAGCCAATGCAACTCCTCCGGAGAATGCAGCAGCTTTTGGGGGACAAGTTAGCATCTGGAGCAGACTCAACCTCATTCCTTCGTGAGTTATTTCTCCAGCAACTCCCTGCCAATGTCAGGATGGTCCTAGCTTCTAAGAAAGGAACTGGCCCATCTCACCGATCTGGTTACAGCACTCACTACCTCCAACACACCTTCAGCCCGTCGTAGTCGCTCAAACTCTCGCCGATTCCGTAGTAGTCCCGCACCCAAGGACTCTATTCAGTCTGCTGACTCTCTCTGTTGGTATCATGCCAAGTTTAGGGAAGCAGCTCAGAAGTGTAAAGAACCATGCAACTGGGGAAACTCCACAGCCGGACCCTAGCGGCGACGGGGGTTCCCGGCCATATTCCCACTAGTCGCCTATTTTATGTTACGGACACACACACTGGTACACGATTCCTGGTGGATACTGGATCTGAAGTTAGCGTCATTCCTCTCACCCTTTCCAAATGTAAATCTCCACCTGATAAACTCACCCTCATAGCAGTAAACAGCACTCCCATTACGACTTATGGCAAACAATCTTTAACTCTTAACTTGGGTCTTCGTCGTTCTTTTGCGTGGATCTTTATCATCGCTGATGTGCAGAGGCCCATTCTCGGAGCAGACTTTCTCCGGCACTTTGGATTGTCGGTCGACATGAAGCACCGTCGGTTACGTGATGCGGTTACCAACCTGCGCATCCAGGGCATCCTTTCCTCGGATTCTTCCCCCAGCCCTTCCATTGTACCCAAGACCCAAAACGACCCTTACCTTCAGCTCCTGGCAGAGTTTCCAGCATTAACTCAAGTTTGTACACTGAATACCCCTGTGAAGCATAAAATTACTCACCATATTGAAACCACCGGACCTCCAGTTTCTTCTCGACCAAGAAGAATGGCCCCAGACCGTCTACATGCAGCCAAGCAGGAATTCCAGCACATGATGGAATTAGGAATCATACGTCCTTCCTCTAGCGCCTGGGCATCTCTGTTGCATATGGTTCCCAAGAAAAACACTGGTGACTGGCGCCCTTGCGGAGACTACCGTGCTCTTAATAGAATAACAGTTCCTGATCGTTACCCCATCCCCCACATACATGATTTTTCAGCGTCACTTCATGGTGCTACCGTTTTCACTAAACTGGACTTGGTACGTGCCTATCATCAGATCCCGGTGGAACTAGATGACATACAGAAAACAGCCATCACTACTCCATTTGGCTTGTTTGAGTTCGTACGAATGCCATTTGGTTTGCGGAACTCCGCCCAGACCTTCCAGAGATTTATCGACAACGTTCTTCGGGGACTGGACTTCAGCTACGCATACGTGGATGATGTTCTCATCGCCAGCGCTACACCAGAGGAGCACCTTCATCACTTGCGCAGCGTACTCGAACGCCTCTCTTCACATGGTGTGGTCATCAACCCCAACAAGTGCGTTTTTGGTGCCTCAGAAATTTGTTTTCTTGGCCACCGCATCAATTAACATGGCATCTCTCCTTTGCTCGATAAGGTCCGGGTCATTCGCGATTTCCCACTACCCAAGTCTGATCAACAGCTACGGCAGTTCATGGGTCTCGTGAATTTTTATCACAGGTTCCTACCCCATGGTGCTGAGCTTATGCACCCTCTCCACGAACTTCTTCCCAACCGCAAATCAACTTCTGCTACTCTCAACTGGTCTGAGGACGCAATTGCTGCCTTCAATGCCACTAAAGACGCTCTGGCAAATGCAACCCTCCTCTCCTATCCGAAACCTGATGCTCCTACCTCTGTGATGACGGATGCTTCAGATTTGGCTGTAGGCGCCGTGCTGCAACAATACAGCAACGGTACCTGGCATCCTATCTCGTTCTTTTCGAAAAAGATGAAACCGGCTGAAACGCGGTATAGTACCTTCGACAGGGAACTACTGGCTATCTACCTCGCAATCCGTCATTTTCGCCATTTCCTTGAAGGTCGTCACTTTCACGTGTGGACGGATCATAAGCCATTGACACATGCTCTCCACACAC
>WLWD01006201.1_pt1 | contig 77949 bp, 63 predicted proteins | sample 6712731 | NCBI WGS metagenome assembly WLWD01 (sample SAMN12718690, study PRJNA576275) | sponge metagenome | isolation source: marine sponge | host: Mycale hentscheli | place: New Zealand: South Island, Marlborough, Capsize Point | collected 2014-11-01 | reverse complement strand
CCGAGAAAAGGACAGCAACTGAGATGGCAGTACATCTGGACTTCTAAATAACAAGCGACTCTTTATTCACAGAATTACCTTCACACTCATTGTATGAACCAGCAGTTATTGTGTTTGGTTCTGTGCTGATCTATACTCTGATTTAAGTCATTGTGTCTTGTATGAAAAGCAGTTGTTGTTTGGGTGTGTTCTAGTTCGTGCTGATGATTATTACTATGATTATTAATCTCATTGTATGAACCAGCAGTTGTTGTGTCTAGTTCTGTGCTGATCTATACTCTGATTAATCTCATTGTATGAACCAGCAGTTGTTGTGTCTGGTTCTGTGCTGATCTATACTCTGATTAATATACTGTATGAACCAGCAGTTGTTGTGTCTGGTTCTGTGCTGATCTATACTCTGATTAATCTCATTGTATGAACGTGCAGTTGTTGTGTCTGGTTCTGTGCTGATCTATACTCTGATTAATCTCATTGTATGAACGTGCAGTTGTTGTGTTTGGTTCTGTGCTGATCTATACTCTGATTAATCTCATTGTATGAACGTGCAGTTGTTGTGTCTGGTTCTGTGCTGAAATCTACTGTATGAACCAGCAGTTGTTGTGTCTAGTTCTGTGCTGATCTATACTCTGATTAATCTACTGTATGAACCAGCAGTTGTTGTGTCTGGTTCTGTGCTGATCTATAACTCTGATTAATCTACTTGTTTAGTAGGTTAACATTATCTGTTCATTCATTGATAAATAGTTCTTGACCACACCTTATTTTCATTGATGGGAGATGAGAGTGTAAACTTCCTTTTAACATCAGCTCCATCACTATCTGGTAGTTTCGCTGTAAAATATGCAAAACAAAAATGCACCTAACTAATGATTAGTGAGCGAGTCTGGGAAAAGGGACCTTACGGCGCAAAACTTGCTTACCTCTGGCTGAAAGTTTACCGCTATAGCGAATAGAGTAGCCAAGGATTCCGACAAGACTGCATGGCCGTGAGACGCTTTGAAACTAGCTAAAAAGAACTCTACGCAAACTTCGTTAGTCGCCATTAAAAATGTTAATTATACCGGAAGTGGAAATTCAATTTATGTTATCTCGATTTCTAGTTCAATTGCTTTGCTGAATACAGCCCAGTTCAACTGCCAGTTACTCTGCACGTCGAAGGTTTTACCCTCCAGTATTTTAGCACTAAGTTGAGATAAATTGTAGCTTTTTATTAGCATAAAAAACTCAATTTTTTTGGTTTGCTCCACAAGGTCCCTTTTCCTAGACTCACTCACATTTATTAGTGGAGACAAACAACACATACAATAAGTATATGTTAACTCACAGTTTCTTTGCATGTATTAATGACCACACCCACTATGGAGACAATATTTGGATGACTAAACTGGCCCAAGATGGCTGCCTCTTGTAAGAAATGGATCTTGTCCTCTTCACTTGCTCTATCTTCTATCTTCTTTATGGCCACTTCTTCTTCGTGTCCTACCTTGTTCATCCACACTCCCTTACATACAGTACCAAACGCACCACTTCCTAAGACACCAGTTTCTCTATGTAATATACAAATATAGATAGATAATAATATGGCAATTACAATCTTCATTAGTCCAGACCCTATAAGGAAAACAATTTCAATGGCAATACGAATGATATTACGCTCGGTAATCCTCACTTCTTTATAATTGCCAGCTATAATGTTGCCTACCTCAGATATGTGGATGGTATAATTTTAATCCTCAGTTTCATCAACTCTACTATGAGGTCTTCCTCTACACTGGAAGGAGTCCAGTATTCAGCTGCATAATCATAGTCACCATCTTCATCAATAGAACAATACAGCCTGGATAGTTTATCCTGATTATCATCTTGGTTATCCTGTTCAATAACTTGATATATCTGTGACAACTGACAGGTTTCTTCACAACGTCTAGAGGAAGACACTTGTGTGTCTACAGCAGTTATATCCTCATAGGAAGTCTTTTTTGGAAAGGAAGGAATATGTTGTGATGTCACACTTTCATATGTGGAGTGATCCCATTTGTCAACATTTCTTTCCTTGTTTTTGATAAAGTATTTGTAGCATAGGAACATTAAAATAGTGAGTACAGCCAGAACGAGCAGCACTGTCAGTGCCACGCCCACACTAGCCACTGATGGTATCAGGATGTTGGGGTTTTGATCAGAGGATCCTCTGATGGTGGACATGTTCAGAGTGACTTCTGTGTTGGTAGAGATGGCCAATGAGGCTTCATGTTTTGTACTTCCAGAAATACTACCATCATTAATCACTTCAGATTGAAATAATCCATCAGATCTTGCTGATTGTGCAAATTTATCAGTTGTCTGTCTGTCTGTCTCTCCCTTGGATTCCTCCGGGACAAAGTAGACGTCAATTAAGATAGACAGCTCAATCTCGGCCAGTCCAAATATTCCAGGATATGTTATCCTTTCAGAATCTCCAGTAATAGGAACCACAAACCTGTCTATCAGTTCATTGTTCCCAGTGGGTGAGTCATCGTCTACTAGTTCTATATATAGCTCTCTGTTGTTCACTGGCTAATAAATAACATAACAAGACAAACTATAAATTGTTATCAATAAGGAGAAATAAAATTGAGATTTGCCATCTGTCAAGCTGTATTAAAAAAAATGAGTAGTCATACATTTAAGAAAAATTTTACAATAACAATGAAACTGCTAAATTACATAAAACACATTAGCCTTAACTATTTATGTCCAATTGTAGTCCAGAGGGGCACTAGTAACATTCTGTAACAATATAGTTATGTCAACTCTTACCACATGTACTGTGTGATTAGTGTGTGACTATCATGTGATTGGCGTGTGGTATATGTGTCGTTGAGTTTTTGATGAATCGATTTTGAGCAGACAAATGCTACATGGTGGCAGCAGTGGGATTACCTGTATCAGTTTGAGAAGCTGCAATGTCAGTTAGCAACTACATGTTACCGCCGCCTCTACCGTTAGTACTTTATCACCCACAGGCAGCGGAGAAATGGAAAACATTTCTTAGAGCATGGAACAATTACTTTTTGGTGACTGGACTGAGCGACAAATCAGAGACTGTACGAGTAGCCACATTATTGACAATCATTGGGGAGGATTCTACTTTCACTGGGTGGGTCTACAGTTAGAGATGAAAACCAGTGTTAAAACAGTTTGAACGATGCCCAAGGGAGAATATTCCATTTGATAAATACAAATTCCACCAACGTACTCAAGAGTCTGGTGAGACTGATGATCAATACCACACTGCTTTGAGACGACTGAGTGATAGCTATGATTTTCAAGCTATAACACATGAGGCAATACTTCAAGATCGCCTAGTATTAGGCATTCTCCCATTAAAGTGTACAGGAAGGCTACAAGGATTATGAGCTACACCAAGTCACATTAACTTGTCAGAAAATTCGAGCATTTAGAGGTACCAAACTTTCTGTCTGTGGGACAGTCATCGTAAAAGTGTAGTGCGGAGATACACACTACAAACTAACCTGCAAGTTAGTGGATAGAGATGAGATGATGTTCGTCCCATACAGAGCCAGGAGGGCTTGTGTAGACATGAGAGTGGCGACACCTGGGGGGAGGGGAGTGTAACTGTATAATTGTCTATCTAGATAATGACGGTATAAACAAGCCTAGTCCTGGAAATGCTCATGTGTATGCAGTCGACAATGATAAACCTACAGCAGAGGAGTTAGTGATACAAAAGTACCCAGACGTATTAAGTACTAAGGTGGGATGTTTGGAAGGTGAATATTGTATTCGAATGGATCTCCAGGTGAGTGTGTTCAGCATGCACCATGGAGGGTTCCAGTAGCACTGTGAGAACATCTGCAGGAGACACGGGAAGATCTGACAGAAGAAGGTACCACTGCCCCAGTGACTGATCCCACTCCCTGAATCAACTATTTGGTTATTGTCCCCAAAAAGGATGGAAGTCTTCACTTGTTTCTTGATCCACAAGATCTCAATAAAGCAGTTCACAGAGAAAACAATCTATTACCAACGTTAGAAGAGATTGCCCACATCTATATGGTGCCAAAAGTATTCACCATTCTGGATGTTTGCCATAGATTTTTGTACATCCCACTGGATGGGGAATCTTCATTATTCACCACATTCAACACACCCTTTGGAAGATTTCGGTGGAAAAGAATGCATTTTGGTATCAAATCTGCCCCTGAGGCATTTCAGCGGAGGATATATGAGGTAGTTGAAGGTCTTAGTGGTGTTGAAGTAGTAGCAGATGATTTTATGGTTGTTGGATTTGGGGAGATGGAAGCCAACGCTAGAGGGAATCATAATGAGCAATTGGAAGTGTTTTTACAACGATGTAAAGAAAAAGATCTGCAACTCAATGACAAGAAATTCAAGCTATGCCAACCAGAAGTACCTTTTATTGGTCATGTGGTCAAGCGGCTACTCACAAATTCCCATGAATCAGAGCAATCAGAATTTCAAGTACTGCTCGACTGGCACAAGTACACCTATTGAAGGAATGAAAATGAGTCCAGTACAGAGCTTCCTTGGTCGTTGTTGTAAGACACTTCTACCAATGACCTTATCACAGTTAGAGCCTCCCTGTTACTAGGAGAGATGCTGAAGATCTTGATAAGATGAAACAAAAGCAGAAGTTCTATTACAACAGACATGTTTCCCTCATGAGTTGGGGATACAGTTCATATGTGGTGCCCAGGAAACAAGGAACTCTCACAAGGCATATGTAGAGCTGAGAGCAGTCCTATGAGTTATACAGTGAAAGTGGGAGAACAAGAGTATAGGAGTAATCGCCGCCATCTTATGCTGACCAAAGAACCTCAAGATATAGTTCCACATATGTCACTGGAACCTACAGCTATTATTAGAGCTGATGCCGCCACAGAGATGGAGGCCACACCACCTGAAGTAGTTGCGCCAAATTTGGCTACACTGCAGCTCAGGCAAGATGACAGAGATCATTTGAGTGTTCAGGCACAGGAAGCTCCGCAACAACACCAACCTAGACATCAGTCCAGTTCATTCGTGAGGGATTTTCATAGTCATAGAGAATGGCATGCTTAACTGATTGTTCTAGTGTGTATGAAACTAAACAGTTAACCCATTATTGTATTGAAAATTGTTAAGAGTGTAGCTAGTCATTACTTATTTCTTTACTTGAGGGAAGATGTAACAATATAGTTATGTCGACCCTTACCACATGTACTGTGTGATTAGTGTGTGACTATCATGTGATTGCCGTGTGGTATGTGTGTCGTTTGAGTTTTTGATGAATAGACTTTGAGCAGATAAATGTTACACATTCTCCTGTGTATTATGATATGGTCACATAAACCTCATCTAAGATATCTAGTTGACAGTTCTCTATGTCAGTACATACATGTTCATAATTGATACCTTCTCTAGAGTGATATAAATTATGTATTAGATTAACAACTCACTGTTATATCTGAAGAGAACTGGATTGGGTTGTTGATTCCATATACTGCAGCATCAAAGCTATTCTGTGCATTAGATCTATGTGAAGAACTCTCCAAATAGCTACATTGACCTCTACGCTCAGTACGCCACAGACTGACTGGACTCCCTCTCTCTCTCCAGCAGATGAGGAACATGTAGTTACATGTGGATACATGGCAGTACAGATCGTCACAACAACCACTCCCGTTCAAACACGTCCCACCTATGTCAGCACATCTTCCACCGGGGTTAAGAAAGGAGTGAAAGATAGCTTCCACTTTGTAGTTCTTCAACTTGGTTTCACAGAACTGGCCTGTGTATCCTGTCTGACACTCACAGTGGAAAGATCCAACATCATTCACACAAACTCCATGGAAGTTGCACCTCTCTGGGCCAACTGTACACTCATTCAGATCATTCTGGCAATTAGCACCTGTAAATCCAGGAAGACAGGAACATTTGTAAGATTCCAACTGATCAATGCACTGTGTATTAGAGTTATTACAAGCCACGCCCACACAGTCGTCAATTTCCTCAGAGCAGTAAGTCCCAGTATATCCAGGCAGACAGGTACAGCCATTGTCAAATTCACAGAATTGTCCACAGAATGGAGGTCTGCATTTTAAAAACACACTGTAGGTAAGTGAAGCCAGTCCAAATATTCCTTCAGTAATTATTCGCCCTGACCTCTTTCCTACTTCCAATCCTCCAACAATAAATCTGTCAATCAATATTGCATAATTATGCTGCAGTTCAATGTATACTTCGACTCCACGTTTCTAGAATATAAAATATTACAATGGCATAAAAAAGTGGGTTAGTTGTCAGCTAGCAATATATACATATATATATATTACTTATTACATGAGTCAGAGTGTGATACTGTGAAATGTTTTCATGAGCAGGCTAATTTATATTCACTGAGCCAGAGGCAGTGAAAATAAAGCCTGAGAGTGAAATATCTTGCCATATCACTCTGACAAGTATAATAAGTGGTTTATTCCACACTAGATATCTTTACTACTGTAGTTAGTACAAGGACCTGTAACTCACAGGAAAGTTGGTTGTGGGGGCTACCCACACCCCCAGCTGATATTTTAGCAGCTGCTCTAACCAGGTTGGAGGTAGGAGGCTGCTACACCTGATCCAGAGGAGGAAGGTAGTTGTAAAAACAAAGAAAATTGAAAAGTTTGGCTGGTTGCTAATAAGGGTTTTTTACAGCTACCTTTCTCCAGTGTACCCTGCTGAACGTGTGGAATAAACCACTTATTACACTTGTCAGAGTGTTATGGCAAGATATTTCACTCTCAGGCTTTATTTTCACTCGCCTATGGCTATTGAAAATAAATTAGCCTGCTCGTGAAATATCTCTGGCCATATCACACTCTGACTCATGTCATAAGTATTATATATATATAATGTATCAAACTATGAATACTTAGTATTACAGTATTTGAGTTTTGGTGCTACATTGTCATCTCTATTTTTTAAATGTGAACTTACCAACTTGAATCCAAACAAATTCATAGTCACTGGCAACCCATACCTCTCTCTTACTCCAAAATTAATATATTTAATAGCATTGCTGGCACAAGCCGTGGTATCGATGATAGGGAGATGACTGTAAGGCTTCGGAGGAATTCTTCGACAAATAATGATTGTATAATTACAGGAAGTAATAGCACAAGAAGAACTTTGACAGCATCCTTGCCCTCCATTGCAAACTGTATCAGCACAGTGACCTCCACGGTTCTCAAATTTTTTAATTTCAAAACGTAGAATGAAAAATCCTGTCGTTATCATGCAGAAATTCTACAAAAATTAAAACAAATTAAGTGTTAGGTCTCAGTTAATTCAAGTGGCTGCCACCAGTTCTCTTCCCTCTCAGTTATGGTACTCCCTACGCTATACTACCCCTGCTCCAGTTGGTATATTGGATAATTATGATAGCAACAGGAGGAAGTACAAAATATATGAGAGGAAGAAGAGACCCAGAGAACTCAGAGGACTAGCCTTATATAGGCCAGGCCTCTGAGATCACCAGAGAAACACATGACAATAGAACTGACCAATAAGACACAAACAACACATAGAGCACATGCATGAAGAGAAAGTTCTAGAAGGTAATGTGGAAGGGCAGGGTTACAATCAAAGTGTCATATCCAGGTAACTAATACAAACTTACAAATAAACACCCCATAATGACCACAAGTATCACTAAACAATGTTCCAATTTCTACAAAATGAATACAATCAGTAATACAGATAATATAGCCATTAGACTTCTCTACAAGCAACACCACACTGATAGGTAACTCTACCATTCTGAAGTAGTTCTTGCATGAGATTCTTCAGTGTCTCTTGCCTCTAGCTAAGCTTGACTTGTCTTGAGAATATCCTCACATAACAATGGTCAATGCAGCAAATCATGGGAAAGCGTTTAACCTGCTAATTTACACTATTTGGATCATTTCTTTCATCAATAAGGAGTCAGTTCCAAAACTGCAGTGCAGCTAAAGCTAATTCAACACTTTGCACTAGCTCCAGGTTGGTAGGGCTTTGGCCATGACTGTGCTGAACTGAGGCTCATCTGTAGTATGTTCACTTTTCGCAAGGTATGACTTTGCCTAATTATGAATTCAGGGGTGATGGAAGTTGCTTCTGTGGGGAAGGGGGTAGGCCCTGCCAGATTATGCTAGCATTTTTTCTGGAATAACAGATGTGAAGTGGAATAATTCTAGAATAATATTAGTATTTAAAAGAATAATAAAGTGAAAATGAGAATAATCAGTCGCCATATATCAGTGTTGTTTTGGTTTAGAGATTCCAGATTTTCCTAGTTTTAGTTATTCATACTAAAAAATTATCTTGAATGATTAGTTTTAGTTTCCCCCCCCCCCCAAATTTTCCCTGAAGATTTAGTTAGTTTTTAGTTTTTCTTCAATATCATGTAGAAGATTTAGTTAGTTTTACTATCAATTGACTTAGTTTTGGTTAATTTATGTTGTCTCTCAAATTCTGCAATAATGAGACTCCTTAATGAAAGTAGTGCAAGTAGTATTTATATCTGTGAAATCTTGGGTAATATAAATAAAGAATGATATTTTTATATAGTTTAGAGAATTACTTGATGGCAATTTATGTCTTCATTGAACTGATATAATTTAAGGTGAATTGTTTGCAATAAAAATTGTTTGCTTAGTTTTAGTTTTTGTCATCCACTCGACTGGTAGTTTTAGTTATTATCAAATTTACTGTCTTCTAAAATATTTAGTTTTAGTTTTTTCATGTTCTCTACAACTTAGTTTTAGTTCTTCTTACCAAAAGTAAAATACCCTAAAACTAGGGGTTTGGGTTTTAGTTTTAGTTATAGTTAACTAAAACAACACTAGCTAGCTACATATAATCCTTAATAATTATATAAAAGAAAATCAAGTTGTTGTTTTTTTGTTTTTTTTAAAGAAATGTGGTTGTAAGGTAGATCATCATTACTTGATTCAAGTAGCTGGGTTGGTGTTTGCCACTCTGTTATTGTACTTTCAAAATGGAAGAAAAAAAAGTTTGAAATACTGGGAGACTGTATTTGCCTGTAATCTGATCTAAATAATATTTATGCATGGCAAGTATGAATTCTTCTGGGAAATATTTGAGATCCTTACTCAAACTAAATGCACCCTTAATTCCCCTTAGGGGATATCCTCAGGGACCCACCCTCACAGTTCACAGCGGCTGTCAATATAGAAAAGAAAAGAATTAATTGAAATAGCTAGTTGTAGAATTAATGTTTACTTGCATGCTATGCAGTAGCAAATGCCAGCATTAATCTAACTACCTTATCACCCTAATCTCATGCCCAGCATTAATCTAACTACCTGATCACCTCATCTCATGCCCAGCATTAATCAACTACCTGATCACCCTAATCTCATGCCCAGCATTAATCAACTACCTGATTACCTCATCTCATGCCCAGCATTAATCTAACTACCTGATCACCTTAATCTCATGCCCAGCATTAATCTAACTACCTGATCACCTCATCTCATGCCCAGCATTAATCAACTACCTGATCACCCTAATCTCATGCCCAGCATTAATCTAACTACCTGATCACCCTAATCTCATGCCCAGCATTAATCTAACTACCTGATCACCCTAATCTCATGCCCAGCATTAATCTAACTACCTGATCACCTTAATCTCATGCCCAGCATTAATCTAACTACCTGATCACCTCATCTCATGCCCAGCATTAATCAACTACCTGATTACCTCATCTCATGCCCAGCATTAATCAACTACCTGATGACCTCATCTCATGCCCAGCATTAATCTAACTACCTGATTACCTCATCTCATGCCCAGCATTAATCTAACTACCTGATTACCTCATCTCATGCCCAGCATTAATCAACTACCTGATTACCTCATCTCATGCCCAGCATTAATCAACTACCTGATCACCCTCATCACATGCCCAGCATTAATCAACTACCTGATTACCTCATCACATGCCCAGCATTAATCAACTACCTGATTACCTCATCTCATGCCCAGCATTAATCAACTACCTGATCACCCTCATCACATGCCCAGCATTAATCAACTACCTTCTCATGCCCCAGCATTAATCAACTACCTGATCACCCTCATCTCATGCCCAGCATTAATCAACCTCATCTCATGCCCAGCATTAATCAACTACCTGATTACCCTCATCTCATGCCCAGCATTAATCAACTACCTGATTACCTCATCACATGCCCAGCATTAATCAATTACCTGATCACCCTCATCACATGCCCAGCATTAATCAACTACCTTATCACCTCATCTCATGCCCAGCATTAATCAACTACCTGATTACCTCATCTCATGCCCAGCATTAATCAACTACCTGATCACCTCATATCATGCAAGCATTAATCAACTACCTGATCACCCTAATCTATGCCAGCATTAATCAACTTACCTATCACCTCATCTCATGCCCAGCATTATCACCTTACCTGATCACCTTATCTCATGCCAGCAAGCTAATAAACTACCTGATCACTTATATCATGCCAGCATTTAATCAACGACCTGTCACCCTAATCTATGCCCAGCGTTAATCAACTACCTGATTTAACCTCCTATCATGCCCAAGCATTATCTAACTACTGATCAATAATATATGCCCAGCATTAAATCTAACTACCTGATCAACTCATCTCATGCCCAGCATAATCAAGACCTGATCACCTAATCTCATGCTCAGCATTAATAACCTACCTGATCACCTAATTCAGCCCAAGCATTAATCTAACTACTGATAACCCTAATCTCATGCCAGCATAATCTAACTAACCTGATCACCTTAATCTCATTGCCCAGCATAATCTAAACTACCTGACACCTTCATCTCACCTGCCAGATTCAATCAACTACCTGATTACCTCATCTCATGCCCAGCATAATCACTACTGACACTCATCTCATGCCCAGCATTAAGCAACTACCTGATCACCCTCATCACATGCCCAGCATTAATCAACTACCTGATTACCTCATCTCATGCCCAGCATTAATCAACTACCTGATTACCTCATCTCATGCCCAGCATTAATCAACTACCTGATCACCCTCATCACATGCCCAGCATTAATCAACTACCTGATTACCTCATCTCATGCCCAGCATTAATCAACTATATACCTGATCACCCTCATCACATGCCCAGCATTAATCAACTACCTTCTCATGCCCCAGCATTAATCAACTACCTGATCACCCTCATCTCATGCCCAGCATTAATCAACCTCATCTCATGCCCAGCATTAATCAACTACCTGATTACCCTCATCTCATGCCCAGCATTAATCAACTACCTGATTACCTCATCTCATGCCCAGCATTAATCAACTACCTGATCACCCTCATCACATGCCCAGCATTAATCAATTACCTGATCACCCTCATCACATGCCCAGCATTAATCAACTACCTGATTACCTCATCTCATGCCCAGCATTAATCAACTACCTGATTACCTCATCTCATGCCCAGCATTAATCTAACTACCTGATCACCCTAATCTCATGCCCAGCATTAATCAACTACCTTATCACCTCATCTCATGCCCAGCATTAATCAACTACCTGATTACCTCATCTCATGCCCAGCATTAATCAACTACCTGATCACCCTAATCTCATGCCCAGCATTAATCAACTACCTTATCACCTCATCTCATGCCCAGCATTAATCAACTACCTGATTACCTCATCTCATGCCCAGCATTAATCAACTACCTGATCACCTCATCTCATGCCCAGCATTAATCAACTACCTGATTACCTCATCACATGCCCAGCATTAATCAACTACCTGATTACCTCATCACATGCCCATCACACACACTTCATAACAGTGCAGTCTGCTATATTTGATGATACCAATGCATGCATTAAAGTTGGTGGTGGGCCAGTCTTTCCACTGATACATAGCTTCACGTAGCCAGAGCATTCCCACCAGACTAGCTGTGTATAGGCAGGCCTAGAAGTGATGATACTTACCCAACCACTGGCTACTCACTCGCTGTGCCAGATACTCCATCCATTAGCGAATGTGCCGTAAATGCTCCTAAAGACTTCATTAAAATGCACAAAAAGTGAACAATGTTGTAAAATTAGCGAGCATATTAGCTAAAGAACTGAATGTGCAAAATAGAAAAATAATTTGTTCTCTTCAGAGAGCAAGGGATGGATGGATGGATGGACGGCTTGCTACAGTCTGCTAGCTATATAACTAAGTGTGTAATCCGCATAAGAAGTTAATCAGGTATTTAGCATTGTCCAATTTCAAACTTTCTTCTCTTTAGAACCATTTCCAGAATCCTTCTTAGAAGTTGACTTCTTGGTTGATTTGGGGGCCTTCGCTTGAGCATCTTTCTTTGGAGGTGGAGATGACTTCTTATTCTTTATTGTAGACGTTTCACTTGGCTTCTCCCCACCTTCGGAAGGTGGTTTGCTTTTCTTCTGCCCATTTCCAGATGGTGAGTCGGAATTGTCATCGGCTGTTTTAGCCCCGGCATTTTCCTTTGGAGGTGACTCTGTGGCAGATTCTGCTTCTGGATTCTCCTTCTTCTCAGGATTGGTTTCTTGTGGCTTCTCTTCTGAAGCTCCTTCCTCAGGCCTGGAAGCATTGATTAGACAGTTTGAGTGAAACCCTATCATTTATTTCATGTACACGACAAAGCATGCAACCATTTACGAAAATTTAGAAGCATTTTTTTTTTTTTTAATAAAAAATAAAGAAATTCATATATAATTACTGTTACTTAGTGAAATACAGAACATTTATTATATCCAAAGTAACAGCCTTAAAGTCTCACTCCTTCTACCTTGGTAGATCTCGATCTCTTGGAGCTTGCCCGCTTTCTTCTGCCTTCCTTGTGGATGCACAAGCCTCGGGTTTCAGAATTCTCATGAGGTTGGGAGGATACAGGTATTCATAGCTACGAATCACAATGCTCTTAGTTCCTGGAGGTGTGGTCACATGATCGTAGACGAGGAAGGCCACACCCACCACAAGGATAAGCACGACCAACTTCCAGACAATCTCAAAGACATTGACGGTGTCTTGTGTAGATGGAGAAGACTTCCCACGAGGAGGTGAAGATCTAGAGGGAGGGACTTCCATGACATCAGGCACTTTACTACCCCCTGGCCTCCTGCGAAGGTTGTAAGAGGACACCACATTCACATTTGCTTCCTTTCTCTGCTGATTAGGCTTACGCTCCTACAATAAAAGTCACGGTACTAACGCACAAGCCACAACAAAAAACACTGGGATTGTACAAGACTGACGTGGTCATTCTGGTGCTGTTTGCACTTGTACATGCAACTAAGAATCAAACTGACTGCTTGTAAATTCCATGTAGCAGGCTCCAGACGTGTCAAGTTATTTGTAGATCTCAACCTCAGCCCCACCCTCCCTCTCTCTCGGTCTTGACGCATTCACCCACATTTCATAACAGTAGCTTATAGTTTATCAACTATGTTCCGACTTTTATATATGAAGTGCTAAACTGTTAACAAGGTAACTGTGTAGCCGAGATCAAACTACATTCAAACAAGAAGCCAACACACACACACACACACCTGTTTCCTGATAGGTAAGTCATCATCTGACAGCTCATCTTCAGCCTGTGCCACAAAGGAGCCATCTTCGTCATCTGCTTGTTGCTCCAACTGGACACGAGCTGGCTCTTGATCCACACGAGGAGAGTGCCCTGGAGAGACACAATCACCACACCCTCCAATTACACTTACATCACACCCATTAAACACACCCACTTACTAAAACACCCCAACATTTAAAACACACCCACCCATAAAACTATGATTTGAATGAAAGACCAAAACAACGATAGTCTTGACAGGATAAGTCACTCAGTCAAACAATAGATTATTACACAAAATGCAGAGATTCACCATAACATGCTCAATCTAACTGCCTATTAGGTAAGTAGGTGTAAATTAAAGGTGGTATAAAAAAAAAAGATTGTCACGTTCACAATTTTGAAACATTCAACGATGGTTACAAACACCTAACTTGACCATTACAGCCGTACTTAAAAAAAACCCCACAACAGCATGAGAAACTTGAGAAGGATGAAAAAGGGAGGAGTAGGGGGGATATACCACACACACACACACACACAAAACGTGGGCGTAACAATTTGCTAAATCAAACTCACGGCTAGGAATAAGGGACTTCTCCATGAGTTGTGCCAGCTTGCGTTCATAAACTGATCGAGTGGAAGAAATAATGGGGCCAGGATTCTCCCCATGTTGTATCAACATAGCTCTCAAGGTGGCATCTGGCATGTCCTTCACCGGACTCATAAACTTAGACTGGGGATCCTTTCTCTTCTGTTAGAGTTGGAAAAATATATGAGATTTCAAGAAAAGTGTATCTGGTGTATTTCTTACTGGCTTTTTAGATCCGCGTGGGCTACGACTGGGCTCTTCATCATCTGAGAACTCTGATCGCGAAGACTCCCTTTCTTTAATTTTGGCGCGATACAGATTGACGTAATAGGGTTTGTTCTCGTATTGGTTGAAAGAAACTCCACTCCTCCTCAGCTCTGCTTTGAGCTTGTCTTTAGACAAACTCTCCGGATCGACACTCATTTTGAAGAAGCTAGAGAAAATTTCAAACGTTACGAGGCACCGCCCTACGCGAAGTATTTAACCGCCATATTAAGTGCGCATGCGTATTGTATATTTGACCCCGCCTTCTTCTCGGCTGATTGATATGACTGAAAAGAACAGCGTACACCCGTAGTATAGCTGCTCTCTGCCAGTTTCATTCTATTCGCAGAAGAGAATACAAAGTACCGTAGCAGCTTACTCAGTACTTCAAGTAAACAATCTAAATGTAAACAACACAGTAATATCACCACAATTATATTAGCGGCAGTTTGTTTCCATTGACCCACAGAAAAATTTAACATCTTCCAATTCTCTGTGATTTGAATCCAAATTTCAACCAAAATCCGATATCAATTGCCTCCAAAAGCCACACTTAAATTTTCTTATCCTCTTTTATTGGCTTAAAGATCCCTGAAGTCTGCATAAGGTTGTCGATATATTGATTCAAAACCTGGTTTTCTGTTTTCAGGCGGCAATTTTCTTCCTTGACAGTGTTCACCCTTTGCGATAGATCTTGTAGCGTACTCTGAAGTTCAATAACTTTCATTATAAGAGCTTCTTTCTCGGGGCTTAACTCCTGCTGCGTACTGCTCGCCGTAGGTTTCTCCGCCATTTTGTATCGTGCTGCCTAATAAGTAATGACGACCATTTCCTAATATATTCAGCCTTTTATTTTTATTTTTAATTAAGATCTTAAACTCGAGATTAAACGATCGATGTCTACAGGAGCTGAACTGATTTCTAAGTTAGACTTGAAGCCTCTGCAATTAGAAGGAGGATTCTTTAAAGTGATATACATATCTAACAGGAGTACTGATATAGGAGAAAAAAATTTCAGAAATTTATGCAGTTCTATATACTACGCCTTGACTGAAGAAAGTCCCGTCGGCTTCTTTCACAAGGTCCAGTCAGATATTGTACACTATTTTCTGAGAGGGAGCCCAATAAAGTACACAGTAGTATCGCCAGAGGGAGAGTGCACCACAACAGTGCTTGGACCCAACCTACAGCAAGGCCACCAATTCCATTTGGTCATTCCAAAAGATCACTGGAAGCTGGGAGAGCTGCAGCTGGATTCTGGTGGGCAGGATTTTGGCTTGATATGTGAGGCAGTGTGTCCAGGATTTGATTACGATGACCGCACAATGGCTACACTGGAAGACCTGAAAGCTTTTTGCCCAAATAATTGGCAACAGTTGCGTCATGGCATCTCTGGAGTAACAGACTAGTGTTTGTTTTTTAAACCCAATTCATCATTCTTTTTTACTACTATTAGCATAGTCTGTGATGTAAACCTGATAAAAAAGATTTTTTAGGCACAGTTCGAGTTGTTATTTTCTCTGTTGTGGTTAATTGTCTGGTAAAAGGTCGCATTCGCTTGTAGGATTATGGAGTTACTGAATCTACATCGAGTAGTATATTCTTGCGCTGGTGCGCTGCTTGTACTGAAGTCTATGCCCGTAGTCTATCGTCCTAAGGAAAGGTGGCTAAAATATTTGGTTGGATTGCGTAGGATGCGTTCTTTGTGATGTGCTGGTAGGTTCAGCAATGCAGAAGCACCTCCTCAAGAACTGCGCAATCAAATCAAGGAAGTAGCCGTGTCTATGGTGAGAAGATGAAGATATAGCAATTAAGTAAAGATCACAGATCTGAAACTATTAGCAGTTGTGTATCTCCGTATATATATATATAAATATATTCTGAAAGTTTAGAGTAAGTCTGAAAGAATTGAAGACAGTTGCACAGACACAAACATTCATGTTCAGTCTCTGTTACATTAACATCTTGTTTATAGAAACTTCCTCGCCATGAGAATATCGACGTCTTCCTCACTAGCAGCAACTCCAACAGATCTGGAGGATGTTCTGTATTGCCCTGTGGTGCCGTCATCCTAATCTCCAAGTAAGAATGGAGGAGGAGAGTAAAATATAGAGCCATACAAAATGTATGGTTTCATTTTACCTCAATAGATAAATAATATTGATGTACTTATAAATAATTACAATTTATTGTTTTACCACAAAAATGTTGAGACTGGAAGAAAGTTTTGTTTTTACAGAAATTGTCATTGTTTATGGTAAAGGGTGGATGTTGTAAGCACAGCTTGGCATGTACAGTGCTTCCAACTTAAAGAGTGGATTTTTTTAAACTACTGTATAGACCCTCACTACAGTCATTTAACATACACATACCTTTTCTTCATCATCCCAATAATGTTTGCAATAGTAAAACTGCCTGTTTAGAGAATGGAAAATGGAGAACAGCACTTTTCTCATTCACTCTAATATATTTTACGCCATTTTTGTTGACGTCAAGATTTTGCGGTAGTTCGTCATTAAACGTAGCTAGTTAACGAGCTAAGGTCGAACTGTTATTTCCCTGAGCGGTAAGACGGGACTTTCCTTAACTGCAAGCGGCTGTATGGATTCTCATCGTTCTACTAGCAGCAGTAAGCGAAGTCGAAATCAGTCAGAATTGTTGGCTGGTATTACTAACTTGGAGCCAAGCCTATTCAAGAGGTCCTCTTTTTCAAGAGCTGAAGAAAAGCTGAAGGAGTTTAATACTCTCCCAGCATTCGGTATTCTGACAACATCAGGGCGATGCAGTTGGAGTCCTACGGGTTGTGCAGCTCCAGACGGAAGCTAAAACGCTGGCCGTGATAGGCAGTAGTGCCGTAAAAATTTGATACCTAGGGCCTGAGATGCAACCGTAGCTAAATCAGCCATACCCATGCAACAATTAGCGGTAAACTGGCGCCCTCGTGCCTTTATGACACAAATACGCATGCGCTGTTTTGTGATGTCGCGTTTACGTGTACTAAAGGCCCACAACCCGCTCTAAACGTCATCATTTGATGACCCTTACCGTGCGTAAATTTTTTTTTGTGAAAAACAGCCACAACTCACTTAATTTTCAAGGTATAGCTACCAAAGTTATACATAATAATTGCAATTTTACATCATTATAACTCAATAAATTCAAAAATCCTGGCTTAAACACTTTTTTCTTAAAATTTAAAATATTTCGAGATTCAAATTTTGTGTGCCCACAAAATCAGGCTCATATGAAACTTCAGGTATTAAAGTATCAGTATACCAAGTTATAGAGATAAGGAAAAATATTTTCTCTTTTTTCAGCTTAAACACTTCCAAATTCACTGTCTTGAAGCTCCCAGTTCCATCACCTATAACCACAAAAATAACCACAAACCCACAAAATTGTTTTGTCTGTATGTTAATATGACATTAATGTATAATAATACAAATTTTTAGCTTTCTATTACACATACTTGAGAAATTATAGCAGAATTAGCAACCTTAACCAAAAGCTAAAAAATCCACTCTTTAAGCCTGGAAGCACTGTAGTTGATGATGATACATCACAAACTGACTTTACTCACTGGAAGAACTGACTGTTTTGCATTTATAGTCCACATCATGTTTTGTTGTGTTTGTTGTTTATAGCAACTCATGTTTGTTGTGTTTGTATTTAAAGTCACTATGTTTGTTGTGGTTTTGTATTTATAGTCACTCATGTTTGGTTGTGTTTTGTTTTTTTGGGGGGGGGGGGGGGTGTGGGTTTTTTTTTTATAGTCCTCGTGTTTTTTTGTTTTGTGTTTATAGTCCCACTCGTGTTTTGTTTGTTTGTGTTTATCGTCCCTCTGTTTGTTGTGTTTGTGTTTATAAGCCACTCAGTTTGTTGGTTTTTGTTTATAGTCACTCATGTTTGTTGTGTTTGTTATTTATAGTCACTCATGTTTGTTGTGTTTGTGTTTATATCACTCATTTTTGTTGTTTTGTGTTTATAGTCACTCGTGTTTGTTGTGTTGTGTGTATGTCACTCATGTTGTTGTGTTGTGTTTTAATAGTCACTCAATGTTTGTTGTGTTTGTGTTATAGCCACTTCATGTGGTTGTGTTTTGTTGTTTTATAGTCACTCAATGTTTGCTGGTTTTGTGTTTTAGTCACCATGTTTGCTTGGTTTGTGTTTTATAGTCACGCATGTTTGCTGTGTTTGTGTTAATAGTCACTCGTGTTTGTTGTGGTTTGTGTTTATAGTCACTCATGTTTGCTGTTTTTGTGTTTATTAGTCACTCATGTTTGGGTTGTGTTGTGTTTATAGTCACTCGTTGTTTGTTGTGTTTGGTGTAGAGTCACTCATGTTTTGCTGTGTTTGTGGTTTATAGTCCACTCATGTTTGTGTGTTTTTGTGTTTATAGTCACTCGTGTTTGTTGTGTTTGTGTTTATAGTCACTCGTGTTTTGCGGTGTTTGTGTTTACTCTTCCACCTCGGGGTTTGCTGTGTTTGTGTTTATAGTCCTCGTGTTTTTTGTGTTTGTGTTTATAGTCACTCGTGTTTGCTGTGTTTGTGGTTTATAGTCACTCATTTTGCTTGTTTTTTTTGTGTTTATAGTCACCTCGTTTTGCTGTGTTTGTTTTTATAAGTCACTCATGTTTGTTGTGTTTTGGTTTTATATTCACTCGTGTTTGTTTGTGTTGGTGTTTATAAGCCACTCATGTTTGTTGGTTTTTGTGTTTTATATTCACTCATGTTTGTTGTGTTTATAGTCACTCATGTTTGTTTGTGTTTGTGTTTTAAAAAAGTTTAGTCCTTCGTGTTGTTGGTTTTGTGGTTTATAGTCACTCGTGTTTTTTGTGTGTTTGTGTTTTGTCACTCCATGTTTTTTTTGTGTTTGTGTTTATAGCCCCTCATGTTTTGTTTGTTTTTATAGTCACTCATTTTTGTTGTGTTTGTTTTATAGATTCACTCATGTTTGTTGTGTTTGTGTTTAATAGTCCACTCGTGTTTGTTTGTGTTTTGTGTTATCGTCAATCGTGTTTGTTTGTGTTGTGTTTATAGTCCTCTGTTTGTTGTGTTTTTTTGTTTCTAGTCCACTCATGTTTTGTTGTGTTTGTGTGATAGTCACATCGTGTTTTGTTGTGTTTTGGTTTATAGTCCCACTCTGTGTTTGTTTGTGTTTGTGTTTATAGTCACTCTGTTTTGTTGTGTTTGTGGTTTATAGTCACCGTGTTTGGCTGTGTTTGTGTTTATAGTCACTCATGTTTGTTGTGTTTGTGTTTATAGTCACTCATGTTTGTTGTGTTTGTGTTTATAGTCACTCATGTTTGTTGTGTTTGTGTTTATAGTCACTCATGTTTGTTGTGTTGTGTTTATAGTCACTCATGTTTGTTGTGTTTGTGTTTATAGTCACTCATGTTTGTTGTGTTTGTGTTTATAGTCACTCATGTTTGTTGTGTTGTGTTTATAGTCACTCATGTTTGTTGTGTTTGTGTTTATAGTCACTCATGTTTGTTGTGTTGTGTTTATAGTCACTCATGTTTGTTGTGTTTGTGTTTATAGTCACTCATGTTTGTTGTGTTTGTGTTTATAGTCACTCATGTTTGTTGTGTTTGTGTTTATAGTCACTCATGTTTGTTGTGTTTGTGTTTATAGTCACTCATGTTTGTTGTGTTTGTGTTTATAGTCACTCATGTTTGCTGTGTTTGTGTTTATAGCCACTCATGTTTGTTGTGTTTGGTTATAGTTCACTCATGTTTGTTGTGTTTGTGTTTATAGGTCACTCATGTTGTTTGTTGTGTTTATATCACTCATTGTTTGTTGTGTTGTGTTATAGTCACTCATGTTTGCTGTGTTTGGTTTATAGACACTCCTGGGTTGTGGTGTTTTGTTTATAGTCACTTCATGTTTTTGTTTGTGTTTGTGTTTATAGTCACTCATGTTTGCTGTGTTTGTGTTTATAGTCACTCATGTTTGCTGTGTTTGTGTTTATAGCCACTCATGTTTGTTGTGTTTGTGTTTATAGTCACTCATGTTTGTTGTGTTTGTGTTTATAGTCACTCATGTTTGTTGTGTTTGTGTTTATAGTCACTCATGTTTGTTGTGTTTGTGTTTATAGTCACTCATGTTTGCTGTGTTTGTGTTTATAGTCACTCATGTTTGTTGTGTTTGTGTTTATAGTCACTCATGTTTGTTGTGTTTGTGTTTATAGTCACTCATGTTTGTTGTGTTTGTGTTTATAGTCACTCATGTTTGTTGTGTTTGTGTTTATAGTCACTCATGTTTGTTGTGTTTGTGTTTATAGTCACTCATGTTTGTTGTGTTTGTGTTTATAGTCACTCATGTTTGTTGTGTTTGTGTTTATAGTCACTCGTGTTTGTTGTGTTTGTGTTTATAGTCACTCGTGTTTGCTGTGTTTGTGTTTATAGTCACTCGTGTTTGTTGTGTTTGTGTTTATAGTCACTCATGTTTGTTGTGTTTGTGTTTATAGTCACTCGTGTTTGTTGTGTTTGTGTTTATAGTCACTCGTGTTTGTTGTGTTGTGTTTATAGTCACTCATGTTTGTTGTGTTTGTGTTTATAGTCACTCATGTTTGTTGTGTTTGTGTTTATAGTCACTCGTGTTTGTTGTGTTTGTGTTTATAGTCACTCGTGTTTGTTGTGTTTGTGTTTATAGTCACTCGTGTTTGTTGTGTTTGTGTTTATAGTCACTCGTGTTTGTTTTGTGTTTGTGTTTATAGTCACTCGTGTTTGTTGTGTTTGTGTTTATAGTCACTCGTGTTTGTTGTGTTTGTGTTTATAGTCACTGTGTTTGTTGTGTTTGTGTTTATAGTCACTCGTGTTTGGTTGTGTTGGTTTTATAGTCACTAGTTTTTGTGTTTATAGTCATGTGTTGTGTTGTGTGTTTATAGTCACTCGTGTTTGTTGTGTTTGTGTTTATAGTCACTCGTGTTTGTTGTGTTTGTGTTTATAGTCACTCCATGTTTGTTGTGTTTGTGTTTATAGCCACTCATGTTTGTTGTGTTTATAGTCACTCATGTTTGTTGTGTTTGTGTTTATAGTCACTCATGTTTGTTGTGTTTGTGTTTATAGTCACTCGTGTTTGTTGTGTTTGTGTTTATAGTCACTCGTGTTTGTTGTGTTTGTGTTTATAGTCACTCGTGTTTGTTGTGTTTGTGTTTATAGTCACTCATGATTCAGTCATTCTCGGCTGAAATAATTATAATAATAGCACTTTTTTTTTCTCGTTCTAACGGCCGATATTGTTAATTAAAACTTAACCCAACGTTTCGACTTCTTCACCAGAAACCTTGCTGTTTACATTGTGTTATTATCACCAACCTCGGTTGATCCCTGAAGTGGACTTCGGTAAGAAGTCGGAACATCGGGTTAAGTTTTAATTAACAATGTTGGCTGTTAGAACAAGAAAAAATTTGCTATTATTATAGTTGCTCGTGTTTGTTGTGTGTTTGTATTTACAGTTGCTCGTGTTTGTTGTGTGTTTGTATTTACAGTTGCTTGTGTTTGTTGTGTGTTTGTATTTACAGTTGCTCGTGTTTGTTGTGTGTTTGTATTTACAGTTGCTTGTGTTTGTTGTGTGTTTGTATTTACAGTTGCTCGTGTTTGTTGTGTGTTTGTATTTACAGTTGCTCGTGTTTGTTGTGTGTTTGTATTTACAGTTGCTCGTGTTTGTTGTGTGTTTGTATTTACAGTTGCCGTGTTTGTTGTGTGTTTGTATTTACAGTTGCTTGTGTTTGTTGTGTGTTTGTATTTACAGTTGCTCATGTTTGTTGTGTGTTTGTATTTACAGTTGCTTGTGTTTGTTGTGTGTTTGTATTTACAGTTGCTCGTGTTTGTTGTGTGTTTGTATTTACAGTTGCTCGTGTTTGTTGTGTGTTTGTATTTACAGTTGCCGTGTTTGTTGTGTGTTTGTATTTACAGTTGCTCGTGTTTGTTGTGTGTTTGTATTTACAGTTGCTCGTGTTTGTTGTGTGTTTGTATTTACAGTTGCTCGTGTTTGTTGTGTGTTTGTATTTACAGTTGCCGTGTTTGTTGTGTGTGTTTTACAGTTGCCGTGTTTGTTTGAGTGTACGTGTTCACGCCTTCAAATATTACTACTAATATTTCACAGGTCGATGTTGATCAGAAGTGAAGATGATGCCAAGAATTCTGGAAGTGCAGTTGTTGGGACTCCCATCAGATGGGATTCCCCAGACTGCCAGGATAAACTGCACTTGCTCATACCGTCTGCTGATGTCATCAACTTCCGTATCGCCCATGAGATCGCCCACCTCAAGTATTTAGACACTTGGTGGAAAGTGCTCCTTCCTCCAGCATTCTTGGTGGGAGGTTACCACGCAACTACATTCTTGTGTACGAGTGAGTTTTAGTTAAGGAAGTGGTTTTTATTTAAAGTTGCATTATATTATTATTATTGTTGCTGTTATTGTTATTGTTATTGTTATTATTATTATTATTTGTGTGTACACCTCTAGCAATAAGCAGTTTGAAAAACATTAGATGCAAGTAACAAAATTAGGCCAGAAATTATCGTCATCATCACCTAGTCATTCTCAGCTATATAAATAACAACAGCTTCAACAATAACAACAAAAGTAATAATAAAACTCGTTGTTATTATTATTGTTGTTATTATTAGTATTATTATTGTTGTTGTTGTTGTTGTTGTTGTTGTTAAATGATAGCAACTTTCCACTGTTTTCTGTAAGAACAGATAACTTCAGTTTATTATCATGCTATAGTTAGTCACATAACTAGAAATGCTTCAATCTGTTTCCCTCTGATTGGAATCACCTCACCATCAAAGGAGTGGGAAATAGTTTGAAGAATTTCTAGTCATGTGATTATAGTGACATTAAGGGGGAGTCCCTTGGTGAATAGCTGATGTCACATGCTGTTAGTTTGTTGGTCTAATGAAAAGTCCTTTTGTCCTCTCCCGGTGTTGTATGTGTTGTTATAGTGTGTATACTAGTGTGTGCTTGTGCACAAATATCGAGTGAGCCAGCCTATATAGTTAGGTTTCATAAAATTACAATATTTTTATGTGATGTATGTGGGGCCGTCCTAAGGGATGCATTAGAACTTTAATTGACTGTTCATCGTCATTTATCTGTTTATTGTTTTTCATCTGTTTTGTGTTCTTACAGTCTTCCGTCTGTATTGTGTGGAATGTGCGTGTGATCATGTTAGAGTGCCATGTGCTCACCCAATGGGCATGCTCACACTGTTTTTCTATTTGTTTCCCACTGGGCTTGCCTGGGTTGTATATATTCTGGCCTTGAGCAACCCATTTTCAGTCACTGCTCAGTTTGTGCTCCACTGCACTATTCTGTCACCTTTATTACTTTGAATATAATTAGTTATTCCTCAAGCAACCTTCTACCCTAACTCGGGGATTAGGTAGAGGGACTAGTTAGAGTATTAGGAACAGATCAGTGGCCACTCAGGAGTTAACTCTGGTGGCAGCGTACCAAACCCTTCCAAGTCCAGGAGCTTCTGCGATAGAGGGAAGTTTCCTGGGCAACATTGTGTGCTTCTGAGGCCGGGCATTGAAAGGGACCGACTTGCAGACCCACAATGTATTTTACCTGAAGAAACTTCTATTGGCATCGACAAAAGTGGATTTTATATATAGCAGTTGACCATTAATAGCAGCAAACAAATACAAAATCACTTTCTTACCCTCAATTTCTTGAGTAGTGGCAACTTCTGTAGTATCAAATTCAAGCCATTCTGACTGTCTGAATTACCAGCCACTCTTGACAAGCTCTCAGAATTATTTTTGTAATTTTAGTTAACAAAATATGGAATTATACCTCAGCTTCCCTGAGTAGTGGTAGCTTCCCTAATATTAAGTTATTCTGACTACCAGTGGCTCTTGACAACCTACAAGTGGCACTCATCTGCCAAAAAAAAAAAACAGTGAAGTGTTTGAATTTATGTCTGGTAAAGGGTTTCAATGCCATAGTAACCAGTCGCTGCAACTTTTTTGTGACTTGAAAAACAAGCATTTCTCAGGAATTACTGTATCTCACAATTTGGAGCCTAAGTTTAAAGTAAGACTTTCTTAATGCTGTAATATCAGAAGAAACTGGGTTCAAGTCTAAAAACTGTGTTTTTAGGAGAGAGAGAGAGAGAGAGAAAAAAGAACCCGCGCGCGTTTTTTACAACATATACCCAATTTTCCATTATCCACCACTAGTAGTATCTCGCTCGCTTGATAATTACAACTCTATTGTGTATCTAATTATTATAGAATGAGAAAACAGTCTGGTTTTTTTGTTTTGTTTTGTTTTGTTTATGTGTGTTGTTTACGTTCAGAGTTTTTCATGGGATCACTGAAATTAGCTTTTCCTGCACTCGCGACTGGCTTGTTGGTGCTCTATGGCGTGTGTAGTCATTTCATGGGTGAGTGGGAGGGGCTGGGGGTGTGGTGGGAGTAGTATCTTATTTGTACTTGTGATTGTTTAAAGGTAAATGGCTAGAGTTTCGAGCAGACCGTAAAGCAGCGTTATTCAGCAAATCTTATGCAGAAGGAGGAGTCCAATTCTTCTCAAGCCAGCTGGAGTTAGAGGAGCTATGTGAAAGGTGGGTGTGACAGCAGGCTAATTTATTTTCATGAGCCAAAGGCGAGTGAAAATAAAGCCTGAGAGTGAAATATCAACCATACCACTCTGCCAAGTGTAATAAGTGGTTTATTCCATACTAGATATCTTCACTGAAGTAGTTTTTTGGTAACTGCTCTAACCTGGCAACCCCCCCCCCCCTGGTTGCTATAATTACTTTGGTAATGAGCTTGCCAATACAGCCATGAGATAACACTGTGTGATAGCAATGCAGCCATGAGATAAAACTATGTGATATCGTGAGTTAACTCACAGGTCATGTACCTAAAAATATCATTGTGAAGATATATAGCTTGGAATATATATATGTATATGAGACAGAGTGTGATATAGTGAGATATTTCAGGAGCAGGCTAATTTATTTTCAAGAGCCAGAGTGAAATATCTCACCATACTCTGACAAGTGTAATAAGTGGTATTCCACACTAGATACCTTCACTACTGACTACCATAGTTAGTAAAAGTTGGTTGTAGAGAGCTACCCACACACCCCAGCTGGATATTTTAGCAGCTGCTCTAACCCTGCCTGGAGAGCACAGAGGGTACACCAGGTAGCTGTAAAACCCTGAGAAAATTGAAGTTTGGCTGGTTGCTATAACTACAAGGGTAATGGGTTACGGTAGTGAAGATATCTAGTGATGTGGAATAAACCACTTATTACACTTGCCAGAGTGTTATGGTTGATATTTCACTCTCAGGCTTTATTTCACTCTGTGAAAATAAATTAGCCTGCTCCTGAAATATCTCTCGCCTTATCACACTCTGACTCATGTAATAAGTACTGTATATAATTATATATAATATATATATTACATATATATATATATATATATTATATACACACACCCACACACACACACACACACCATAGTTGCTGTGGTAACAGCCATGGATTAAAAATGTTATTATCCCCTCCAATCACCTGCAGAAAATATAACTTTGTACCACAAAGTGTTTAATAGCACTCAGAAAAATTCTGAGATGCACAAATAATTATGGTACAGAGTGATATAGCCATTGTTGCCCTAGAAAAAACATCTGTGACTATTTATTTTTACTTATACAAAGCATTTTTGGTCCTTTTTCTGTCACTCCATCCACATCTGAAGTGAACTGACGCAGAGAATCATTTATTTGAGTAACTATCAAGTCTTGTCTTGTGAACCTCACTGGATCTCATCACTCTATGGTTATTGTTTTTGTCTGAAGGTGGTACCTCGATGTGTTAACTGGATGTATTTCCCCTCTCAAAACAACATTATTGGCTCTTTTTATTTGGTCTTTTACACTGTTTGAAATGTTAACTATGGTATAAAGCAGTTAAACCATGGCAACTCTCGGAGTTATCGCTAATAGCCAACTGCTCTCTCCCTCGGACTTTGTCCTCAGAATCAGGACGGTTAACAGAGAGAGATAATTCCTGAATCCCATAGTTGAACTGTTACATGTATTATTATATTGGGAATATATAGTGAGCAGGAAAATACAGCTGCTTTACTTTAATTGACTTGTGAACTATTCAATGTGTTCTCTTCTGTGTGCAGAGTGTTTCCAAGGTCCTGGGTGCATACACTAGTAACCAGTTTCGAGCCACAACCATCCTTTGAAAGTGAGTGCATGCTAAACTAGAAGAAAGATATCGAAAGACATGGAGTTGAAGAATTTATATCAAAGAAAATACTCTGTGTGTGTGTGTGTGTAGAGAGGCTGGAGAGACTAGAGAAGATTCTACATAAGTACAAATAACATTATTTATCATAGCATAATTTATTGTCACCAAATATTTGCATTTTATTTTCATGATAAATATTTATTACAAAATGAGAAAGTGATGTTTAATTTGAGGATGTATGTGTGTGTGTGATGATGTGAAAGATAGCCCCAGAGGGAATGCCAGGTTCAGTGTTGAGCTGGAAGGAGTGCTGCACCAGATGGCCGACCTTCATCCAGTAGGAAGTTGAATGTGGCACATGCATTCCCCTATACAATTATTTCACTTGGTAACACACCCACTAACTCCGCCCACTCTGATACAATGGAAACTCCACCCATTCCTATACATGTACTTACTGTGTCTTGGACTTCAAGGCTGATTCCCTTTCTTTTCAAGAACTTGGCAATCTCAGGGTTTATTCTCTCCACTCGCTGACCCGTTCCCAAGACAACAATCTCTGACAAAACACATTACATCAACAGTGTCATGCACACGCACATCCACATGGATACGTACACACACAAACACATGCACACAGATACATACACACACAAACACAATGCACACAGATACATCACATTATTCCACTAGTAGTGCAACTGGCTGAACCAGCATTGCAAGAGAAGGCATTTATAAGTTGTGCACTACCAGGGTTAGATACAGAATGAAGGGGAGGACACTAAGACACCCCCACCCCAAAGAAAATATTTTCCCCACCCACAAATGCAGCTTTCTCAATGCTACATCATAAAGTGTACTTGGAATGTTGGACAAACATATTTTCTACAGTTACAATAGAATGCTCTGGTATTGCTGACCAATTTTAGAAACTCGTATTGTCCATAATTTTCACATATTAAAATGCACTAGACAGGACTCGTGAGATAATTGCTTTTTGGTTAATTCATTTGTAAATTGCTGCACGAGTATGTACACATTTAGAATTTATTTAACGAAAATACATTCCCCCTCCCTCCACCCTGCGAAAATTTCTGTATTAAACCCTGACTACTAAGTACTTTTACTAATGCTATATACCACTGAATGGCTCATAGGTCTATGACTACACAGTTGCTAGGGGAGACACATTACATATCTCTTATGAAGATTACTTGTTTGTAGTGCGAACATATCATTTATGAAAATTATTGCCACTGATCATATATTCCATAACTCACCTAGCCTTGGTTGAAGAAGATAGAACAGTGCAAAGCTACCTGGAGTGATTTCTTCAAGAGAATTGACCTGCCATTCATTAAAAAAAGAAGAAGAAAAAAAGAAAAAGAAAAAAAAAGCTTATTATATTACTTAGCAAACCATACTTTCTTCAACTACCTTCCAGCTAAAGAACCCTCTAGGTAGTAGTGCTACAGAGCCATAGAGGATGTTGCCGCGAATTGAGAACCCATCGGGTAAGAAACCTTGGATAATGGGAGCCTGGAGAGACACATCTAACCTATTCAACTGTGGAGGGATGTAGCCGTCAGACTGGTGTCTCAGCAAAGAAGGAACCCTTGCTTTTGTTACACACTTGTCCAGTACAGCTCTATAACCCCGGTGAGCAGCCTTAAACACTTTGGAAGACATCGCTGCCAGTGAAAGGCTTTATCACAAAATGGTAAGGGTCATCAGATCAGCAAACTTACAAGAAGGGGAACAGCATAGCAACTATGGTGGAATGGATTCTAGAGCGTATTATGCGGTCGTACAGGATAATATATGCTTGTGCAGGAGGTCTTCTAGTCTGCAACTGTGTGCCTATCTTCTATCCTTCTCTCATTAGGAGGATGTGAGGTTGCTTATGAACTATATTTCAAGTATTAATGCAATTCTCTTGTATTACCAGGTCAGAATCCAAGGAGACTCCTGCACCAGAAGAGCTAGTCAGACATGTGAGGAGGATTGCTAAGGCTATGGTAAGTGTTGCTGTGGAGCATGCACTCACTCCTGCAGAGTATTCTTGCTGTAGAATCTCCGAAACTATGAGAAACTTGACGTCTTCATTACCAAAGACTTCAACGGAATTTCTGCGGGAAGCATCCTCTTACCCAATGGAGCAGCTGTGGGACTCTCTAAGTATGGTTATAGGGAGGAGGAGGAGGTGGGGGGGGGGGGGGGGGGGGGGGGGGGGGGGGGGGGGGGGGGGGGGGGGGGGGGGGGGGGGTTGAGGGGTGGCAGTGTGGTGTGTCAGGGAGTAGGAAATGGATAGTATATACCTACCATATCAGTAGTAATAGTAGTAGTAGTAGTAGTAGTATGTCTGCATTTATTCATTTTTGTATTGTATATTTTACTGTTAATAACTCTTACTATCATCATTATTATTACTATTCTCGTTATTGTTTCTACTACTATTGTTATTACTACTACTACTGTCAGGATTTCATAGAAGGGGGAGGGGATTTAGTAAAACCTTGAACCTTCAATGGTAGCCATGCATTGCTCTGTTCTGTTAGCTGATTTCTTAATTTAGATATTTTTTTAAATCTCTCGGCTATCTGTACCAATTTGAAAACATGTCACTTAATTTGAATGTCTTCTAAAATGCATCCACTGGAGACGGCAGTGGACCCTGGGCACTTTGTCTGGTCACTTTGACTCTATAATGGCTTTTCATTCCTGAAGAAATCTTGATTTGAGAAATTGGCTCACTGTGGCAATAACTCTATCCTGTGCACATGGTTGATTGGCTCACTGTGGCAATAACTCTCATCCTGTGCACATGGTTGATTGGCTCACTGTGGCAATAACTCTCATCCTGTGCACATGGTTGATTGGCTCACTGTGGCAATAACTCTCATCCTGTGCACATGGTTGATTGGCTCACTGTGACAATAACTCTATCCTGTGCACATGGTTGATTGGCTCACTGTGGCAATAACTCTCATCCTGTGCACATGGTTGATTGGCTCACTGTAACAATAACTCTATCCTGTGCACATGGTTGATTGGCTCACTGTGACAATAACTCTATCCTGTGCACATGGTTGATTGGCTCACTGTGGCAATAACTCTATCCTGTGCACATGGTTGATTGGCTCACTGTGGCAATAACTCTATCCTGTGCACATGGTTGATTGGCTCACTGTGGCAATAACTCTCATCCTGTGCACATGATTGATTGGCTCACTGTGGCAATAACTCTCATCCTGTGCACATGGTTGATTGGCTCACTGTGACAATAACTCTCATCCTGTGCACATGGTTGATTGGCTCACTGTGGCAATAACTCTATCCTGTGCACATGGTTGATTGGCTCACTGTGACAATAACTTATCCGTGCACAGGTGATTGCTCATGTGACAATAACTATATCCTGTGCACATGGTTGATTGGTCACTGTGACAATAACTCTATCCTGTAGTGCACATGGTTGATTGGATTCACTGTGACAATAAACTCTATCCTGTGCACCATGGTGATGGCTCACTGTGGCCAATAACTCTCCTGTGCACATGGGTGATTGGTCACTGTGGCAAAACTCTCATCATGTTGACAATGGTGATTGGCTCACTGTGGCAATAATCTATCCTGTGCACATGGTTGATTGGCTCACGTGACAATAAACTCTCTCCTGTGCACTGGTTGATTGGCCACTGTGGCAATAACTTCATTCTGTGCAATGGTTGATTGGACCTCACGGTGGCAATTAACTCTATTCCTGTGCACTGGTTGATTGGGCTCACTGTGAGCACTAACTCTATCCTGTGCACATGGTTGATTGGCTCACTGTGGCAATAACTCTCATCCTGTGCACATGGTTGATTGGCTCACTGTGGCAATAACTCTCATCCTGTGCACATGGTTGATTGGCTCACTGTGGCAATAACTCTCATCCTGTGCACATGGTTGATTGGCTCACTGTGACAATAACTCTATCCTGTGCACATGGTTGATTGGCTCACTGTGGCAATAACTCTCATCCTGTGCACATGGTTGATTGGCTCACTGTAACAATAACTCTATCCTGTGCACATGGTTGATTGGCTCACTGTGACAATAACTCTATCCTGTGCACATGGTTGATTGGCTCACTGTGGCAATAACTCTATCCTGTGCACATGGTTGATTGGCTCACTGTGGCAATAACTCTATCCTGTGCACATGGTTGATTGGCTCACTGTGGCAATAACTCTATCCTGTGCACATGGTTGATTGGCTCACTGTGGTAATAACTCTATCCTGTGCACATGATTGATTGGCTCACTGTGGCAATAACTCTATCCTGTGCACATGGTTGATTGGCTCACTGTGACAATAACTCTATCCTGTGCACATGGTTGATTGGCTCACTGTGCAATAACTCTATACTGTGCACATGGTTGTTGGCTCACTGTTTTTTTTTTTCTGGCAATAAACTCATCGTGCACATGGGATTGGCTCACGTGGCAATAACTTCATCCTGTGCACATGATTGATTGGTCACATGTGGCAATAACTATCAATTCCTGTGCACATGGTTGATGGGCTCACGGGACAATAACTTCATCGTGCACATGGTTGATTGGCTCCCTGTTGCAAATAAACTCTCATCCTGTGCACCAATGGTTGATTGGCTCCTGTGAAATGACTCTCATCCTGTTGCACATGGTTGATTGGCTACGGTGGCAATAAATCTCATACTGTTGGCACATGATGATTGCTCACTGTGGCAATAAACTATCATCCTGTGCACATGGTTATGCAACTGTGAGCAAATAAACTTCTCTCCTGTGCACATGGTTGATGGCTCACTGTGACAATAACTCTATCCTGTGACATGGTTGATTGGCCTCCTGGGACAATAACTCTCATCCTGTGCACATGGTTGCTTGGCTCACTGTTGCAATAAACTATCATCCTGTCACATGGTTGATTGGATCAGGTGGCAATAACTCATCCTGTGCACCATGGTTGATGGCTCACTTGTGACAATAACTATCCTGGCACATGGTTGATTGGCTCACTGTGACAATAACTCTATCCTGTGCACATGGTTGATTGGCTCACTGTGGCAATAACTCTATCCTGTGCACATGGTTGATTGGCTCACTGTGGCAATAACTCTCATCCTGTGCACATGATTGATTGGCTCACTGTGGCAATAACTCTCATCCTGTGCACATGGTTGATTGGCTCACTGTGACAATAACTCTATCCTGTGCACATGGTTGATTGGCTCACTGTGGCAATAACTCTCATCCTGTGCACATGGTTGATTGGCTCACTGTGACAATAACTCTCATCCTGTGCACATGGTTGATTGGCTCACTGTGGCAATAACTCTATCCTGTGCACATGGTTGATTGGCTCACTGTGGCAATAACTCTATCCTGTGCACATGGTTGATTGGCTCACTGTGGCAATAACTCTATCCTGTGCACATGGTTGATTGGCTCACTGTGGTAATAACTCTATCCTGTGCACATGATTGATTGGCTCACTGTGGCAATAACTCTATCCTGTGCACATGGTTGATTGGCTCACTGTGACAATAACTCTATCCTGTGCACATGGTTGATTGGCTCACTGTGGCAATAACTCTATCCTGTGCACATGGTTGATTGGCTCACTGTGGCAATAACTCTCATCCTGTGCACATGGTTGATTGGCTCACTGTGGCAATAACTCTCATCCTGTGCACATGGTTGATTGGCTCACTGTGGCAATAACTCTCATCCTGTGCACATGGTTGATTGGCTCACTGTGACAATAACTCTCATCCTGTGCACATGGTTGATTGGCTCACTGTGACAATAACTCTCATCCTGTGCACATGGTTGATTGGCTCACTGTGGCAATAACTCTCATCCTGTGCACATGGTTGATTGGCTCACTGTGGCAATAACTCTATCCTGTGCACATGGTTGATTGGCTCACTGTGGCAATAACTCTCATCCTGTGCACATGGTTGATTGGCTCACTGTGGGCAATAAACTCTATCCTGTGCACATGGTTGATTGGCTTCACTGTGGCAATAATTCTCATCCGTGCACATGGTTGATGGCTCAATGTCGACAATAACTCGATCCTGTGCACATGGTTGATGGCCACTGTGGGCAATAACTCTCATCCTGTGCCACATGGTTGATTGGCTTCACTGTGGACCAATTAACTCTCTCTCCTGTTGCACATGCGTGATTGGTCACTGTGGCAATAATCATCCTGTGCACATGGTAGATGGCTCACTCACTGTGACAACAAAATTTTCATCTGTGCACATGGTTGATGGCTCACTGTGACAATAAATCTAATCCTGTGCACATGTGATTGGCTCACTGTGCAATAACCATCCTCATGCACTGTGCAATGGTTGATGGGCTCACTGTGAGACAATAACTTCATCCTGTGACATGGTTGTTGGCTCACTGTGACAAAACTCTAATCCGGCACATGGTTTGATGGCTACCCTGTGACAAAACTCTATCCTGTGCACATGGTTGATTGGCTCACTGTGACAATAACTCTCACTCCTGTGCACAACATGGTTGATTGGCTCACTGTGGCAATAACTTCATCCTGTGCAAAAAATGGGTGATGGCTCACTGTGGCAATAACTCTTATCTGTTCACAGGTTGATTGGATCACTGTGGCAATAACTCTCATCCGTTGCAAATGGTTGATTGCGCTCACGTGACAAAACTCTCATCTTCACATGGTTGATTGTCACTGTACAAATAACATATCTGTGCACATGGTTGATTGGCTCACTGTGGCAATAACTCTATCCTGTGCACATGGTTGATTGGCTCACTGTGGCAATAACTCTCATCCTGTGCACATGATTGATTGGCTCACTGTGGCAATAACTCTCATCCTGTGCACATGGTTGATTGGCTCACTGTGACAATAACTCTCATCCTGTGCACATGGTTGATTGGCTCACTGTGACAATAACTCTCATCCTGTGCACATGGTTGATTGGCTCACTGTGGCAATAACTCTCATCCTGTGCACATGGTTGATTGGCTCACTGTGACAATGACTCTCATCCTGTGCACATGGTTGATTGGCTCACTGTGGCAATAACTCTCATCCTGTGCACATGATTGATTGGCTCACTGTGGCAATAACTCTCATCCTGTGCACATGGTTGATTGGCTCACTGTGACAATAACTCTCATCCTGTGCACATGGTTGATTGGCTCACTGTGACAATAACTCTCATCCTGTGCACATGGTTGATTGGCTCACTGTGACAATAACTCTCATCCTGTGCACATGGTTGATTGGCTCACTGTGACAATAACTCTCATCCTGTGCACATGATTGATTGGCTCACTGTGGCAATAACTCTCATCCTGTGCACATGATTGATTGGCTCACTGTGACAATAACTCTCATCCTGTGCACATGGTTGATGGGTTTCTTTGCAAACTAACTCAAATGTAGCTCAGTTTCTTGTTACAATCAAGAGTTCCCTCTCCCAAAAGTTAGTCCTGTATGAAACTCCAACTACTATTGTGTTTGTGATTCTATTATTATTACAATTGGTATTACTACCATTCTGCAAATACAAGTACTAAAGTTTCTTTCCATGCTTACTGAGTGGTGGCAATGGACAGAGCAATCTATACAGAGGTGGAGGTCCATGCTTACTGAGTGATGGCAATGGACGCAGCAATCTATACAGAGGTGGAGGTCCATGCTTACTGAGTGGTGGGACGCAGCAATCTATACAGAGGTGGAGGTCCATGCTTACTGAGTGATGGCAATGGACGCAGCAATCTATACAGAGGTGGAGGTCCATGTAATTTATGTGTAGTTAAGTTTGACGTTAGATGACCTTTTACCAGTTTTTTTAAAATCTGACATAGTAAATGAGCAACTAAAATTACCTTTTGACTGAATCTTGCACATAACATTACTGATCACATGATCATCACATGGTCTTTAGGGTCATTCCCTATTGGGCAAAGCTAATACCCATGCAGCCAAATTACACTTTAAAGCATTGAAAATTTTCAGAACAATAAAGCGAAACGAAAGAGGCACATGAAGGCAGTTGAGTTACTGTGGACACAGTCATCACAGAGATCTGTTACAAACTGAGATTCAGTGGCCCACAAAGAGGTACACTGAAATATTTAACTATAATGTCTGTATAGAAATTTTCTCATATGGAACTGTTCCTGTTGAACATTCCACTGCAAGACTACCACAAAGTCTTGTAGAATAAATAAATTAGTGTTTACAGTTTTATATTATGTGATCACATGTGATTAGGGCAGTGTTGCTGCGGACGGAGGATGACGTGAAGGAGATGGGGTTCGCTCTGGCTGACAAGCCGGTGGAAGACTGGACATCCCCTGAGGGGCAAGCGTTGCTAAGGATCCTCATTCCTTCAGCAGACATCATCAACTTCAGTATTGCCCACCACATGGCTCATCTCAAGAAACACGATGTGTGGTGGGGCACGGTGTTCATGCCTGTCTTCTTCATCGTGGGTTACCATGTCTCTGTCATCATGTGCAGGAGTGAGGGAGGGAGGGAGGGAGGGGGAGGGAGGGAGGAGACAGAGAGTGAGTGGGTGGGAGAGAGAAGGAGAGACATGATGGATTGAAAATAACTGGAGATTTTTAGTGATAGTATTCAAGAAATATAAGTTTTGTTGGTTTTTGCTTTGTTAAATGTTTAGCAGGTCTTTTTGAAGTGAGTCCAGGTGGTTCTCTATGCCCGTGTCGTCACAGTATGTGTGTGTGTGTGTGTGTGTTTGTTTAGATTACTTCATGCACATGTTACGGGTTGCCTTCCCGGTCCTCATGGGGATGGTCTACATCGCATACACTCCATTCAGCGCTCTCATACGTGAGTTGGCGACACAGTGAGAGAGAAAGGGGTGGGGCAAGTAGATTATAGTAAACAAAGATTTGCTACCCTTTTAATTCCAGCTAGAACATGTCAGTTTTGGCTATTAATGAGCGTCTCATTTAGAACATCTCCAGCGACTTTGCACTTTGTACTCTTACAGTCCAGAGTATGAATTTAGTTTGTGTTTGTGTTTCAGAGGAGAGGTTGAATTTCAGAGCAGACCGTGTGGCAGCATTGTGTTGTAAGTCCTACGCAGAAGGAGGATTAGAGACTCTCAGAGGATACCTCCAAATAGAGCAGATGGACAACAAGTAAGTGTGGGAGTGGGTTTATTCGGTAAGGTGTGGCTGATGATTAATCGGTAAGGTGTGGCAGATGATTAATTGGTAAGGTGTGGAAGATGATTAATTGGTAAGGTGTGGAAGATGATTAATTGGTAAGGTGTGAAAGATGATTAATTGGTAAGGTGTGAAAGATGGTTAGGTAAGGTGTGGGCTGGGAAGGTTTTGTATAGTTGCATAGCTAAGCCTTGAATCAATGTTGATAGTAGTAGTAGTAGTAGTAGTAGTAGTAGTAGTAAATTAAAGCACTAATTACATAAAACTTCCATCGTTATGGTTGAGAACCTGCGTGGGTGGGAGTCAGATATTTGAATTCTCAGTGTTGGACACAAGTCCAACATCCTAACGAGGATTGTGTCCACAACTCTATTAAGTGTTAGTTAAAAATTGCGAGTCAGTCAGTACTGGACGTATAGTATATTTAAAGATCTCGGACTGTCAATGTTGATTGCATGATAAGATTGCTTATAATCACATCGTAGTGGGTGGGTGTGATCTATGTGGCTGAGGTCTGTGTTGTGTGCACATGTGTCATTCACATTTGTAAGAATGCTGAAACACAACATCTCCATCTGGAGCACACCACAAAGTGTTGACTTTGCCCTCTGTTTTCCCTGTCTGTATTTTCTTGGAGCCAGTGGTTGTTTTCTCAGGCGGTGGTTTATGTTGTTCTGGTCTCACTGAGTGCATTGTCCATATTGCGGACATGTTTGCTCAAGGAGTAATATAAACAAAGCCAGTAGTATAGCCTGGGGCCTGATATGGCCTCAAGCAGCTGCTGCATTGTGTTTAGGTCAGTGAGTTCAGTAAAGAGAATAAAAAATGAGCAGAAGAACTTCCAGAAACCAAAACTACAGTAAATTGTAATTGGTTTGTTGGAATGACATGTGTTAGTGGTCACACAGTGAAGGTTGCTAAGTTGTCCAGCAGATAAGAAAAATCATTGTGACAGAGTGGACCAAAGCATGAAACTTGGTATGCAGGTTCGATATATAACAGTATCAGAAGGGGTGCCAAAAAAAATTGTTTAATTAAAACAAATTTTTTAAAAGTGTGAAATTTTGATTAACAGTTAATTATGTAAAAGAGCTCAATATAAATTGTTTATTATAATGTATTGTGGTTTAATACTTTAATGGATTAGGAGTCACCTGATATTACAGGCAGCTAGACTATTAATAGAACTAGCTACCCTGATAGCTAGCCAAGTAGCAAGTTTCAGAGAATTTATTTCAGTAGAATAAAACCATAATATTTCGGCTTCTGCCACTAATTAAATTATGATTACACCTTCACACCTCCCAAGTACAACTCACATGTCACAGAAATTGTCCAACACCAACTAACATTCCCAGGCGCTGTGTCCCACCACACAATTATCTCATGTTCTGTATCATCTGTTTATACAAAGTTCCTTGTTCAGTCAGCCTCATTCAGTTCAGTAACCACTAGAAGGCTCCACAAGCCGAAATATTATGGTTTTATTCTACTGAAATAAATTCTCTGAAACTTGCTACACCTGGCTAGCTATCAGGGTAGCTAGTTCTATTAAATAGTCTAGCTGCCTGTAATATCGCCGTTTTTTATTTTTGCTATAATAATTGTATTGGGCGCGCAAATAAAAAAATTCGTGGGTATCGACGATTATATTGACCAGAGTTTTTTGTAAGACATATTTTTGTAAAGGAATGTATATCTGGATGGCACCCCTTCTAATATTGCTGTACATACCTTCAACAAACACTGTGCTAAGTTTCATGCTTTGGTCCACTCTGTCACAAATTGCATCAAAAAGTACAATTTCCCACTGGACTAAAGGTGACGTTGGCGAGCAGAAGCACATGTGTTGCATTGCACCGTCAGGTACAGATGGGACATGGTTGATTACATGGACGACTGAATGCCAGCTATCTTGACTCATAATCTGCAGTTAGTAGTGTGCATACTATCTCTGACATTAGTGATTTAATTAATGAGGACTATGTTAGTCTGTGAATGGAGGGAGAGATAGAGTATCTGTTTGTGGATATGACTGACTGCCTTCAGTAGGAATGATGCTTACTCTGCCACTACTCTCACACTAACAGAGATCTTGGCATATCTTGGCCGGGCTTGTCTCTGTCACTCTCTCAGACTAACAGAGATCCTAGCATATCTTGGCCAGGCTTGTCTCTGTCACTCTCTCAGACTAACAGAGATCCTAGCATATCTTGGCCAGGCTTGTCTCTGTCACTCTCTCAGACTAGCAGAGATCTTGGCATATCTTGGCCGGGTTTGTCTCTGTCACTACTCTCAGACTAGCAGAGATCCTGGCATATCTTGGCCGGGTTTGTCTCTGTCACTACTCTCAGACTAGCAGAGATCCTGGCATATCTTGGCCAGGCTTGTCTCTGCCACTACTCTCAGACTAGCAGAGATCCTAGCATATCTTGGCCAGGCTTGTCTCTGTCACTCTCTCAGACTAGCAGAGATCCTGGCATATCTTGGCCAGGCTTGTCTCTGTCACTACTCTCAGACTAGCAGAGATCCTGGCATATCTTGGCCAGGCTTGTCTCTGTCAATCTATTGCACATGTATGTCTTCTATTATCACATTGTCATCCCTGACAACTGGCTGAAGGTGTTTAACATTCAAAGAGAGTGCCACTTTGAAGTGAGAATCCTTTTCCTTGCTCGCTCGTTCTAGCATCGCTCATTTAGTGACGAGATAATTGCATCACTAACGGACTTGGCATGCTGTGGACTTATTGATGTGGCCAGCTTGGATCCTTCAGTCTGCCATCTTGCTCTAAATGGGAAGTGTGATTACATTCACTTGGCAAATGAAGGGAGACTTACTCTATAGTGTTTACTCCTGACAGATATTAAATAACGAGTGTTTGTTGTTCGGTTTCCACTGCTGTACGACACATCGTGGGTTGTCTGGTGTTGTGCTGGTATATATATAATATATATATATATATATATATATACACATATTTATATGGGAACACTTGTGTAATTGATTAATGAAATTGCTGGCTACTGCAGGAGTGAAGAACTTCAGGCCTTGCTGAGGAGCAGCTTTCAAACACAGAATGCAATGCATCATAGCAGCTTATAAGTGTCTTCGAGAGCCGGTAAAGGATGACTCTGACTTTAAGCACACTTGTCTTCAAAGCTGAGCTAAGAATTTCACTTGAAGTTCAATGTGAATTTAAAGCTAACTATACACTATAACTATACATGTTCGTAATTATAATTAGTAAGTTCTCTATTGATTGGTTCATCTGACACTCTGATATTCCAATGCTTGAGAACATGTAGGAATCCATAACCCTGGGAACACATGTGTGTGTCACATGTGTGTGAGTATCACATGTGTGTGTATATGAGTGTCACATGTGTGAGTGTCACATAGTCATCTTGTTTTGGCATGCACACAGTACTTAGTTCATCTTCTAGTAGTCTGTTTGTAGGTGTATATATGTATTAAATTAGTTGAAATAGTCAACAGATGGCATCTCTAGCTTTCTTTGTGTGTGTGTGTGTGTGTGTGTGTGTGTGTGTGTGTACTGCTTTTAACAGTGATCCAATATTTACTATATTCCTTAAAAGAGTGTAAAAGATAAGAATGAAGTGCAATGGCTGGCTGAGGAAGAGAGTGTTGAGTCTGCCAACAGTACACATCAACATCTTCAACCTCACTCGTGCCATCTTGTCCTGTATGTGATGACATTACTTGAGATGTGTACTTGTGTATTTCCTTATATGGTACATGTATATTTGCAGTGCGTCACCCAAGTCTTGGTTGCGGAGGCTGAACGACACCATTGAAGCCACTCCTGAATATAGCAGTGAGTCAGGAAACAGGGGAGGGGAGAGTACACTGGGGCGGGCTACTAACAGTTATCCATCAATATTGATAAATGCGTAGCAATTCTATCAATGAAATTTTTAAGTAGCAGCCAAGACAGTAGTGTGTCCAATACTCGACCTCTAGAAGTGGTTCCAAATCATGGAGATGCAGTGTGGTTCCAAATCATGGAGATGTAGTGGTTCCAAATCATGGAGATGTATGTGGAGGTATAACTATTCCTCGTGGAAGGCAGAACATGTGCATAGTGGCCCAAAATGCAGCTGGAGCAGAATGCGTTGGTATTAGTTTCTATGGTTTCATGCAGCCAGGGAGGCTATTGTTTATGGTTAGCACCAGACAGTAATGGAGGAGTACAAGTTAACATCGCTGTGAATAGTTCAGTCCAGTGTCTCACCATTCCACCTCTGGCTTCTTAGCGGGAACTACTTTGTGCTTTGTCCTGATCAATTCTTGTGCAGATGTCAGGAGTTGCCATAAGCAGCCTTCTAACCTGGCTATGAGAACAATGCGGTGGCTTTATTTAGAAGTGCACTATTAACCTGAGTTTTCCCAACCAGCATTTGTTTATCAAGTGATAAAGTGGTACATGGAAGCCGTCCTTTTGTGTTTCTTTAGCGAGCCCTTCTTCCTGTCCTGTCTCATGAGGTTAACTAAGAACAATTGTACTGTTTGGCAACAAGGCTAATATATGCTCGTGTAATAAAACTAATACAAACACAGATCATTGGAAATTTCTGTAGCTTTCCTGAAGTCAACCAGCTGGCCATATTAAGCATAATATGTTGTGATAGCTAGTCGCTATTTTATTCCGTCTCTCCAAAACAAAAATTGGGTTTTGAAACATAAATGTAGGCATGTTGGGGATTGGTGGTCATGTGATCAAGTAGAGATAATACCCATGGAGCACAGCAATGAACAAAAGTCAACTGGAGCTGTGTTTGGATTGATAGCTTCAGCTGTGACCTGCTACACCAGCTTTTAGCTAATGCAGTTTTCTACTTGATCAGCTGTTGACAGATTGATAGAATGATAAGCTGGACGTGTTATGTAACTCTCGTGGGCATGCTCAGAGTATGCGTTACTAAATTGGTTGTAAATCAAATTTGTGCATACAATAATTAGCCAAGAGTGACTCAAGCATTTAATGTTACCATTTTTTGAATTCTGTATGTCATTAACACTTTATGAAATTTCTGTGCTGAGTCAGCAGTGACATTTTCTTAATGTATCTCTCACATTGCTATAGAATCAATTCCCCCGGTGATGTCTGTCAGATGTGTGATAAGCGTGTGTTTATGTTTAGGAGTTGATTCAGTGAGATGAATCAGATATACAAGGAGGACTATTGTCCTTAAGATATTTCCTCATCAATTCCCATAATATTTCCGGTGGGAATTAAGTTATTTTGCGTCAGTGTTCAAACTAACTCAACCACAGGTGGGAAAATCTAGCACCTCTCTCTAGTCCGCTGCATCAAGATGATGTTGGGCTAACCACGTGCAGGTGCGTACGCTGCGCTTAGCAGTGTACATTGAGTGAGGTTGCCTTGGGGGTGGGTGTGGCAGGTTATGGCATTATTAAATTCATGTGGTGAATGACTTGACCCCACCTACATGATATGAAGTGCCGCCTTCATCCTTGACATTCCCGACTCTAATTGATGACATAGTTTGGAGTGTTGTTCCATCATAGCCCAAATTCACTCCAGGATTAAGAGAAGGCGAAATAACTGCTGGAAGTCTAGAACATTCTTTGGATGCTTTGTTAGCCATTGTTAATGTGGTGTGAGTTTAGAGTGGCTCTCTCTCTCAATTACTGCTATGGTAATGTTCAATAGTCTGAACTTGTTTTATGAAAGTGCCTGAGGTGATAGAGTTCACACTAGAACAGTTCATTATCAACTGAACTAGCTCAGGTACAAAGTACAGTGTCCTGTTTATTGTCCATTGCTGTCGAATCAGCAAGTAAGTCTATAGAAAATATGGAAGCAAGCACACAATAAAAGGTTGAATTCTGTAAATTTAGGATTTCTCTCTCAGTGGACCTTCGCTGGCTGGTGAGATGTTGTAAGTCTAATAATCCACAACTGATGACCGAGTGCTTGAATGCTTCTCTCTATCACTATAGTAGTATTCCCTGCAGCCGTTCCCTTATACCAGAGTGCCCATGCTCACAAAACTCATGCAAAACATTAGATATTATTTTATTGGAAAGAGTTCAATGGCGTGCAACTAAATACATTTTAAATAATGATAACATTCCTTACAAATTAAGGCTTGTGTACATCTCAGTGTTTTACCACTAGTGTACTACTTAAAACCACACCTATCATTTTTGTTAAATGTCTTAAAGCATCCATCTGATTCACTGAATGTATTTAATCACGTCACCTTTCTCTCTGGCTTCACAAGATCTTCAAGTAATCATAAATTAGAAATTAAGTTCCATTGCACCTCACATACTAGCTGCAATTATTAGCACTTTAATTATTTATTTTTTCATTTAGCTACCTAGGCTGCTTTTTTTGTATTTAGAGTTTGTCCTTCATCCACCTTCTTATCACATTACACACTTAATATTATTCACGTAGTTGTAAAGTTATAATAATAACAATAACAATAATAATAATAGTAATAGCTTTGCTGTATGCTCATCATTATGATGTAGTGTTCTATACTTTGTGTGTTACAGAGAGACTGGACAGACTGGAGGAAATATTTCGTATGTACAGGTGAAGGCAGAGGACTTTCATTCATTTGCAACTTATAAGCATCCATCATTAATTGCACCCACAATCATCAACACTTGTTACGCCCACTTTGTGGGCGTGGTATAGAGTTCGGAAAAAGAAGTTATTGATTGAATAAAATGAAAATTGATTCGTTTGCTTTGTAAAAGTTATTGCAATTGAGTTGTGAAGATGTCGCTGAATCTTCCAACAATAGCGCCAGTGACGGCTCCTGAAGACGCGATGTCGCGGCCGCGCTATGGTTCCTTACCGACGACGCATACGGCGGGACCAGAAGAATTCACCAAATTGCAGGAGCTACTCAGCCAAGCCCTGAAGAGGGAGGCTGAGGCCCACAAGAAGATGAAACACCTGTACGAGCAGCTCAGGAACACGCTGCAGCTCCACAACACTAACAGCGTCTCTGATAGTAAGTTCTGAGGTTTGGCTGTCGGTGGCAGTCTGAAGCTGGTCTAGTACCTCATTTGTCTGGGCTTGTCTTTGACTTTGCAGCCTCACAAGTTGGAGGATCAGATATCAGCTGGAGCTCTGACCTTAGTCAGGTAAGGTTTGTGCAGATAATGCAGTGGCTGTTTTATTAATTTAGTCTTGAAGTGTGCCAGTGTGTAATGAATTGTTAGCTTGTATTGTTTTTTTCCCCTTTTCATTTCTGTAGTTTGGGCACCAAGAATTGTTTTTGTAACCAAACTATATATATATATATATATATAGTATATTTGATTTGCCTGATATTCTACAAGCAGTCTTGTATCATCAAGCTGGTATGAAGTGTGGGCATGAATGCATGCAGGGGAGAACAGGGTGTCACTCAGAGTGAAGAAGAGGGTATCACTCAGAGTGAAGTAGAACTGTTTTATTAGTGAATGCTCTGGACCAATACTTGTTAGCAGCTGGAGACATGAGGTATAAAAGCTGCCATCTTGTTGTGATGTGTATACATAATTCAACTTCTGAGCCTGATGAAATTAAGTGTCAGATTTCAGCTGTAACAAAGAATGCTCTATCGGTTTGTTTAGATTATTAAATCTACAGATAGTGTGGCAGTAATTATGGTCAGTAAGTTGTTTTTTTTTTGATTATTTTTTTTACAGCTGTGCTTTCCCAGGAGCTTGTACAGAAGGTTCTTGTTGAGGTACCTTGGGTATTTAATTAAATTTCCTTTTAAGAAGCCTTATCTTGTGTGTGTGTGTGTGTGTGTGTGTGTGTGCATTAGCTTCACTTCCTTGTGGGTTCACATTTGTGATTTGAACAAAAATGTTTTAAATATCCAAGGTATTCAAATTAGAGCGTATTTTTGAAGCAGTGAGAATACTTATTGGCAGGGGCTGAAGAGGTAATTGACTCCGATACCTGCATACTGTGATGAGCTCTGATCTCTCCTCTCATCTTGCAGCTTCTTGTGTTCCTAGATATCCTTATTCAATGACATTGTTATATCTACACTGGTCTGTTGTTTGACCACTGGGGCGGTTATGATGGCCAGTTTGCGTAATTGGACCTAATCACTCACGAATTCTCAACAACATACACTTTGTTGTTTTCTAATCATCCGGGCAGGAGTAGGCTTTTTGCTTAGATTTAATTTCGCATATATACACACGCACGCACGCACGCACGCATGTGTTCACACGCATAATTACATTTCAAATTTGTGTGTGAATTTGATCCCTGAGTAGTAGCTACTTGCTTTTCTTGGATACATCTTGTCCATTTAGACTAGAATTTTATAGTCATCCTTTATTATTATTATTATTATTATTATTATTATCATCATATTTAATATTATTTTAATATTATTATTATTATTATTATTATTATATTACTGCCTAATCCTCTGTATTAGCCTGCAGTTGTCCTGTGTTGATATGCCTTATGCTGTGTTGATATGCCTTATGCTGTGGTGTGTTCTCTCTGTGAGTGCCTGCTTTAGTTCAGTTCTTGCTCACAAGATGAGCTGACGCTTCCTCACTCAGTTCTCTTCAACTGAACTATTTCTTGTATGAAAACTGGCTTAGTTTGTGTAGCCATGGTAACGCTTTAGTTAGTGCAGTCAAAGACTAGTGAACTTTTGGTAACTGTTGACTCTGATAACACATCCTTTGAACTGGTGTGTTATGGAAGTCCGCTGTTTACTTTAGTTGGTATTGTTTAACTGAGATAGTGGTGCTGACTCTTCACGTTCACACGGTTTGTCTTCATTAGAAATCTGAAGTTTCTCGTTGCCAGACATCAGCAGAATTGGTTGTGATGAGAATTGAGTTTGTGACTATTTGACACCTACATGGTTGCTATAGGGAAGGGTCATAATAATCCCTTTGTACAGATTACATGCATACTTTACTGACCCAGCATGTGACATTGGGTTCAATTATAGAAGTGCCACTTTGCCGCCAGCTTGCCTCCAGTTTGCCTCCAGTTTGCCTCCAGCTTGCTGCCAACTCCCAATGGACTTGTCTATGTTTAAGGAAGTGATGAGGATGCCTTCAATTGTTACTTAACGTTCAGTCCTAGATTACGTTGGACGAGATGATATTTACTTTCCTTGAGTGGCAGTCATTCCCACAGGGAATATGTTGTTACAATCCACCATTACTGGAACGTGAGAAGGATACTTAGCTATCTCTCTCTCTCTCCTTACATCAGTGGGTTGTTTGGACAGGGTGGATGCTGTGAGGCAATGAAAGTGGGCTGGGTCTGTGATGTGTGTATGTGTGTGTGTGTGTGTGCAGACTTCACAAGACCTTAGTCCTTCGTCCCCGCCCCCTGTGGTTGTAGTTCAAGCGTCGCCACGACTAGGCCAGAAACGTGAGTTACTTATTTGGGTAAGTAGCCGGAGAGTGGGCGGGGCTAGAATGAGACAAGGAGCTTGTGTAGCTGAGTAAAATGATGGAGATGATGTAAGATAGGTAGGCCTGTATATGAAGTGGATGGTGTGTGTGTGTGTGTGTGTGTGTGAGTTGAGAGGCTACCATATCCACGTCTGTTGTGTGTATGTTGTCAAGTGAGAATGCCTTATTTATTGGTAAGCTATCAGTACTGGGAGATATCACCAGTTGGTCATCATTGGTATGTGCACATGTTAGTGTGTGCTGTATGCAGTGCATGTGTAGATGTGCGGACCATGCAGTTAGGCAGGTGGCAACAGGCAGTGTGTGGGCAATGTGAAGACAGTGATGAGGGGGTGGGTCGAGAGCAGCTGTTGCCTGCCGGGGATGTGTCACTGGGGGCAGGAACTGGTCATTATCAAAGCTGGCTCTGTGTGATGCTTGGAATTCTTATTGCTATCTCCTCTCTCTCTCTCTCACACACACACACCTCTTGTAGATCTCTTCTCTGCTGAAGTTCACCCTGAAAAGCCTCATCCTCTGGTGAGTGGGTGGGGAGGTGGGCGTGTCATGAAGGCGATTAGAAGTGTTAGAGACCAATGCATACTTTTTATAAAAAATCACACACACACACACACACACACATGCACTGCTTGATCATGGATGCACTGGTGGACAGTATGTGTTTGTTTATTTAATGCATATCATATCTGCTTCGTGTGCGTGCACAGGCATGCTCACGTCATATCACTGCACATACTTTCTGCCTCGTTAACTTTCTAATAGCAACCGACAAGTACTCGGTAACTCTATCTATCCTTGCCACAACTGGCATATTATGGGTGTGGCTAAGTGTTGTCATGGAGATTACAGTGTTGTGATGATGCAGGTATTGGATGCTGCCCCGGTTCACAGTAAGGCGGAGCTTAACGGTTGCCATCACAACAGGCTTGACACCAGACAAGACTCCATTGATAAAACCGAGGTGTGTTGGTGGTGTTGCAGTTGGTGGGTGGGTGTGTTTAGTGGGTGTGGCATCAATGTGCACTGCAGGGTCATCTGTCAGCTCCATCTGGGTCGGGCCATCGAGGTGTGAGGCAGGAAATGGAGGTAAGATCAGAGGAACGCTAATCAGAAGTGACTGAGTCACTTTCTTTCTGCCATGACTAATTCAGTTGTTGGTGCGAAAGAAGTTGGTGGGTGTGGTCACTGGTCACATACATATAGGCACGTCCATCCCTTTTGGTGGTGCTACAGGTTTCTGTCTTGTTGTGGGAGTGAATCTTCTCTCCCAAACTTCTCAGCTTCCCTTCCAAAATTCTCAGCTCAGCTCCTTGGAAGGGGGGAGGGTTTGGGCAAGTCCACCGCCCTATGTATATATATTATGTTAACGGGCAGATATATTTTAAATCATTGAGAGTAATTCTAGGAACCTGTAGTATTTGTAAGTGTGATCACCTTTACCATACTGTATTGTAATGTCACATAGAGACCTCCCACGATCATCCCTCCGGTGTCGACTGTAATTAGCACGGAAGGCCCCTCCCACAATCATGTGGAGACAACTTCAAGCATATCTGCCAATGCCTCTCCTGCCACTATGAGGTAAAGGGTTGTTTATGTACACCTGTTCTGGGGTGTGGTTTACAATCTGATGTTGGGAGCATGCATGCATGCACATGGCATGTCAGGGTCTATTTAGTTTTCCTGGTAATGTTGATGTTGACGCTACCCATTGTAGTACACAGAGAGTGTGGTTTCAATCATTAAATATATTATAGACTACTCCTTTCCATTGCCTACCTCTTCCTCTTGTCTTGTGTAGGTCCAATAGACTCGAGTTATCAACATCCACGACTGCTTCTGATATTAGAATGATTTCTTCCTCCAACAATTCACTGCCATCAAGACTCAGTCGCTCCACTTCAATTAATGACAAACGCAAGATAAGAGGTGTGTGTGTGTGTGTGTGTGTGTTATTACGCTCACTGATACTCGTGCTATATTGCCTTGGATCTTGGATAGAATGAACTTGTGAATGTATCTCTCAAGGTTCTTGGTCTGACTCAGAATATTTTGTAAAATGACTGATACACTGAGAACTTTCAAGGAAGTATTTTGTTCTTCAAGTGGCTTCTAAAGAAGATTAGTTAGCGAGTTTTTTTTTTTTTTTTTTTTTTTTTTTTTTTGAATGCTTAAAGAAGTGGGTGTGTGTCATATCCTCCTCTCCCAGGTGACCTGGCATGGGTGTGTGTCATATCCTCCTCTCCCAGGTGACCTGGCATAGGTGTGCTGTGTTTGTTGATGATACACTCCCTTTAAAATGAAGTGTGCAATTTCGTATCTCACGTAATGACACTGAGATGGTTTTCACTGTGCGTGTGTGTGTTTGTGTGTATGTGTTTGTGTGTATATGTGCTTGCGTGCATACAGATGGTCATCGCCATCGGAGCAATTCTAGCTTCCTGCCCGGGTGGATGCGGAAGAAGCGTGCGGTCCCTAGCAACAACAAAACAGCTGCCACTGTCTCCGCCCCCTCAGCAGGCCACACCTCCCAGGAAGAGAGTATGGAGGGAATGTTTCATCATGCCACAGCCAACCTTCAGCAGGATGTCCTAGCCAAGTACATAGTAAGTCAAGTAGATGAGTATGTTGTGAGGAAAGAGCTCGAGCACTTATTAAAGTTTCAATCTTTTTTACGCAAACTTTAGTTTGGGAAAAAGTTTATTTCAGTGTGTGTGTGTGTGTGTGTGTGTGTTCATGTGCATCACGCAGGATTGTCATTGGTCGGAGGTATGTAAAGAGCGCACCTGTAGCCGGGAGGTGGAGCAGTATCGCAACGCTGTGTGGGACTTGTTCCAGACGGAGGCTAAGTTCCTCATCCACTTCCTGCAGCCTCTGGACCTGGTCTACAAGAGTTTCCTAGAGCTGCTGCATTTTCACGGGATTCTCATGGTCGCCGATGTGGACAAAATATTCGCTAACCTCAGTGAATTGTGTGAGGTGAGGCAGGATGTGGGAGTCGGCCCCTTGTTAGGAATGGGTGTGTCACTGGTTACCATAGTGATAGCAACTGATATCGTGCCACTGTGTTGTTATCTTGTAGTTGAGTTCGAGCGTGGCTACGGATCTGTTCAAGTTGTTTGACGGGAGGACTGGGAATAGAATAGCTCGCAACAACGAACTCATCTGGGCCTTCTCCATGGTGAGGATGGGATTGCACTAACAGGGATGTGTTGGATGGTACAAAGATAGGGGAAATACAGCCACGGTTGTGTGGTACAGTATGGTACAAAGATAGGGGAAATACAGCCCCGGTTGTGTGGTACAGTATTGGGGTGGGGCTAGGGACCAAGTTTAAAGACTAATTTTCCTGTAAAACTAGACAATTGGAAGGTATAATTAAATTATGTTCACCTTGTGTATTGCATACATATGTGTGTTAGTTTGGACACAAGTTCAACCCTGTGTACCAGAGGTTCTGTGTGAACTATGAGAAGCAGCGTGGGTTCCTGTGTGTGCTTCAGGAGCTGCCACAGTTCAAGGAGTACATGAAACTGTGCATGAGTCATGAGTTAGTGAGAAAGCAAGACCTCAAGTCTCTTCTCATAGGACCCATGCAGCATCAATGCAGATACCAGCTCTTACTGGAGGTCAGGGTTCACCTGTACACATGCGCACACATACACATGCGCACACATACACACCATGCACACACACACACACACACACACACACACTTGTGTACTTGCCTGACTATTTAGAAACAACTGCAGCAATGTTAAGTATGTGATGTTGTTGTTGTTGTTGTTGTTGTTGATGTTAGAAAGTCCTGAAGTACACTCATGATCAATCAGAAAAAGAACTTCTATCCTCCGCCATCAAGGCGTTTGTAGTTTCTCTGAGTAAGTCAAACCACATTGTGTCCTTTATGTAGCTAATCCGTGTGTGTGTGTGTGTGTGTGCGTGCAGAGGAACTGGAAGCTAATATAGCTGAGAGCATGAGATCTGAAGAGTTGTTGAAACTTCAAGAAACTTTACGTTGGCCTACCCTTTACCAACTTCACCCAACCGCTTATATTCCTGAGGTGGGTAAGAGTTGAAGTGAATGAAAAAAAAAATAAGGCAGAATAAAAATTAGGTGTAGTCTGGACTAATTGAGGTGATATGTGGGCAGTTGAAAGGAATGCAAATATAGTAATTGTAATGAGTAACTAATAATAGAGGCACTGCCTCAGAGGGAACTACTGTTTTTAGGGTCCTGAAGGCCCTAGGCTGTAGTGTCCTGAGCGCAGTGAGGGCACTACTTAAGGCCTGAGGGACCCTAAGAATGATAGTTCACGACGGCTGTGCAGCGCCTAACTGGTTTAGAACGTAGCGACTGTTCCTAACAATGCAATGGGAGGGGCACTAAGTGCTCCTGCCCTCAAGGCAGGGACGATGTGAGTAGATGCTTGACAAGACCTCCTGAGCGAGGTTATTTGACCTGGTATTTTCTGTGATATGTTTGCAGGCCTTGAGGTCCAAGTTGTCACTGCAACCATGCAGTGATGTGCTCGCGGACAAGGACAGGCAGCTGGTATTTCACGGGCAACTCCGACTCCTCGAGGGAAAATCTCGCACTGCCAAGGACGTGGATGTCTTCCTGTTCACAGACTTGCTTCTGCTGACTCATCAAAATACTGCACCCATGGACAAAAGATCAACAAAGAAAGAGGTACTATTTTGGAAGATGTTATTATATATCTTGGGAGTAAAACTAACCATTCTGATGCTGTAAGCCATACCTGTCAACACTTGAGTCAGGTCATTGAACATGTGCTGAGTATAATAATATAAGAACGGCTTTCTTACTTGCACTTACCCTGCAGCTGTGCTAAGATTTGGTTTGTATAATCTGCTACTACCTCACATTTGTACTATAGATAGAAGAAGGGTGTTTATTTTTTAAAGGTTTCTTGAATTTTTTTTCCTTTTCTTTCCATGACCGTTATTCTGTGGGGGTTAACCCCCGCAGAATAACGGTCACAGGAAGAAAAAAAAGTAGATCAACTCTAGTTTTATGCTAACTTACTTTTTTCCAGTCTGAGAATCAATTGACTAAATACTACATGTGCGGTCATCCTATACGACTTGCCCAGTTGGACGTCCATGACGTCCCTTTCCAACAGGTCCACGGCCACGTGGTGACACTGGTAGAGAAAAATTCATTCCAGCAGCAAGTGGCGGTCTATTCCCTGCAGGCCATGAACCGGGATGACAAGGTAGGTTGTGTGATGTAGTGTAGTGGTTGTGTCATTGGCTCTGGGCCTGAGGTCCTAAGTTCAAGCCCCACTCAGGCCAGTTTCCATCTGGTTTTCTATGTGACTCCCACCAGTCCACCCAGTTACAATTGGGTACCTGGCATTTGTTGGGGTGCAAATTCAAGGCCTTTTCTCATGAAACAGCAATGGTCCAGGTGGGACTTTGGGTGCCCATACCACTTGCTGTGAGAAAAGGCTTGTTCTCCTGCGAGTTCCTAGCCAGGCTCCAGGAGCTTTGCTTGCACGGCTCACTGTGCCTGCTTAGTGCAGAGGCATCCTTGCTCTGCCAGGTGTGCGTGACCGCCTAGCGGCAGCAAGAAAATTTGCATTTTTGCATTTATATGTGTGTGTGTGGTGAATGGGGGACTGTTGTTACAGGCTATGAGGACTTTCAGTGTTAAGTGAGCCAACTAGGGGTTTCCCCTGTGTCAGTCAGTTGGGTATGGTGACTGAAGCCCTGGAAGGTGCATGCACACTCGGTTAGTTAGTGCCTTCTGTTGATGATAGTTGATTCATAGGAAGTTATTGTAAACTTCCTTGAAACAGCTGTTGCCACAGCTGCACTCTGCCGTGCTGAAAAACTGAAAAGGATGTCAGAATTGATTGTTTGGAATGAACTTTTATTAAGGAAGTGGATTTGGGGGGGGGAGGGGGGGGGCATTTTATGTCTTCTTCCTTTCCCCCTCCTAAAAATTATTACAGAATATGTTTACCCCAAATTTTCATCAACTTCCAACCCACCTTGAAAGGTCAAATTGTTGACTTGACCTTTCATCTGAAAAAGTACCTTGAGCAAATTGATTTATTATTTGGTTCTCTTTCGTTTTTATCTATTTTACAGGCGAAATGGATGACTCAATTGATACAAACTAAACGGAGAAACTCGCATGAGTTTCTGGAATCTGACGTATAGACAGCCATGCCACACCCATTTCCTCATCCTCTCCCCTTATCTGCTTCTATTCTTTGTGTTATTTTTATGGCACTGTAAATCATTATTGGCAATACAAAAACTGATTAGAACGAAGAAATTTATAATTATAGAAACTACTGATTGTAGGGCTGCACTGTGTGGTTTCCATGGTGATGTGGGTGTGGTTTGTCAGAGTCTGTCTAGAAGTGACACTAGAGGAACGTCGGGGAGGTTGCTGCTGTCAGTGTGGGGGAGATACTGGGGCTGCTCTGTGTTGTAGCTCACCTGAACACCAGTGTGCTGCAGCTTCAAGACAGCCTCTCTACACACATGCATGCAGAGAGAGAGAGAGAAACATACATACAGTAAGTCAGACAAAACCAACAACTAAACATTTGTTGTATCCAATTCACTTTGAATTGTGCAACTACATATTATGAAGATATAAATTGGCTTATATCCAACATTTTGCTTATAGAAATTCTCTACAAAACATGCAATAGTTTCAAACTTATTTCTTTACTTGATGTTGAAGTAACCAAATCTTCAGTTAAAAAAGTTAAAAAAAAAAAAGCTAAGCTTTCGAGTTCTCTATCTAGAATATCTGTTTCACTCGCCACTATGTATACTGTACAGAATATCATCAAGTACACAAAACACCTTAAAATGTTAGCATTATGATGTAGGTAATCATGACATGGCCATACTTTACCTATACCCACTGATCAACCTCACATGTTGGCCACACCCTACCTACCCATGCTGCCACACCTTACCCACCTGTATACATGCATCCACAACACCTAGCCAAGAATGTCCACATATATCTAGCGTGTGCACGCACACACACACACATTATCCCAGGGAACGTCATTTGTACTAGATGCAGTTTGAAGTGTTCCCTCTGCTTATTGTTGTTGTTGTTGTTGTTGTTGTTAAGTGCCCATTTTCTTCCTTTCGCTCAGTGCATCCTGTCTACTGCTGATTGGCTCTCAGTCCCAGTTTTTAGGCTACCACATGCTGTCAAGCGCCCATTTCCTTACTGTTTGTAGTTAAGTGAGGACATTAACAATCTGAATCTACAATATGATATGTGAAGGTACTTTCCTGGCTATGTAGACATTTTCTACAGTTGTTGCACACATACCTAGACACTCCAGTACAGCTCAGGATGTCCAGCTTCCATAAGCGTAATTTTGATTTGCGTAGACTCACCAACGAGCGGTCTCTGTAATAAAGACACAGTCACGTCTCTGCACGTGAAGTTTAAAAACCTTGTCTTACAAACTCACGTAATAGAGCAGCCAGACATGTCTAGTCTGGACAGGTAAGGACATCCTTTCACGATGTATTTAGTGCTAGCATCTGTCAACTAGAGCGCAGACAGTAGATGATGATTATGATTATGATTGACTATAGTGGTGGTACTTACCTTGTGACAATGTGCCAGATATAGCACTCTCATGATGCGGCAGTAGAAAGTCAACTGCTCTATCCCCTCGTCTGAAATTTGCTGGATGGAGAAAGAATGGAACTTTGATGAAATTTTCATTGAATATAGCTGAATCAGCTAATTGAATACAGCTGAATCAGCTAATTGGTAAGACATAACTCCAATACAATGGAACCTCTCTACAGAATACCTCTGGGAAAAAAAACCCCTGTCTCTCAACATAACACATGAATGGAACCAAATGATCTACCCACAATACAAAATAACCTCTGAAAGTAACCAAACTCTGAACAAGGGTCATACTATTATTTGCCCCAAGCATGGCTTTTGTCTAGAGGTAACACCATATAGCTATCAACAGCTCCATATCCGTTAGATTATGTTTAAGTGGTAAAGTGTTGTTTTTTGTCCTCAGACACACACGCACACACTCTCACATACTTACCTCACAATAACTCAGGTCAAGAGTGTCTATATTAGTGAGTCCAGAACACATTCTCTGCAGAACCGAAGATGGAGGAACAGGAAGAAGAAAGAGGAGTGAGGAACGGGAAGAAGAGAGAGGAGTGAGGAACAGAAAGAAGAAAGAGGAGTGAGGAACGGAAAGAAGAAAGAGAAGTGAGGAACAGAAAGAAGAAAGAGGAGGGATGAACAGAAAGAAGAAAGAGGAGTGAGGAAGGGGATGAAAAGAAGGAAAGATAAGAAAGAGGATCAGTGCATGGGAAAGGAAGTGGAACAAAAAGAATGAAAAGAGGATTTGTAGTGAGGAGGAGGGAGGAAAAGAAAGATAAGAGGAGTAGTGAGGAACAGGGAAAAAAGGAAAGACAGAGGAGTGAGGAACAGAAAGAAGAAAGAGGAGTGAGGAACAGAAAGAAAGAGGAGTGAGGAACAGAAAGAAAAAGGAGTGAGGAACAGAAAGAAAGAGGAGTGAGGAACAGAAAGAAAGAGGAGTGAGGAACAGAAAGAAGAAAGAGGAGGGATGAACAGAAAGAAGAAAGAGGAGTGAGTGAGGAACAGAAAGAAAGAGGAGTGAGGAACAGAAAGAAAGAGGATTGAGGAACAGAAAGAAGAAAGAGGAGGGATGAACAGAAAGAAGAAAGAGGAGTGAGGAACAGAAAGAAGAAAGAGGAGTGAGGAACAGAAAGAAGAAAGAGGAGTGAGGAACGGAAAGAAGAAAGAGGAGTGAGGAACAGAAAGAAGAAAGAGGACCGCCTTGAGGCGGCAGAACAGATAAGAAAGAAAGAGGAGGATCTCTTTGGACCTGAGGATCTCTGACAGGGAGAAAGAAGATAAGTAAGAAAGAGGATAAGAAGAAGGAACAGAGGATGACCCTGCCCGAAAGAAAGAGAATGAAGAATAGAGGACCCCCTTGAGGAAGATACAGAAAGAAGAAAGATGGAACTCTTACACCCCCCCCTCCTTCCCCCAGTAAATAACACTAAAAGAAAGACAGATAATCGACACCCACCCGCGAACCCCAGAGGATGACGTTGCAGACACAGAAATAAGCCCAACCAAGAAGTTAAGACCAGTCAACAGAACCAGTACAAGAGGAGGTAAGCGTCAAAAGAACTTCTTCTACAAACTCATAAAAGACAATTAGCAGGAGGAATAAGAGGAGTGAGGAACAGAAAGAAAGAGGAGTGAGGAACAGAAAGAAGAAAGAGGAGTGAAGAACAGAAAGAAGAAAGAGGAGTGAGGAACAGAAAGAAGAAAGAGGAGTGAGGAACAGAAAGAAGAAAGAGGAGTAAGGAACAGAAAGAAGAAAGAGGAGTGAGGAACAGAAAGAAAGAGGAGTGAGGAACAGAAAGAAGAAAGAGGAGTGAGGAACAGAAAGAAGAAAGAGGAGTGAGGAACAGGAAGAAGAAAGAGGAGGGAGGCAGCAAGAAGAATGAAAATTATTTATAGAGAAAACAAGTTGGATTCTAGGATTTGTCTTATCAGGCAACTCTTTGCCTCACTCACCTGCAACCCATCATCTGTTATTTCCATGAGCTCTGCTAGCATTATGAATCTCAGGTTAGGATTGCTGCGCAGTGCTTGAATTCCTTCATCCTGAATGCTGCAGCCAGATAGATCCAGGCTGGTCAGGGAATAAACATGCCCTAACAACTCCACACCTGAATCTGTGATGTGGTCGCAGTAACACAGACTCAAGCAGGTCAGGGGAATGGAGCTGGGAAGGAGGAATGGAAAGAAAATGAAGATGATGAAATGAGAACATAAATTATCAAGTTCTGACCCTTCATACAAGCTAGATAGAAATTTTCTCACCTAAAGGGGTCTGGAAAAAAGCAAAGGGAAAAAATGAAAAATCTTGGTCGTCGCCGGGAATCGAACCCAGGGTTGTCGTAGCTCAGTGGTTAGAGCACTGGTGGCTGAAGCCAGTGGCCCTGGGTTCGATTCCCGGCGACGACCAAGATTTTTCATTTTTTTCCCTTTGCTTTTTTCCAGACCCCTAAAGTTTCTATCGAGAACATAAATAATTGTACTCACAAGCTTTATTTACAGAGACATTGAATTTATACAGTGGAACTGAGTATACTAGATGAATGTGGTTGTCCATATTAAGTATATGCTACATCCCAAAATTGTAAAAATTTCTTTGTTTTATATTTTTGCCAGATGCAGTCTTTTCTTTATCAAGGTATATAATTACCTCTGTGCGATCCGGAGCATGGCGACGTCACTGAGTCTACTCAGATTTGTGAGGTTCAATTCTTTGAGATGTTCTTTATACTCACTTTCAACAATATGTCTAATTCCACTCTCAGATATTCTAAAAAAAAATAGATACACACAGAAAAGTGAAGGAAAAAACAACAACATAATCTAATAAATATAGAAGGTATTGCAAAATATTGATTTACCTGACACAGTCTGCAAGATTTAGGACTTGTAGCTTCTTGAGTTTACTCAACGCCTTCAGGCCATTGTCCGATATTCGAGAACACCCAGCGATGAAAAGTTGACTAAGTTCGCGACACTTCATTCCCAATATTCTCAAAGTGGCATCTGTGATACAGTAGTTCTCTAGAAAACAACAACAATAACAACAACAACAAGTTGTTAGCACATGCCATGATAATAGGGATGTCCATTCTAGGTTGATATCTTATTGTTATGGTGACTTGTATAAGATACTCTTTCTTATACATCACACTCTATTGAATAACATCTGCATACTCCATCTTATGCCTCCACAGAGTCAGTGATGCTCACTATGCTTAAGTGATGAAGCACTATACCTCCTCTGCCACTGAAAATTTCTAGTCTTCGATGCTTTGGCTAATAACTTTCCTGTACCTTGCCATTTACCTCTGCATGCTTCATATGTTAGCATGGGCTTGAAGCTGCTGCACTTACTTTCTATCTTGATGCAGCGCAGTCTTCTGTTCTCCATGGCTAGGAATATGAAGGCCTTGTCTGTCAACTTGGACCCTCCCATGATACTGATGTGCCTCAGAGTCTTGCAATAAGATGCTAGTTTCAGAATCATGCTGTCCTCCAAGTTGGGGATATCGTCCAGCAGCAGAGTGTTCAATATTGAGCACCCTTTACCGATATAGCCAAACCCATCTGCAGTGAGTTGTGTGCACCCGGACAAGTCTAGATAAAGAAGCCGTCGGCAACCCTTGCCTGAAGTGATGGAATGGAGACCTTTGGAGGTGAAGTGAGTGCAGCGGGACAAGCTCAAGTAATGTAGATTAGGATAGTGTCTATACACATCAAGTCATGTAGATTAGGATAGTGTCTATACACATCAAGTCATGTAGATTAGGATAGTGTCTGTACACATCAAGTAATGTAGATTAGGATAGTGTCTATACACATCAAGTCATGTAGATTAGGATAGTGTCTATACACATCAAGTCATGTAGATTAGGATAGTGTCTATACACATCAAGTCATGTAGATTAGGATAGTGTCTATACACAAATCAGTCGTGTAGATTAGGAAGTGTATATACACATCAAAGTCTGTAGATTCGGATATAGGGTCTATACACATCAAAGTCATGTAGATTAGGATAGTGTCTATTACAAATAAGTCAGTAGATTAGGATAGTGTCTATACACATCAAGTCATGTAGATTAGGATAGTGTCTATACACATCAAGTCGTGTAGATTAGGATAGTGTCTATACACATCAAGTCATGTAGATTAGGATAGTGTCTATACACATCAGGTCATGTAGATTAGGATAGTGTCTATACACATCAAGTTATGTAGATTAGGATAGTGTCTATACACATCAAGTCATGTAGATTAGGATAGTGTCTATAGTAGATTAGGATAGTGTCTATACACATCAAGTCATGTAGATTAGGATAGTGTCTATACACATCAAGTCATGTAGATTAGGATAGTGTCTATACACATCAAGTCATGTAGATTAGGATAGTGTCTATACACATCAAGTCATGTAGATTAGGATAGTGTCTATAGTAGATTAGGATAGTGTCTATACACATCAAGTCATGTAGATTAGGATAGTGTCTATACACATCAAGTCATGTAGATTAGGATAGTGTCTATACACATCAAGTCGTGTAGATTAGGATAGTGTCTATACACATCAAGTCATGTAGATTAGGATAGTGTCTATACACATCAAGTCATGTAGATTAGGATAGTGTCTATACACATCAAGTCATGTAGATTAGGATAGTGTCTATACACATGGCCGTAGGAGCTGGGGCGTCTGGGGCGGCCAGAGCCGCCCCACTTTTTTGACTTCCCTTGTACTTTGACCCCTCAGTGGTTGGTACTTATCGTCAACGCTTTCCGTCTGGCCGACGTGCGGGAAATGACTTCTGCTACTTCTTCTACGGCTTCTTCCAGCCACTTGACCGCTCTAGCGGACGATAAACCAAATCAACCTACTAAATTCCACTTCCCTCAGAGAGAATTTGGTAAGGCTTCAGTGGTGTTTCGTTCATTTCAGCCTCAATGGTTTAAAAGGTGGCCATGGTTACATTACAGGGAAGAGGGAGACCTGGCTTTTTGTTTCACTTGCATGACAGCCTTTAGAAACCAACACCTTCATGCTGTTTCTACTAAGGAGCAATCTTTTATTTCAGTTGGATTTTGTAATTGGAAAGATGCCAGTAAAAAATTTAATAAGCATCTGGAAAGTCATTGTCACAAAGAAGCTGTGCTGAAAACCACTGCTACTGTGAATGTTTGTGAAATACTGTCATCTGGATTGGCAAAGGAACATTTGGAACGAAGACAATGTTTCTTAAAGGTGCTTTCTAGTATACGTTTTTTATCAAGGCAAGGCCTGGCACTCCGTGGTGATGGTGATGAGTCTGATTCAAATTTTATGCAGCTAATTAACCTGCGTTCCGAAGATGATGAAAGGATTTTAGATTGGATTAAAAAAAAAACGGATAAATACACCTCACCAGAAATGCAGAATGAAATGATTAAAGTTATGGGTCTATCAATTGTTCGCAAGATTGCCTCAAATATTCGAAGTTCACCATTTTATACTATTATGGTGGACGAAACAACAGACATGGCCAATATAGAACAAGTAGTAGTTTGCCTCAGGTGGGTTAATGAAATATTTGAAGTACAGGAAGAATTTGTGGGTCTCTATCAGGTAGAATCTGTGCATTCTGAGAAAATGTATCAAGTTATTACTGATATACTGTTGAGACTAAATCTGTGTATGTCCAAGATACGTGGCCAATGTTACGATGGTGCTTCTGTGATGACAGGAGTAAAATCAGGTGTAGTGGCCAGAGTGAAAGCAGCTGAACCTAGAGCTGTGTTCACTCACTGCTATGGGCATGCACTAAATTTAGCATGTGCAGATACGTTTCGACAGTGCAAATTGATGCAAGATGCTTTAGATACTACACACGAAATCACTAAGCTAATTAAAAAATCTCCTAGACGTGATAGTATATTTAAACGATTAAAAGAGGAAATGGCTTGTGATGGATCTGGAATTCGAGTATTATGTCCAACAAGGTGGACAGTGAAAGCTGAAGCATTAAACAGTATAATAAACAACTTCACTGTTTTATTAGAGCTCTGGGATGAATCACTAGATGTTGTCAAGGATTCTGATATGAAGGCTAGGATTCAAGGTGTTGCTGCTCAAATGAGAAAGTTTGAATTCTTTTTTGGAGTTTCTTTGGGATTTCTCATTTTAAGGCATACTGACAACCTGAGCAAAACTCTACAAAGAGCAGATATGTCAGCAGTTGAAGGTCAAGAAGTGACGAGCTTAACTCTAGCAACACTGAAGTCTTTACGAAATGATTCTAGTTTTGATCTGTTTTGGAAGCGAACATGTGCTGTTGTAGATAAATTGGATATAAATGGGCCCACCTTACCACGACGTCGTAAAGTTCCACGACATCTTGATGATGGATCAGAACAATCATTTCCAGAGACAGTAGAACAGCACTATCGCATTGTGTATTTTGAAGCACTGGACCTTATTATCTCACGTGTTTCTGATCGTTTTGACCAGCCTGGTTACAAGACATATTCAAAGGTACAGAATCTACTTCTCAGAGCTGCTAGATCCGAAGATTATAGTGAAGAACTTCAGTTTGTTCAAACATTCTATGGCTCAGATTTTGATCCAGTACAACTTTCAACTCATCTCGAAATATTTTCAAATGTTTTTCACCAATCTAAGAGAGTTACTCTCTCAGATATTTTAGTGTATTTTCGTGGTGGTTCTAGTCAAATTCACTTGATATCTCAAGTAGGCAAATTATTAATGTTATTATTAGTGATGCCAGCAACAAATGCTCAAAGTGAGAGATCATTTAGTGCTGTACGACGAATAAAATCATATCTTCGTACTACTATGTCACAGCAGCGACTCAATCATTTGATGATTCTACATGTTCATCAGAGTGAAACTGACAATTTAGATCTCATTCAAGTAGCCAACGATTTTATTGATGGCAAAGATCATAGAAAGAAGATATTTGGAATTGAGTTCAAGCAAACTGATCTTTCAAAATAAATATTTTCATATACACTTAAACTTCACTATTTAAATCCTTCATTTATTCTGGAATTTCTCAATTATATTATCAATCATTTGTGCACTTCTCCCCTAATTCATTCAATCAATATTCATTTGTGTAATTTCTCATTTAGCTAATTTATAGCTATATATTTTTGTGCAATTCTACTTAATTCATTCAATCAATATTTCAGTCTAATCTAGTATTGTGATATTTTGTACCTTTTCAAAGAGACAATTACACATAACAATGTAGATAAAGCCTATTTCATATAACTCTAGGTAAAGTTTAGACTGAGCATGGCCTCCCCACTTTTGAAACCCTTCCTACGGGCCTGATACACATCAAGTCGTGTAGATTAGGATAGTGTCTATACACATCAAGTCATGTAGATTAGGATAGTGTCTATACACATCAGGTCATGTAGATTAGGATAGTGTCTATACACATCAAGTCATGTAGATTAGGATAGTGTCTATACACATCAAGTCATGTAGATTAGGATAGTGTCTATACACACCAAGTCATGTAGATTAGGATAGTGTCTATACACACCAAGTCATGTAGATTAGGATAGTGTCTATACACATCAAGTCATGTAGATTAGGATAGTGTCTATACACATCAAGTCATGTAGATTAGGATAGTGTCTATACACATCAAGTCATGTAGATTAGGATAGTGTCTATACACATCAAGTCATGTAGATTAGGATAGTGTCTATACACATCAAGTCATGTAGATTAGGATAGTGTCTATACACATCAAGTCATGTAGATTAGGATAGTGTCTATACACATCAAGTCATGTAGATTAGGATAGTGTCTATACACATCAAGTCATGTAGATTAGGATAGTGTCTATACACATCAAGTCGTGTAGATTAGGATAGTGTCTATACACATCAAGTCATGTAGATTAGGATAGTGTCTATACACATCAAGTCATGTAGATTAGGATAGTGTCTATAGTAGATTAGGATAGTGTCTATACACATCAAGTCGTGTAGATTAGGATAGTGTCTATACACATCAAGTCATGTAGATTAGGATAGTGTCTATACACATCAAGTCATGTAGATTAGGATAGTGTCTATACACATCAGGTCATGTATACATATCAGGTGAGAGGATAAATTTCACATTAAGTTTTAACTATGAGTCTCTCAGCAACCTTTCTAAGGTATATTATCAGGAAAAGAAAATACCGGGAGAAATTTTATTCACTTTAAAGTCTGCTGCCCGTTCAGCTGCTTTACAAATTATTTTGAGGGTCAAACAAAATGTGAATGTCTAAAGTACAGCAGACAAAATGGGAATTGTAGTTCTCATGGGTAACGAATGCAGAGGACAACTTCATGAAATTCTGTAAACACGTGACAAAGACTATAACAAGAAGATAGCAGCAAAACACTAAACTTTTATACTTCTGGACTTTAAAGTTCAAACAAATATTTATTTATATAAAAGAATAAAAAGTTCAAATTAATTCCACCATTTGCATTGCAGGGAGATCCATTTGATCTTAATGTCATATATAAGCTATAAGTTACAAGGTAATGCACTTTGAGTAATGCAACCTTTAAAGTAGGGCTTTTTATCACACTCACTTGGTAAGAAGTAGCATAATGGAGTCTGTGATGTAGCAGTCTGAGAGGTTGAGGTAGAACAAGCCAGTACATGCACGACCAAGCAATTGAATGACTTCCTCCTGGACACATTCAACACAAAACAAACACAAAACAACAACAAATACTGAAGAATTATCAAAGATAAAACTAAAATGTTACCAGCATGATATTGATCTGGTACTGAGCAAAAGGCATTGTAAAGAAAGTTGAAAAAAAAAAAGAGTAGAAAAAATATTAGGAAAAGGAGAATTGAAGAGAAAGAAAGTACATTGCTAACTGAGTCCTCAGCTACTGATTATAAGTTTCTGGTTGACTCACATTAATGCCTGTGACTCCTGCCAAGTTAATATCCTGCAGGTTCTGACAGAGACTCAAGGTCTTGAGACAGTCTGAAGAGAGTCTATTGCAGCCATTGAGGTTGAGGTGACACACTAGAGGTCTGTACTTGTTTGTGACTCTTTGCATAGCATCATCCGTCACTCTGTGAATACAAGATGCAGTGCACAAATACTGAATTCTCTTCATCTAATTACTTTTACCGTGTGTGTAGCTCTATATATATATATATATATATACATACACAATACATGCGTTATATACACCTATATCCCAAAGACTACTCAAGGTGCCAAAGTATGTCACGTGTCTCTCACTCACAAGTGACAGATCGGATGGAAGCTGACTTTGTTCCACAGTCTGGGCTCCTTAGTGATCTCAGTCCAGGACCTGCACACCTGAGCACTGCGACACAGACCTTGTAGTCCTACCTGGCTGAACACTTTAATCTGCACCTCCCCCGGCAGCAGTGATATCGGGTCTTCACCATCAGGCCAGTACCAGGTATCGTCCGTTTCATCCTTCACCATAGCTCCCTCTGCCTTGCTCCAGTGCCGAGCCTTTCTTGTTTCTAAGTAGTCTTCCACCCAAGCGTAGAAAAGTGTCTTCAACATAAAACTGTTGCTTACATTTGTGAGTTTTCTGCTGGCCTTCAAACGAGTACTAGTCTTGAAGAAGGAATATTCGTTCACTGGAGTGAAGGAAAATGATTATATATTTCTAGCTAACTATTGCAACTTCTTTAAAATATACAGTCTAACATTACAATTAAAGTTAACACATTTCTAATGTAGTTCAGGATATCTTCCAGGCTCCAAACACCAATCTTGATATCTTTAAATTGTAGTAGGTTTCGGCATAAGTGAATCGAAGCAGAAACCGTTCATTTTCTTTCTTTTCTTCATCATTGTATTGCTTCCACGCTCTTTACAAATAAAGACACAATAAGTAATCTCTATTCGTCAATAGCTTGTACCAACATTCAGACAACCACATAAATTTCCAATAAATTTAAAATGGCTACTCACTTGTAACACATTCGAAGAAGACTTATTTTTCTGAATTCAAATACTTTCTCCAAGACTTGCTGTGGTGGCTGGGATTATCACACGCATACATACATACATAATACATACATATATACATACATACATACACAGCCTGTATATGTATAAATGGAGATAATATAAACAGGACTAGTGGTGTGCTTGAGCACAAATGGCGAGCGAGCCTTAAACTACACTATTGTTAAACAATTTATTTTAACAACTAACATTCAAAGTCCTAAAATAAAGTCGAGTTGCTAAATTACGCATATGAGGTAAAGGGGATTCAATGCCATTGTAACCGCTCCCCTCAACTGTTTGAATTGAAAAAGAAGCAACAAAATCAAGTCGCGTTATTTAAACTTTTCTTTGTGATATTCTTAATAGTAGTTGTAACGCACAATACTTTCACACAACTGAACATACCTACGCAAGACTTACCTTCGCGGTTCGTCTAGTGGATAATGAATTTTCAAGTAAATACTGTTGAGTAGGGCTTATAACTGTGACAAATAGCGTATTAACTTACCACCGCCACTAACTCGAATAGAAATGGAGCCCATAAGTTTTTGAGTTTTAACTGCACACGCAAAACAATTCAAAGCGGTAAACAATTCAATTTCTAAGGTGATACGGGTAAACGATCGCTAAACCGGAGGATTCTGTTTAGTGAAGTTTGGGACTGGGTCGAACACAGAGCGAACACAAAATACGTGAGGGTCAAAGTACAAAATGACATACGTATGTCCAAATATAAAATAAACAAATATCCCCGATTTTCAACTGTGTTACCCCTGTAAGTGTCTCGCTCGCCAATAACGTGATGGATCCTAATTCATCCCTTACCAAGTCCATCTCATCTATTTGGAAATATCCAGGCCGTCGTAATAGTGGAGGCTTTCTGTTTTCACTCACGAAACTAGTTCTGAATAAAAATATGTGGGAGTACATAAACTTGCTCGTGGTCTGTAATAACTAGAGAATCGTATAAATAAATGTATAATCATTGCATATGACACACACACACACACACATGCACACGCACACACACAGACACGGACATGTCAGTCAGAGTGCCAGTTCTGCATGCTGATTCATGCATGCATACACATGATGATACTAACATCTCCATACATATACATCTGTATGCAATAGTCTGATCAACCTCCCCTGTGTGTGTGTGTGTGTGTGTGTGTGCCAACTTTTAACCTTGATATGACCATTTTCTTGTTTTTGAAGATCTGTCTGAGACAGTTGTGCACAAACTCCCATGGATTCTCAGGAGTCATGACCATAATGCCCGTGAGGATCGCCTACAAGAAACATCCATTAACATCACTTGTCTGTGGCCCACCCGCCCAGCAAAGGCCATTGTCTCCCAGATGGCCAGTCTTACCTCTAGCACAGCTGGGAACTTATGCTTTAACAAATACTCTATCAGATCTGGGTCGTAGCCCTCCAGCGAGACCAGGGACTCCATGGTAGCTTACAAACAGAACTAGCTTGGCCGTCTCCCGTTGCTACGATAGGCACCGTTCAGCCCCGCCCTCATTAGGGGTGTCATTCAAAGCGCGCGCTATAAAAATGTTCACTGAAGTGGGTGTGGCAATTTATTGAAGCCTGCCCGCCCACACACAAGTAGAGAAGACTGATTGGCTGTGTGACGAACTGGAAAGGCGAGCAGTATGGCGCAGCTGGAAGGATTTCTGTGTCCCTTATGTAAAGCGGACTGCAGGTCAGTCCAGGAACTGGAGAGACATTACAGGGAGGAGCACGAATCTTCTCGGAGGGCCACGAAACTCATTAACAACTTCAAGAACTTTGTAGATATGGCGAAAACTTCCTTGAAGGGTGAAACGTCTCCTAAACCTGGTGCCAGAGAAGTGAAGGAAGCAAGCAGCTCAGTGGAGAGGTCCACCTCACTGGCATCAGAAGGTCCTGTGACTAATGTCAGTGGAATCTCTACAGAGCTATGGGAACCACAGCAAACAGGTGAGAGTGGGTGGAGTCAGTCAATATCAACACATGGAGGCGGTAGTAATTGTACATTGCTTTTTAAACGTACAGACAGTAATGTAGGATTCACACACGTATCACAGCAAGAAAATGACGATTCCTTCCCATATCAAGTGTTGTTGTTGTTGTTGTTGTTTTAATTCAAAAGTATCTGCGTACATGTACACTTTTTTAGCGGTGAAACTTGCAATAGGCAAGAGTGCCTTTATTGGCCCTAATGTTTATGTACCATTGAGCATCTCAGTTTATTAGTGGAGACCCTGTTCCAACTTTGCTAATGTTTGATCATACTTCAGTTTGTACACTTCCTTCAAGTATTTTAACGTTGAATGCATGTGTGATGATTAATGAAAGGGGTTGTCCCACGATGCTGCCAAGGTTCACTCTGTAGTACTGCACTACTTGAAGCAGTGGTTGGATGGCAGACGTGATAAATATACAGTAGGGGGTGGGACTTCTGGTCCAGTATAATAAAAATGGTGTGAATTCACACTTTCCCATCATAGTAGGAGTGTGACGTTTAGTGTATAGGACGCAGTGTGGATTCACACTTTCCTTCCCAAGTTTTGTTTTTAGCTAGCTACGTCGCATTAGGAGTGTCAGATTAGGTAAAGAGTCAACTGGTATAAATATACAAACTCATTCTCTAGAAGTTCATGTGTGTTAGGCAGCATTGTGTATTATGTATGCGTACTTCAATAAATGCCTGCAGGCCAAATAGAGAATCACACGTTTGATTTTCGTCGACTGAGAGATGCTCACTTCTCTGACAGAGTGGTGGCTACCAACAGACTCATTATCAGAGTGGAGAAGGTGGGCGTGATAATGTAATGTGGGCGTGGCATGTAATGACATGACAATGTGGATGTGTTATTTGTTGGATGTGTAGTTATTTTGTCTGGTGAAGGAAGCTTCTCCGAAGAATGCCAAAGAAATGAGAGGTGAGTGAATTATTTAACTGGTGATGAACGAGACTCTCTCTGGTTTTCTGTGACTTTTACTGCCACCATGCAATGTTGCTTATTATCATCATTATTATTATTATTATTATTATTATTATTATTATTGTTATAGCAAATATTTCTTGGTCTAATAGCCAATATTGTTAATTAAAACTTAAACCGATGTTTCAACTTCTTGAAGGTTGACCCCTGAAGAGGACTTCGCCAAGAAGTCGAAACGTTGGGTTAAGTTTTAATTAACAATATTGGCTGTTAGAACGAAAAAATGTTCTATTATTATAATTATTTCAGTCGAGAATGACTGAATTATTATTATTATTAGAGGGTGTGGTTGACCACCTCTTTCCCATTTGGGTAATACAAAACTTCACATTACATCTGGTTTCAGTCAACAATAGTTCAAAAACAGTGATTAGTTGTCTTTTGGAGTCACTAATGATATTCGATTTCTAATCCACAGTGCAAAAACAACAACAACAACAACCAAAGTTATAAGAATTAAAAAAAAAAAATCAGAATTTCTCCATATCATCAACTTCTTCTCCTTGAACCAGCCTAAAGGAAAACTGGAAGCATTTCTGGGGCTACTAGTAGCATGAATCAGTAGCACTTTTTCCAGCATAGGTCCACTACCCTTAGCTTTTCTTCCTTATGTGACTCTAACATACAGTTGCTTCATGAAGAAGCATCCTAGCCTTCCGAGCTTTGACGTCACTTTGAGCAGCTCATGTGTAGCTAAATGAGTGCCACGCCTTTTTACATTAATGCTGACGTGTTCGTGGGAGGAAGAAAAAAGAGTAGTGTAAATTACTGCAGATTCTTTGCAGCGGCCGTTGGAGAAAACAGTAAATGTTTGGCGTAGATCATTTCAGAGGTAAACATTTAGTAGTTGTTTTAGAAGCTGTCGTGGATAAATCATCTGTTGATCGCTCTGGACAAGCTGCACTGTGGAGGCTTCTGAGAAACGTAGTTGTGCTCTCTTTAGTAGTTATGAAGTCAACAGAATTAATGTATCTATTCTCTGTTAGCTATGACATACAAACATGAGTAGTGACCATCACAAATGTTGTAAAAAGAGTGGGAAACAAGTTGTAAAAAAAATTCATAAATGTTGAAAAAAAGTTTAGGGTACTCTAAACAATATGGAAACAAGGAATTTTAAAGCCAAAGTGTTAATTCAAAAGATGAGGATTGCAAACTTTGCCAAATTGAGAATGGGGACCACACCCCTAAATCACTGCCTTAAATGTAAAAAGTTTTAGTATTTCTCAAAAAAGTTGGGGATTAAGGAAGACAAAAGCCAAACTTAGTTCCACATGTTTGACAACTTTCAGAACTTTCAAAGTTGACAAATGGCAAGGCAGTAATTAAGGGGTGTAGAATCACTATTCTCAATTTGGGCAAGTTTTGTAATGCTCATCTTTCAAATTAACAGTTTGGCTTTAAAATTTCTTGTTTCCATACTTTTTGGAGTAATCTATGGAATGTTGCGTGTTTTTTTATAACTAGCTATTACTATAATTATTACTGCATGTTGTTGTTTTTTAATCTGTTGATAAGTGAAATCAGCTGTTGCATGGGAAATCTGCTTATGTTAACTACTATGCAGATGTGGGAGTGGTTACTACAGTTCTTGGGGTGTGGTCACTTAAGCTACGGTATTGATGTAATGTTCACATTTTTCCTCCTTTTGCCCGTCAGCTGTGGAACAGAATGTGGTGCCATGGAAACAGGATGAGGATGAGAAACAGTGTCGTATGTGCAGGAACAAGTTCAACGTGCGAAGGAGGCGGCACCACTGCCGGCTGTGCGGCAACATCATGTGTAAACAATGCTCCTTGTTTGTCATCCTGACTGACATGTGTGAGTCACCATGGTTACACCATGGCAGTGGGAGGGGCATGTAGGATGTGAGTCAACACGTATGTAAGAGAATCAAGGCAGTGGTTATGAAGGAATTCAGATGTGGATAGTAATACTTTCTGTAAGAGTTAATGATTTTAAAAGTAATTCAGTTTAAATTCATTTTAATGTTACATTAAATGGTACAAAAATCTAAAACCTCAGCAACATCGTATGTATGTATGAAATGAATTTCGTATGGTGCTGTTAAGGTTGTAGCATTTTGTACCATCATACAACTGATGGATGCTTTATTTTACTCCATGCTATATAGGATAAGTAAAAAAAATTAATTTAGCGTAATAGTGTTTTTTATGTGATCCATATTTTCTATCAAATTATCAAAGGTACGACTAGTGGAGAGATTTATTAAATATTTAACAGCTTACAGAGTAAAACTCAGTTCAGGAATTAACTTGTTTGCCAGAGTAACAATACAATAAATTGTTAAATACTACATAAAAAATGAGGCTCGTACCATATTTGTATAATTAACACCTTTACCATACCACCTTTACCATACCACCTTTACCATACCACCTTTACCATACCACCTTTACCACACATGTCCAAGGTTGCCCTCACTGGTCAGGATCCCACAAGGGATAGGTTTCCAAACAAGTAGTCCGGGATCCTCCTGACGGTCCCTTATAAGTATAAATAGGATACTGGCAGTCCTGGATCCTCCTGACTGTCCCTTATGAGTTTAAATAGGATTCTGACAGTCATGGATCCCCCTGACTGTCCCTTATAAGTTTAAATAGGGTCCTGGTTGCCCGGGATCCTCCTGACTGTCCCTTATAAGTTTAAATTGGGTCCTGATTGTCCGGGATCCTCCTGATTGTCTCTTATAAGTTTAAATAGGATCCTGACTGTCCTGGATCCTCCTGACTGTCCCTTATGAGTTTAAATAGGATCCTGACAGTCATGGATACCTCTGACTGTCCCTTATAAGTTTAAATAGGGTCCTGATTGTCCGGGATCCTCCTGACTGTCCCTCATAAGTTTCTCCTGATAAGTTTAAATGGGATCCTGACAGTTCGGGATCCTCCTGACTGTCCTTTATAAGTGAGTGAGAATAAGTGTCCGGAGGATCCTGACAGTCTGGGATCCTCCTGACTGTCCTTTACTAGTGAGTGAGAATAAGTGTCCGGAGGATCCTGACAGTCTGGGATCCTCCTGACTGTCCTTTACTAGTGAGTGAGAATAAGTGTCTGGAGGATCCTGACAGTCCGGGATCCTCCTGACTGTCCCTTACTAGCGAGTGAGAATAAGTGTCCGGAGGATCCCGACAGTCTGGGATCCTCCTGACTGTCACTTACTAGTGAGTGAAAATAAGTGTCCGGAAGATGCCGACAGTCCGCGATCCTCCTGACTGTCCCTTACTAGCGAGTGAGAATAAGTGTCCGGAGGATCCCGACAGTCTGGGATCCTCCTGACTGTCCCTTACTAGTGAGTGAAAATATAGTGTCCGGAGGATCCCGACAGTCTGGGATCCTCCGGACTGTCCCTCACTAGTGAGTGAAAATAAGTGTCCGGAGGATCCTGACAGTCCGGGATCCTACTGACTGTCCCTTACGAGTGAGTGAAAATAAGTGTCCGGAGGATCCCGACTGTCCGGGATCCTCCTGACTGACCCTTACTAGTGAGTGAAAATATAGTGTCCGGAGAATGCCGACAGTCTGGGATCCTCCGGACTGTCCCTCACTAGTGAGTGAGAATACAGTGTCCGGAGGATCCTGACAGTCCGGGATACTCCTGACTGTCCCTTACTAGTGAGTGAAAATAAGTGTCCGGAAGATCCTGACAGTCCGGGTTCCTCCTGACTGTCCCTTACTAGCGAGTGAGAATAAGTGTCTGGAGGATCCCGACAGTCTGGGATCCTCCTGACTGTCCCTTACTAGTGAGTGAGAATACAGTGTCCGGAGGATCCCGAAAGTCCGGGATCCTCCTGACTGTCTCTTACTAGTGAGTGAAAATATAGTGTCCGGAGTATCCCGACAGTCTGGGATCCTCCGGACTGTCCCTCACTAGTGAGTGAAAATAAGTGTCCGGAGGATCCTGACAGTCCGGGATCCTCCTGACTGACCCTTACTAGTGAGTGAAAATACAGTGTCCGGAGGATCCTGACAGTCCGGGATACTCCTGACTGTCCCTTACTAGTGAGTGAGAATAAATGTCCGGACGATCCCGACAGTCCGGGATCCTCCTGACTGTCCCTTACTAGTGAGTGAGAATAAGTGTCCGGAGGATCCCGACTGTCCGGGATCCTCCTGACTTACCCTTACTAGTGAGTGAAAATATAGTGTCCAGAGGATCCCTACAGTCCGGGATCCTCCTGACTGTCCCTACTTAAGGAACCTAAATACAGTGTCCGGAGGATCCTGACAGTCCGGGATCCTCCTGACTGTCCCTTACTGAGGAAGTGAAAATACAGTGTCCGGAGAATCTTGACAGTCCGGGATCCTCCTGACACTCCTCCTGAGTGAGAATACAGTGTCTGGAGGATCCCAACAGTCCGGGATCCTCCTGACTATCCCTACTTAAGGAACCTAAATACAGTGTCCGGAGGATCCTGACAGTCCGCGATCCTCCTGACTGACCCTTACTAGTGAGTGAAAATATAGTGTCCGGACGATCCCGACAGTCCGGGATACTCCTGACTGTCCCTTACTAGTGAGTGAGAATAAGTGTCCGGAGGATCCCGACAGTCCGGGATCCTCCTGACTGTCCCTTACTAGTGAGTGAGAATAAGTGTCCGGAGGATCCCGACAGTCCGGGATCCTCCTGACTGTCCCTTACTAGTGAGTGAAAATAAGTGTCCAGAAGATCCCAACAGTCCGGGATCTTCCTAACCGTCCCTTACTTAAGGAGTGAGAATACAGTGTCCGGAGAATCCTGACAGTCCGGGATCCTCCTGACTGTCCTCCTGAATGAGAATACAGTGTCTGGAGGATCTCGACAGACCGGGATCCTCCTGACTGTCCCTTACTAGTGAGTGAGAATACAGTGTCTGGAGAATCCCGACAGTCCGGGATCCTCCTGACTGTCCCTTACTAGTGAGTGAAAATAAGTGTCCGTAGGATCCCGTCAGTCCGGGATCCTCCTAATCTGCTTGTATTGCAGTGGTAAAAATTGTACATTATCCTAAATTATAATGGATATTTATAATTTTAATTTTATTTAAAGTAAGCTATTAAAATCTATTTTTTCTGGCTAAGTCGCCGATTATGTATGTCACACATGTATAAAATAAAAAATAAAAAATGTGCTTTGTTCATGTGCTTTGTTATTCGTGCATAACGAGAGAGCCAGGAAAAGGTTTGCTCACAAATTTCAGTGTCCACCTACAATAATAGACAAAGTTGTTTTAATTATTTTGAATTTTGAATGATAGTTGTGTACTTACGCCCTCTAAATCTTTGAAACTATACGGGTTGCAATGTTCTTTGCACCAGGAATCTATGTGGCCCTTATAGTGCATTTTGTCAATTGCTATAGTAACCATCTTAGTTATTCTTTCTGCTGTTGGTGTAGCAGTGCACCTTGATGGATGATCAGCATACTTTTTGAGGTGACATCCATCATCGTAAACCAAATATTCTATACAACAAAAACAAATTATCGCAATTATGTAGTATTCATCATCATGGCATACACATGGCTTACTAAGTTGAGCAGTGTTTTCTGGGTGGTTCTGCAATAAGCCGTGAATATTACCATACACCTGTCCCTTACCCTCAGATATAAAGAGTTCTGTGATGAGTGTAATGGTACCACATGGCCACATTCCTGCCAGAATACCTGAATTTTCAATAATATGTTTTAAATACATTACATACATAATCATCTCCTATTTGGGTGTCCATGTCAGGGCATGTCCGTATATTGGGTGGTGTTTTATAATTTAAATATTATTTCCATTTTACGCCCGCTTATATGTTGACAAATGACAAATGCCACTATATACTGAGTTATTGATGGTAAGAAGACTTTAGACATTGGAAGAGGAACAAAAAAACTAGGACTGAACTATTATTAGGCTCTCGGCATTATCATGATAATGACTAAATGTGAGCGGGTCTGGGAAAAGGGACCTTACGGCGCAAAAATTGAAATTGAGATATAGGTTCCAGAAGTAAGTCATTCGGAAAAATTCTTTCTTTCTCCTATTTTTGTTTTTTGCAGAATTAGTCTTAGTGACCCTTACTCTACGTCTATGCCAAATTTCGCATGTCAAAACGACTCAAAAGACCCCAAGCGTGCCGTGAAAAGACAAGCTACTTTTTATTCTTTCTCATTCTCAAAGTACAATAAACGGGGAATGGGCGGAGTTTCTAGTGCTAGCTAAAAAAACGGCATAGCTTTGAGACTACTGCATGCACTCTACAGCTTACCTTTGGCTTAAAGTTTACCGCTACAGCGAATAGAGCAGCCAAGGATTCCAACAAGACAGGTCGTGAGACGCTCTGAAAGCTAAAAAGAACTCTACGCAAACTTCGTTAGTCGCCGAAAAAGCGGCTGTACGATTTAATTGCGTATGCGGAGTAGCCGTTAAGTATACGGAAACGTTAATTATACCGGAAATGGAAATTCAATTTATGTTTTCTCGATTTCTAGCTCAATTGCTTTGCTGAATAGGGCCCAGTTCAACTGCCAGTTTCTCTGCGTGTCGAAGGTTTTACCCTCCAGTATTTTAGCACTAAGTTGAGATAAATTGTATCTTTTTATTAGCATAAAAAACTCAATTTTTTTGATTTGCGCCATAAGGTCCCTTTTCCTAGACCCACTCACAAATATCGACTAAATATTCTAGTTAATTTTGATTGCATCACGCATACACAGTAGATGGAAAAAATCATGATAAACAGTATCTTGTCAAAGTTGCTATAAATTATTAGAAAAGGTTTTTATTCAGATTTGACCCCCATAATATAGGAAACATGCAATTTTTATATTGAAAGAATACTAACATCAACAAGGATAGACAAAGAAATACTTAGTATTGTTTTCGGAGGTTTTTATGTGCAAGTTAACTTAGGCTATGTAACTCTAATTTTAAGTTTATATATCACTACATTTCGGTGTGAAAGTTTAGGTTTCATATGACTAACGTTTATCGATATATCGCGATATATGTGACCGTCTACAGGAAAATTGTACACAATGAGGGCCCTATCAAAAAAATTTTTTTTTGCACTTACACATTCCTTGGCATCATATATTGAGCTCTCCAAAGCCGTAGCTTCAACCGTTGTCAATAGATGCACCCTAACCGTTCCTTTCCAAATAATTATTTAATACATTTTTTAGAATAAAATCAATTTTTCCCAAACACCTCATGGGTTATGTATATGGTGAAGACCAGTGAGTGTGCTTGCTCTGGAGGTAGAAGTGTAATATTGATAAGGATCAAACATCTAGAATGACCTAAGCCACCCAATTGGCAACTTGATGAGTGAGCATATGGGTTATCTTAGATAATTAATTCTACTCTGGCAGCTTTTTATTAAAATTAATTTATTTGGCAATAAATTAAAATTCTTTTATGCTACTACTGAATTAGTAGGTAAAACTATTTTAAGTTTTGTCAGTGAAAATGTTAGTATGTTGTAGTCTGATTGGTGGAAATGTCAACAAATGATCTGAAAGTAGAGAAAAAAATTGGACAAACTCATGAACAAAATAAATAGTGGGATGCTCCAGCAAATAAAGAAAAATTGGCAGTTACGGTTTTGTGGGGCATTTAAGTGGTGAGCTTGAACAGCGCATTGTGATGAGTGAGTAAGCCAAGCGTATATCAGCCATACATTCTCTAATTCAATTACAACTACGCATTTCCAAGGCATGGGTCATTATCATCCTGTGCCACTAACAATACCTTACGAATCATGGACCAATAATAGTATAAGCTCTTACAAGCAGCAATTGTTAGTAGAAAATTTTCAATCATGCACTCAATCCACGACCAAGTAAAAAAAATTGCAGCAGAGCCGATTGACATTAAAAACCACAACAACAACAACAACAGTAAGTTCTAGCAAACTTTAAAATATTCTTCCGTGCCACAGAACACTAGGAGCAGCTAAAACAATTATTATTAAACTCCACACATTAAAAAAAAAATGGGGCTGCACGTACCACCATACAATTTGCATTGAGATAGACCTGAATATGTCTCGCTTGCCACAAATTAGTGCAATCATTTTCTGGGATGGTGCTCCCAATTCATACAGCTAATCAAAGTCTAACCTGCAGTTCGGGTATGAAGCTTCTGTTTGTCTTTTTCTGTACGGCACTGAAGTTCGTGGCTCTCACTATCTGCTGCAAATATTCTATGAACCAAAAATATTTTGCAGGCATGACAAGCTGCCATAATATTAACAACTACATATTTACCCATCACTGTCGTTCACTATTGGTCTTGAAGTATTGCTACCAGTGTCTCCAGAGCTGCTTACGGTGAGTGTATGGGTGACTCCTCCCACTCCTGATGTGACCCTACAATCACTTACTACCAGTTGAGCTCCAGATTCAAACTCCATGATCAGTGATGGTAGAAGTTCTTCTTCAGGCTCCCAAGTAGTATAGCACTGTTCTTTTCCTAGCCATAGAACCTTCAATACAATATGCAATGAAAGGTGCTAACTCTCCAGTGCTCCCTGTACACCACAACTCTCAGCTGCTGTCACGTATATATATTCATTGCAACTTTGATATTTTTGCTTGAATATTTCAGCATCATGCGAGCATTCTGTATTCTCCCATATTGTACGCTTGTTATTGAACACTCCAAGTAGCGGCGCATAGCGAGTAAAATCAATGAAAATTGTATTGTAACAGGTTCAGAAAAAATATCAAAGGCAGCAATAAATCACTTATCACACTTGTCGTACATTATGGAAGTGAACATATAATTGAAAGAAGAGTAAACAGAATGATGCATGTGAGGTACAAAACAAACAAAGGAGAATAAGAAAACAATCATGACAAAATTAATAAAAATAAGAAGAGTACGAAAAGGAAAAATATGAAATAAAAATAAAGAGTAGGAGATGGAAAAGAAATAATAAAACAAACAAAGAGCAGGAACAACAACAACAAAAGGTAGTGGGAGGAGGGAGGGGGAAGGAAGGAGTACAAAAGAAGAATAGTGGGGGTGGGGAGACTACACAGTTGGGGTGTGACATCCTCAACACCTATCCCACTGGGCCACAGCACCTCACTACACAGATTAGGCATTGATAGCTATTGCTGTTAAAACGGGTGTGCCATGTGAGTCGGTATTGTTATGGACGTTGCCTGCTATAAGATTACGATCCTATGGCTCAAGAATGATTAGCGTTTTTTTTCTGGATAATAAAAGTCCGAAACAGCACATTAAAGGGGCGTACTTTGTGAAGTACTGCATATTGATACTACCGTTGATGCTTGGATGGCTGCCATATATAAGTACCGCTGTTGACACGGGACTTCATGAATGACAGAATCAGTACTGTAACTCTCACGTGCATGCACGGTGAGGATTAATGACAGGTTTACCACATATAAGGCAACAGACCAAGTAGTAATTTCTGATTCAGAAAAAAGTCTCGTGGAGGTATTCACTAAATCTTATCTTTTATTAGTTGTTACTCATCAACCCTTGCAAAAAGGCCCAGCTTTTATCCTGAAAAAAAAAAAAGTCGGATACCATCAAAAATGGTATTAGGTTATTAATTTAAAGTATTTTTGTTGCCTTTCTTTCACTACCAACTAATTAAATGCATATTACTCATAGAAAAACAATGGCCCTTGAGTTGGACTCACTATTTCTGGAAAAAATAAGGTGATACCAAGTATCTGCATGGGACTTACATAGTTTGTGAAGTATGACAGTTTGACTAAACTAACAAGCAAACTAAAGCCCACAACAAAAATTCTGGCAAAATGAAGGGACTTAATTTGGGAATTACTACCATTGCATGCTTGAGTGGCTGCTATACTTGCTGTTGACAGAATGAATGAATGACAGGTTGGCTACTGTAATCCTCATGTACTTGCACACTCAGGGTTGATAATAATAATGTGACCAAACTCCTCAATGTTATAATCAACAATAAATAAATCTGGTGTGCAATACATTATACCAGACACAGTGTGACCAAACACAATGATTTACCTCGTAAAAAGTAGAATTTCTTGTCTGCTTCTTTCTAAGAATCATTTCCACAATCTGAGGAGAGGAGCCAACTGTTGTGCTTTCAACGACTCTTGGTTTATGGTGCCTGCAGAATTTCCTTTGTTGTTCTGGAGTTTCTAAGCACCCTGTTTTTATGGAACCTGGAAGACCAGTATACTTAGTATATCCAGCTCCATCAGCAGCACACACTGGGCGGTTATTTTTTTGGTTTCCATCCAACACAAGAACATTCCCACAGCCTTTGATATCACACCTGTGTCCTGTCAACAAAAACATGCATGTTAGCTCAAATTAGGTCACATTGCCACACACGTGCAAGTTATGTTTTCCATATGAAAGTGGCTATAGAATGCCTATGCTTGATTACTCCAATAGTCATGGACCCATTTAACATGGTATGTGATTTGAGCTGACCATGTATTCTTTAGAGCATTGAACTAACAATAATGTCAAAACTTGCTAAATAATCTTGTTGGATTAGTTTGTACAAACCAGATACGTGCATCTATGACAGCAATTTTGGTTTTCCTCCCATCCAAGGGTACGTGTATGTGTGTGAAGGCAGGCACCCTATCTTTAGTTACGTACCTGCTACACACCCACACTCATGCAGAAACACGATGGACTAGCCTGACTACTATTCAACCACAAGGTGGGGTTTCACAGCAAAGGAAGTTTCAAATTTAATAAATGCCTAAATTCTGCATGGACATCTCATGGGATCTTTCTATGGTTCCACCATAGCGTAATAGGACAATTGACAGTAAGAGACTGTACAACCCTCAGTAGTTGAAGGAAGTGCAGATGGAAATAAGATGATTCTATTTTCAAACATCCGCTACATGATTGTACAATGTTCTATGCTATCACACAGTAGTACACATATGAAATTATTAGCTGCTTAAACAACTGGTATTTTTGCTCCATCGCATAATTATGATCAAGATGGTGGTGCTACTACACCACAAGTCGGTTACAGTGGTCAATAAAATAAAAAAACAATGGGGCAAGCACTTGGGTCATGTGCTTTAAGCACAACAGCAAGCATTTAGAGAAGTACATAAATCGATTTTCATGGCCCAAGTCCTATACCTGCACTTGGGAGTTCCATTCTATGTTAGTGAGATTGCAGATCATCAAAAGATTTCAGGTATTTTTGGATAACAAAACAGACTTAACAAAACTCTTATGCTATCCACAGATCATGGTAGAAAGAAAAAAGTATGTATTGTTGTAGCGAATAGACATTAATTTTTCAAAAGTGCCTGAGTGCTTGTTCCATGTTTGGTGACAACTCAAACAATTCCGGCACAAGACACTGAGTACAGTAGAGCACCTACCATGAATTGTCATTGGGCCACTATACAAGTGGGCCACTATACAATATGCATATGGAGCATTATGCATACAGAACAAAAGAAATTATCATCAGTAATACTGATAAATTAGGGTGTGTGGTCCATCCTTGTTTGCCAGTAGCTGGGGGGGTGTGTCCGTTGTAACGTTATATTCATTTTATGGTAAGTTTAATGAGGCGTAATATTCAGGAGCGTGTTCTAATCCAGAAAATATAGTATACAATGATTCTAATTTTAAGCCAAATATAGTGTTCTAAATTTATTTACCTGTATAGTGCCTGCAAAAAGCTAAGTGGTACTTGGGGATTACATCCAGGATCATTTTATCTAGGTCATCACTTTGTAGGGGGATGTCCTTAAGATCATTGGGATACCACTGATATAAGTTCACCAAGGCAAACAACAGATGGGCTTTCTCCAGTCTTCTTCGATCTAACTTGAT
>WLWD01000687.1_pt1 | contig 78073 bp, 59 predicted proteins | sample 6712731 | NCBI WGS metagenome assembly WLWD01 (sample SAMN12718690, study PRJNA576275) | sponge metagenome | isolation source: marine sponge | host: Mycale hentscheli | place: New Zealand: South Island, Marlborough, Capsize Point | collected 2014-11-01 | reverse complement strand
GGGGGGGGGGGGGGGGGGGGGGTTACTCTGAGAGTGAGCAAAGCTGTGGGTCTTCTCTTGGTAAACTAATACTAAGGGAAAGGAAAGAATCTCCAATGAAATTAAGAGTAGACATTTGCACCAAAGCTATATCAAAGTATCTTCACCCCCAACAAGTTTTAGGTTAATAAGTGGTATTTTATGAGAAACAATTACAATATTTAGCTATAAATAAAAAGGTGATCACAACATACATCAATATTGAAACTGATGTGATATTCATCTGTTACGATGCAATACATAAGGGGTTACATTATTGCTATGAGCCACATGTTATCTAACATACATTCTACTTGCACACACATCGTGATGACAACATACTCATAGTCTGATAGTCCCATCTGCTAGTTCATGAAAATCGTGCTCAATTCTGTCAGCCAAACTCGTAGCTCTTTTCTAAGTCTAAACCACCACCATTTGCCTTCCACGTTGATTTCTCCCTCCCTATCTCTCTCGCCCTCTGTATAACTGATCTAACTTTACGACCACTGGATCAAACCACACCCCCTCCTCTCGTAACCTCACCGGTATCCTTTCTTTCGCAGCACCTTCGCCATGGTGCGACAAGTCTCTGTGACATGAACAGTCGGAACACGGAGGACATCCTTGATCTTGTCTGTCACATGACCGTCACCTGACCCAATGTCCAGCACGACTGAGTGGGAAAGTGTTTGAGACGTAGCAGAGGAGAGCAGCAGCTTTGTGAGGTGATCGCGAGAGAACACAAACATTTTACCTCTCTCCAATAACCTGCAGTAAGTGTGTGTGCTCATAAAAGCCAAAATTTTACCGGGTACAAGCTCTAGCTTATACAACAATGATATGTTCTCCTATCGAGTTTTATCAAAGAACTTCTACGTATATAAAGAACTTCTACGTATATAAAGAACTTCTACGTATATAAAGAACTTCTACGTATATAAAGAACTTCTACGTATATAAAGAACTTCTACATATAAAGAATGCCTCTAAACAAACATTCGCTGAACAAACATATTACAACAAACAAACACATGCGTACACACAACAGAAAACCCTGGGAACAAGAAGTGAAAAACATGCAAAAGTATGCTGATTCTATGTTGCATAATCAAAATGTTAATACAAAAAAAATTTAGGGGAGCAAAAGCTATTCTAGAGGGGGGAGGGGGAGGAGGGCAAATGCCCCTCTTCGCCCCCACTCCTTAAATACAGCACTGTATAAATTATAATATATATATATCACTATGTTTATCATGCATTGTTCTGATCATGTGATCTGATTGTATAACACATTTGGATCATGTGATCAACACATTCAGATCATGTGGTCAACACATTCAGATCATGTGATATGATTGTATAATACATAAACACATTCGGATCATGTGATCCAGACAAAAGCTGATGTTATCTGTCATACATAGCAACTGTAGGTGTCTGGTTGTACAGTATCCCATAAAAACAGTAAATGGCACCTCAAATAGTAAATAGTAAATGGTACAGCAAATGGTGCATAATACAATAGCTCAGACAAGAAAAGAAAACACTCTCTTCTTTCAACAACTGGCTCAGACTCATTAAACTTTCCTTTGTGACCAAGGTACTGGGCATGTGTCAGTGTGTAGCCATGCCAACAAGTGATTATGCCACCCACCAACAAACAGTCTCGCATGGATTTCCAAGAACAACTTGTTATTTCCTTTTAGGAACACAAATAAGATGAAGGGAGTTGACAAACACTGAAATTTGGGATTAATATAGATTATTTATGGGAGGACGCTAGTTAGCCACCCAACTATTTCATTCTTACATACTTCACTTTTCGTTTTACTTTTGTTTTAATTGTAGATGAGGAGGAGGAGAATGAGAATATTACAACCATCATTGACAGATATTGATTTGTGTGCACAAAGGAAGGGGGGAGGGGGAGGTTAAATAACATTTTTTCCCCTTTCAACAGACATAAATATGGAGTATAGTCAACATTAGAATTTCAGCACAATAATCTGGATATTTACTACTTATGCAAGAATGGACTCTTTGAATCACAGCTTATTACAAGTTTGTCCAGTAAGGAATGCAATAGGGGAAACTGTTGGTACATGTTTGAACACACATGACCATTGCTCAGCTCAACTAAATCTAGTCAGGAGGATGCAGGAGAATGGACGGGTAAAAAAAAAACACAGAGTAAACATGACAAACAGAAGGTAGTCAGGGTTTCTTTAACTTGAAACTGGAAGGGTATAAAAATTAAGGCACACAAAAATTACATTTTATATTGAGCTTAAGTGCACACGTATATGTGTGTATGCATGTGTGGGAGGAGATCGATTTCAATATTTCACATTTCCATATTACGACATAGGTTTCAGTAAATGGCACTTTAGGGGAAATGTCAGCTGGAGATAAATGTGGTCACACACATATGTAAATAGCTCCAAATAAAGGAGGGATCACGGTAAATAATCCAACCTCATAAAATGACTTTCCCTACTGTGTTTGGTACCTCCAATAATAGCCAATTGTGGACTCTTATAGAAGGGGAGGAGATATTTGGAATATTCTGTCTGTCACTCCACATGCACACATATAAACACACATATCCATCCTATTGGTACCTTTGAAGTCCAGAGCTGGAGAACAATAAACCCACCACAATGGAATGCAATTATGAGCCAAACCCAACACAACCCCTCTAGGCATCCACTCCTGCATAACTTCCATGGAGTGCAGACAGATACACTTAAACTACTAAAGGGATGGCATGATAGCCTACATAAACTACTCCTCCTCTCCCCTTCCCCTCCCCGCCCCCTCCTCCTCTCTTGTGGAGATTATATGATAGTGTAACAGGACATGAAACATAGCCACACTCTCTATGTTAGTAAGACCTGAAAATTTTTGTCTAAGAACACACACACACACATATATAGCTACGATACCATGTTATCTTGATACCTTTTTCTCACAGATGTAATCCTCATGGGAAAAAAAGGATTTGACAACAAAGATAAACTATTGATAAACAACTACATAAACCAATATGAGATCTCTATTAATATGGCTGGGCCTTGAAGTGGTTACCATAGCAATTGTTATACTTTACCCATTGATGGTAGTGGTAGTTAGGAATAGCCCCAAGAGGATGTGAACAAAGGTGTAAAATATTTGGAGGCAGATGTTGGCTGACTGTTTCCGACTTCTCTCCAAGAAGTCTTTAGTCTCAGAGTCCATTTGGAGTTGTACATAACACTCAGCCAGTTCTGGCGTAAGTTCTGATGTGTCACATTTGTACATCTGCAATTAAAAACACTTAACATTACAACAACAACAACAACAATAAACAAGAGGCTTTAACCATTTGCATATCTTCATCCTTTCTTTCCCCATACTGGTGCAGGGCAGACTGTAAGAGATACTTGGTACTCAATCTCATATTTTTCACTCAGCTGATAAAATGGTAAAGATCGTTCCCAAACCGGATGTAAAATTCTCTGGTAGGGTGTGGCCTTTAGCCTCGACCTCGCCCAAAAAGGTGAATTCTAGCGGTTCACCAAACGGTTGTTCAGTAACACACCCAGTAAGCTGGCATTTTTTTCTCAGGCTACAGTCCAGTGATGAAGATAGTGTAATGAGTAGGAGATAGCGCTAGCTCTGATAGTTGTAGTTGATATTACCCAATCTTCTCGCTGCACCTTTTGCAGCCTTTGTGACGAATAATGGACAAAGCTAAGAGAGCGTCCCTGGAAGCCTGCGGTACCACCATGACCCGGGAACTGCCAGGCTGCAAGGGCGGGAAGGACTTGCTGTCAGTTCCATCGCACATACAGAGCTCTGGGAGTCTGTTGCACGTAGACCTCTTCTCCGAGGGTTCTGATAGCGAATATGACACCAAATCTCGCTCGTCAGGGCTTGAAATGGATGATCTTCTGGAGTCACCCGGCGTAATAAATCTGGACGGGCGCAGCCTAGGTCGTGAAGCCGCAGTGAGCGTCAAGGGAGATGAGCCAGACAGCACTGAAGAAGAACTGGACTACCCAATTCTCTGTGGAGGAAATATAAAAGACTATATCAATGATTTGACTATCATTTCCCATGCAGCTCTAATAGGCAGTGATCACAATAAGTCATTTGCCAAGGTGCCTCTGAAGTCAGAAAGCCCTTCTCTCACAGATGCCAATGTGTGCATGTCAACTTATGAGAAATGGAAGAGGTTGTCTGGCCCAATGGCCCTGTTTGTCGTCATCGGTCTCATTTTCCTGATCTGGGGTAGGGGCCATTTTTTCCAGCTGCTGGAATGGTTGGAGAAACTACCCCTGTGCTATAGCCTCTTAGTATTCATAACTCTGTTCACCATTGTCTCTTTCCCCTTCGGGTTTGGCTACATTGTGCTGAATATGATGGCTGGCTATTTGTATGGATTCTTCAGGGGCCAGCTCATCGTCATGCTAGCTGTCAGTGTGGGCATCAGCGTTTCTTTCATGCTGTGTCGGCTATGGTTCAAGGACTATGCCAGGAGTGTAGTCACTTCAAATGCGCTACAGGCAGTGCTCAAGGTGCTGGAAGGACCCCAGGGCTTTAAAGTGATATTTCTCACCCGGTTCACGCCGATTCCGTTTGGCTTCCAAAATGTTCTTTTTTCGGTGAGTTATATTCTATGCATTGGTAATAATAATAATAATAATAATAACAACAACTATAGTAATCTATATAATAATAACCAACTGTGTGGCATATATCATGATTATGCCTGATCTAGTGGTCCAAAGATGGATAATCATTAATTTATGTATTTCTCGTGCGTTCATTTGTGAGGTTCCTTTTACCCTAATTGAAGTTACATATCCTTAAATGTCTTCCAATAGTTGACTAGAGGATTGTGTCAACATCTAGAGTACACAATGATGTCTATGCACTTAGAGGAGCTGTATATTCGTTCTTGAGTGATCCATTAAAAGTGACCCATTATATGCAAGTCAATGATGACCTTTGTGGAATAAAGATGAAGACCAACTCAGGAAGCATGTGGAAGAGTCTTTTTCCTTCCCAGCTATATAATAATGCTGTGAATTGATAGTTCCTGACACTTCCTATTTATCAGTTATAGCACATTTTATTTTCACAATCCTAATTAGTTTCACTTAGGAGCCCCCCCCCCCCTTTTTTTTATTTTGCTTCCCATTTGTTTGTTTTTTGTTTTCATTTCTAAGTGCCAATGACAGCTGGAATAATACAACAGCATTTTGCTACATTTTCAGGTTTTGTTGTTGTTGTTTGTTTTTTAATGGGCAATTGGCCTTCCTTTAAAAATGACCCTTCTCCTCCCCCAATCATAAGGGCTCTGTTAGTGTAGCAGTAAGTCTAGAGACTTTGCAAGTTTGGCAAATTTACTCACAGTTATTAATCAAATTCACCGTTTGAGACCCGAGCAGGATGTGGAGCCCTCTGTGTCCTTGTTTAGCTCAAAGAGAGAATATAGTCTCTCTGGCACTGTGAATATTAGCACAAGAGAATGGTAGTGATATTCATGATGTTACAGTCCATCCCATTGGCCAAGCAGGCACTTAAAGGCAACTCTGATGCTAACATCCCCTTGCCCAATTTCCCAAGTGCTAGGCAAATCTTGCCAAATAGTCCAAGTGTTAGTGTTAATCATATCTTGCCAAATATCCCAAGTATGGGCACATATCTTGCTGGTATTAGCCCAAGCTAACAAAAGCCACATGTATTGAGATAGCACTACAAGGTAAAGCTAACAGCTTTTAATGTGGTCATATCAAAAGTCTAAGCTATTCATTTTAACTTCCCTATTTACTTTTCCTTGCAGATGACGTCCATCAGCTACGTCAAGTTTCTGATAGCGTCTGCATTGGGCCTCCTACCCACCCAACTCCTCAACACATACATGGGGAGCACTGTACGCAACATGCAGGAGGTGCTGGCCGAGAGGGTGGATGGTTACATCATACTGGGCATCCAGATCATTGTCAGCATCTTCCTGACGCTGTACATCCTGAACAAAGCCAGGAGGGAGTTGGCCAAGATCACAAGAAACATGGACATGGAATCGGGGAACATAGATAACAGATAGTGGCAGATACTTATTCAATTATTATAATAATTAATTCACCAGATTTGTTAATGTGGCAGTTGTCTTTATCATTATTCGTGGTGACCGAAGTGGTCTTTACTGGTACTTTATTTTTTAGTGAATTCACTTGTCAATCTCACTTTCAATTGTGTATTTATTTATACGTGATGTTTTCATTCCTGAATAGGCTTTTTGAAATTTTGATGAATGACGTTGCTTGGTTCCAGTTCAGTTCTTTTTCTCTTTGTGAATTTCCTTGAAGTGATTTCTTCATACCTAATGCACACAAACAACAACAAAGTAATTTTGTGGTTATCTGTGGCAAACTCTTAATTCTGAGGAATACTAAAGATACTTGTGATTTTGATGTCCCTTTACCCAATTTTCAAAGCAAGTGTTTTATGACACTACATATCCTTATGAGTTGAATCTAGGCATAGTCACTAAATGATGAATCACTCAACTGGCATTAAAATTGGCATTTTTTTTAAAGCTGAAAAAACTTATGTAGTGTAAAACAATTAATTCAGCTAGTAGTATGAATAATCTAGCCAGCAATAGGCTATTGTCAAAAATACCTCACAATTTCACGTATTCAAAGTAGATTGATACAACTCGACCAAGCTTATGAAATTTTTTTTTTGAAACAGCTCTTTTTTTCTGAATCAGATAGTGTAATTTTTACATCACCAGTAAACAAGGCTTCAATTGGAAGTGGGCCAGTTATCACTTCAGTTTGCTAAGCACACATCAGATCACAAAGAGGGCGACCACGAAAGCACATCAAATGCTAGTGCTCATAACCTTTTGCACTATGAGCGATCGCCTGACACCAAGCAAAAAAGTTGCTGTATCGCAGGCATCTTCCCATTGGCTTAAATTTGTACGATAGTGACCCAGACTTAACAAGCAGTCTTCTTTTTTTTCCCTCCATCAGCTGCATCTCACCTTCGGGCAACTTCTCTTGCAGAAATGGTGCCTTCATCCTCATCTTGCACAACAATAGGAGTTTGCTTTGATAATCGCTAAAGAAAATAGCATTAGCCAATAAATAGAATCAAAAATAATAATTTAAATACCTCTACTTCCTTATTGAATTTATTGTAGGAAAATCTGCCTATCCTATCAAGTCCTTCACACTCTGTAAAACCACATTTGGTAATGATGGGTCCAACTGATCTTTCAATACAATAAAATTCATAACACATTCAAATAAGCATAACATTTTTACTCAGTATATATTTTTGGAACTTCTGGAGCTTCCCATTTTTCAATTAATGCACCAGAGATGTCTAATTCGTCCGGATCTGTGGACGGGTTTAGTCTTTTCATAAACTGTAAAAATAAATATTTTTCCACAACAAATAATAATAACTAACCATGATACCTTCATTTGAGTTAGATTCTTTGAAAGTGAAGTCTTGGAACTCGCCATTTGATGATTTGATAATGAATTAATTCAACCTGGTAAGCATCGACAATATTTTCTAACATTCCTATTGCTCAGTTCGATAAAGATTTTCAGACAATTGCGCGGCAAATTACGTAATTGTAAAGCTTAAAATAGTTCAAGCGGAACCAATGAAATAGTCGGGCGGAAACGCTGCATAACAACGGCATAGCAACTACCGCGTCCCTAAGCGACGGGTTTTGAAAAACTAACCGTTTCCAGTTGCGCCCATTTCAGCACGAGGCGCGCTAAAGAAGGATTACTTTTCTTGTCATACTGATTTCTTCAACTTACCAAACGCAAGAAGATGCGTGAAATTGTTCATTTGCAAGCTGGGCAGTGCGGCAACCAGATAGGAGCAAAAGTAAGTTATGGCTAAGTAATTACAAATGGTAAAAACTGCAAAAGAATTAGTATTTGAGGTGCGGGTTCAAATGGCAGCCATACACTTGTAGTACTATTTTTTTTACTGCAAATTTTTACTCGGGTTATCTTTTTTACTCTAGTTTTGGGAAGTCATCTCTGACGAGCATGGCGTCGACCCAACTGGAACTTACCATGGAGACTCTGATTTGCAGCTGGAGAGGATCAATGTCTACTACAATGAAGCCACTGGAGGCAAATATGTACCCAGAGCAGTTTTGGTAGACTTGGAGCCAGGAACCATGGATTCTGTCAGATCAGGACCGTTTGGCCAAATTTTTAGACCTGATAACTTTGTGTTCGGTAAGATATTTAAACTAGGAAAAACTTACTTTTATGCATAGTCCTTTTTTTATTCTGTATGGAATAGGTCAGAGTGGAGCAGGTAACAATTGGGCTAAAGGCCACTACACAGAAGGAGCTGAGCTGGTTGACTCTGTCTTGGATGTTGTTCGCAAGGAAGCCGAGGGCTGTGATTGTCTTCAGGGATTCCAACTTACTCATTCCCTTGGTGGTGGCACTGGCTCCGGTATGGGAACTCTCCTCATCTCGAAAATCCGTGAAGAATACCCGGACAGAATCATGAACACTTTCAGTGTAGTCCCTTCCCCCAAGGTGTCAGACACAGTTGTAGAGCCGTACAATGCCACCCTCTCTGTTCACCAACTGGTAGAGAACACTGACGAGACATACTGCATCGATAATGAGGCCCTCTACGATATTTGCTTCCGTACCCTCAAGCTCACCACCCCAACTTACGGCGACCTTAACCATCTTGTCTCTGCTACCATGAGCGGCGTCACAACTTGTCTTAGATTCCCTGGACAGCTCAATGCTGATCTTCGCAAACTTGCAGTCAACATGGTTCCTTTCCCTCGTCTCCACTTCTTCATGCCTGGTTTCGCTCCCCTCACCAGCCGTGGATCCCAGCAGTACAGAGCTTTGACCGTCCCCGAGCTGACCCAACAGATGTTTGACGCCAAGAATATGATGGCAGCTTGTGATCCTCGTCATGGCCGTTACCTCACCGTAGCTGCCATGTTCCGCGGCCGCATGTCCATGAAGGAAGTCGACGAGCAGATGTTGAACGTGCAGAACAAGAACAGCTCTTACTTTGTGGAATGGATCCCCAACAACGTGAAGACCGCAGTTTGCGACATACCGCCCCGTGGCTTGAAAATGTCTGGCACTTTTATTGGAAACAGCACAGCCATCCAGGAGCTCTTCAAACGCATCAGCGAGCAATTCACTGCTATGTTCAGGCGCAAAGCTTTCTTGCATTGGTATACTGGAGAAGGCATGGACGAGATGGAGTTCACTGAGGTAAGTTGTCATCTATATAACATTTTCTAGTGATTTATTTTTCCTTTTGTCGCTTGCAGGCTGAATCCAACATGAATGATCTTGTGTCTGAGTACCAGCAGTACCAAGAAGCTACTGCTGATGATGATGCCGAGTTTGATGAAGAGGGAGAGGAGGAAGAAAACGAGACATAAATCTATTTATTGTCACTACATCTTAAAAACCCTTTAACCATGAAACACTTGTAACTTTTTAAACATCTTTTAAATTTTTCCCCTTCCATTTTTGCTTTATTTAGCATCTTGGCAAAAGTAAACATAACATGACAATATAAAAAGGCTGGTACATATACAGAATATAAGCGCTGATAAATATTACATTTTTGTGGATTGCTGTGTCCTTACTGAATCCCCCAGGCTTGTTCAAATGAAGAGCAGACCTTGGCACAGGTTAGAGCTCCAGACAGAGGATAGCCACTGATAGATACCTCTCTCTCAATGTAGTCCACATCAATCTAATGTACAGTATCATGAGTTACAGGAAGTCACCATAGATCATCCTATTTACAGAAGAACCAATTGAGTTAAGTTGTAACATGTGCCTCTGAGCTACGCAAGTAATTGTAGTAGTAAATGTTGTCAGTTGTACCCAACTGAAGACCCTCTGGACATTCATTTTAATAGATACTATGTAAATAAATGTTCTCTAATAATAAATATATCATCCTAACATTAATAAAGAGTTGGTTTCAGAAAAAGTCAGTGTTGAGAAATAACAACTATTACCTTTCCATGAGCCATGGCTCCAATCACAAACACCACAGGCTCATCCTTGGCTAGTTTAGACACATCAACAATCTGCTCTGAGTGGTAAGATGTGCCTATCTTGGGACAACCAGTCGGCAGGTGGTCTATAATGGGATTCTTTATTACCTGTAAAAGCAAGGTGGGGGAAAAAAATAATAATACAGTCAATCTGAACTGCTGGTATTCAGTAAAGCTTGCCTTCATGAGCTTCATTGGGCCATCATCTGCATGGATGCTTAGCTTGTGTAGTAGCTGTACTATAAACAATAATACAAAGACAAATTGGAGTGCACCCCAGCAGTACAAAACCACAAAAAAGATACCAGTCTCAAAATATAACAAACCCAACACACATTCCATGGGTTTGCTACAAATTTCCCACCCAGCATTACTCACTTTTGTTCGACTCATTTTATAAAACAACAATATCAAGAAGAAAGGGGGGGTGGAGAGAGAGAGAAGGGTAATATGTGGGTTACTAAAGAGTCTCTGAGCCATGTTAGTCATTAACAAGAACTAGATCACAACAGAAGTGGCAAAAAAAAAACACTTTCACACCTTACATTTCACAAGTAAGGAGTCAAAATAAAACACCTCACGTGTAATAAAATATGGCGTGACAAAATAAGGGGTGAAAATGAGACTTTTTTCATCACTTTGTGTAGTGTAGTTGTTGTTGTAGCATGTGTTGTAAGTGTTACAAAGGAGTAAACATGAAATAATGGGCCGCGAAGCAATAAACTTGTTTGTATTCACGGTCAGTGGACCTCACAAGAATAAATGACTAAATTCATGATTTTTATTAAAGGCTAAACATGTCACAGCTTTGGAGATAATGTATTATCAATTTGCCAGAAGTCTCAGCTGCCTTCTATTTATTTCATTTTAGTATTACAGCAGAGATACGTGTACAGCTGTAAAGTTGATAGCATCTCGCCACATCTATCTGTTTGAGCCACATCTATCTGTTTGAGCTCCATATCTGCAACTCTGGTGATCTCAAGGTATTCAACTCTAGTTGCCATGGTAAAAGGCCATGTAATATCACCCTTGGAAACCTAAATTAATAAGGTACGATGTCACTCCATAGACCTTGAGGTATAGAACTACCTGGAAAAAATCTAAAAAATGGCGTCGCGTGTTTGCAAGTTCCCCTGTGCGGTTTGTGGCAAGAGTGTGGGGGTTTCCCAGCCTGCTGTCTTCTGTGAGGCTTGCCTTTTCTGGGTCCACTGTCGCTGCATCTCGATCTCCGCCAGTCAATATCGCGAGCTGCAACACTCAGAGGGGGGTTGGTGCTGTCCACGCTGTGAGCACGAGGCCTTTCCATTCAGGGACTGCTCACTCAACTCGACGCTCCATCTGGAGGGTAACTCTTCGCCATCCCAGGATGCTTAAATTCTGCTCGTCCTCCATCTCCGAGCCGCTGGCTGCCCTTTTCAATTCTTCTCTCACCTCCGGCAAAGTTCCATCTGAGTGGAAGATCTCCAGGATTACCCCCATTCACAAGAAAGGGGACGCATCCAACATCGCCAACTATCGTCCCATCTCCCTCCTCTCCCTGGTGGGCAAGCTCCTGGAACGCTTGGTCCACTCGGCCTTAATGGGCTACCTACTGGACCACGACATCCTCTCGGCTTCCCAGTTCGGCTTCCGGCCTGGCGGCTCCACCCAGGAAGCTCTCCTGTCCGCCTCGCAGTTCTGGCACTCAACCATGGAGTTGGGTGGCAGCAATGCTGTCGTCTTCCTTGACATCTCCAAGGCCTTTGACACACTACACCACCAACGGATTATAGACTGCCTCAACTCTGGCGGGTGTTCAGGGCTCGCTGCTGCAGTGGTTCGGTGACTACCTCTCTGGTAGGTCCCAATCGGTGGCCATTCACGGTGTCTCCTCGGTCCCCTCCACGGTTCCCTCTTGCCAGCCGACACCTTCAAGCCACACCCCAGGCCCTGCTCAAACCACAGGAACTCATCCCCGCTCTACAGGACATTCGTCCTGCTACTTCCTCCAAACTCAGACTAAAGAAGTTACTCTATGTTTAACCTTGTTCACCCCTTCTGTTCTACCCTCTGTCTTGTCTTAGTTCTGTTTCACCCTCTTTGTAGGCTGACCTTGACAATAGCCCTGCTAGTTGGTCTGTCCTGCCTGTCTTGTATGGTGCAGCAAAGTTTTAAAAAAAAGAAGAAAAAAAGGAAAGTTAACACATCAAGTTCAGTCATTAAACCAATTTCCAAGAACTGCACTCAGTTTGTGGAAATTCTAAACTTTTTTCTATTCTACAAAATTCTGCCCAATATTTAAAAAAAAAGTTGTTTAGCAATACAAGCAAAGGCAAACAAATTTAGCAAGAACGAAGGCATAAATTTGATTATCTGTCATTCTGTTATTGCATTTTTAACCCTTTTCACCGCAGTAACAGCCGTACGGAGGTTAGAAGTACTGCCTTGGACAAATTGTCTTTCATTCTCGTTAGCATTGCCTCAATCGAACGCTATAGCCTTCAGAAGTTAGTTCTATAGTTAGCAAGTGAATTTTGAACTCGTTGCAGCAGTATCTCAAAGGCCACAGCGGAAACCTTTAGTTAGCATTCAGGTCAGAGCTTTGGCTTACTTCAAAATAGCCACTGGGCCATCTATATTTAAGGTAGTAGACTAACAGTAATTTCGGCATTTTAGATGCTAATTCTAGCAGACCAGAAGGTGCAGAAGATATTTATGCCTACAGAAGCCATTAAAAAACAAAAGAGTCGGTTACTCTGTAAAGGAAACCCGGTGTGTGACTACAACAACTTAAAAGACTAAGATTAGTGAAGATTTGCATGAGGATAAAGTCGTTATACTGGACTCAGAACTAGCTTTAGACAGTCCTAGTCATATTATATGGAAAGTTGTCATAATTTATATTTCCTTATTTTGTAGAAATTTTTATGACAAGATCTTTAAAAAAATTTTTTAATTTCCCTGACAATTCAGCGGTGAAAGGGTTATAGTATGCGTTATTTAAATCCAAGTGCTAATACAGCATGAGCAGCCCATGCAGCTACATCAAACAAAAGCATACTGAAGCCTATAGACATCACCTCATTACCATCCCTGACAGTTGGAAGCAGACCACTCTGCTAATACATACTGACCAATGAGTCCACAGAACCTTTTGAAGGTCCTTGGTATGCGAAGGTGAGGGTTGATCTCAATCAAGACGTTCTTAGCGGTGTGAACAAACACTTGCAATATCCCTGCTCTGTTCAGCGGACTGTCCAGGAGCATCATGAGACATTGGTGGGCAATATCTGGACGAGCGGAGGCCACATCACGCCCATGCTTCACCAGCTGATGACGATGGTCCTCACTGTTCAGCAGCTCAAACTTTTTACCTATCTAATAATAATAATAATAATAATAATAATAATAATAATAATAATAATATAAAAGTACAACTGTGCAAACACACTTATTGTGAAATAGAATCAAGATGAATTGCCAAAACAAAAATAATTGTGCATCTCAACTTTATTGAAAATAACACTATAACTCCAGTAAATGCCAGATAAGGGATTCTAGGAGCCAATACAAATTATATATTAGATCTCTACATATGAGCAGTACTTTAATGTGGAATTTGTTTTGGTATTAGATATGGCAAACGTCATCCTCACAGCTAGGTTACAGGGTTACAGGGTTACGTATATGGATAAATCAAATAAATTGACCATAATTCATTCCAATTACAACACCAAAAACAATAATTCAAACCAGGAAATGGCTTATTATTAGAACAATTTTAGCTGTTGTCCTCCAATGGTCCTTATAAAAGGGTGCAGCCTATAAATTAGAACAATATCAGACTATTTGAGACAAAAGAGGGTACAAAGAAGACCAATGGATGTCTCATTTACTGTGCGAGTTTAGAAATAAGTCTGGAAATGAATACGGCTATTTGCCATTAACTACGCTAAGAACAACATGCACATTCTTATGGATTGGTCTATAAATAGAACAAGGGAGAAACTGCCGTCACCTAATGGTTCTATCATTAGAGAGAGTGAATATGATACTAGCTGGAATAAATAGAATTGCTTATTTAAAGTTGGCATCCAAGGATGTCCAGGTCAGCGGATGAGTAGCCTAACACCACAAGCCTTCCCTGATATGAAGTAACAGTTTCTTTCACTTTCATTCATTTTACCTGTTACATAGTTTTTATTATTAATTTCATAGTACCTCTTGTACAGTATTATCATTTTCTGCCACTTGTCAATGTTGGTCGAACTTTACCGTCTCCTACATAATTACATTTTGCTTATAATTGTTCATTCAGTTTGCTTTTGCCTGTTACTGTATTGATCTATTGAGTTACCCTGTGTCTATTTTAATTTACCTTCTGCCTGTTTAGGTTATATTTTATCACTTCAGTGGTCCGGTCCTTCAAAATCACTCCTAAGTGCATTTGTGAAGCTACCGTTCTTCTAAGTGCATTTGTGTATTGTGTGGAGACACATCTCGACTAAGGAAATGATAAAATTACACCCTCTACACAATAAAATTGGCCAATAAAAACATAAGAGATTAAATATCAGTTAAAACTGTGAACGCTGTATTCATTGACACATTACCCATGGCATTTCATGAATGTGTGTATAGCATCCCACAACTCTGTACACTCTGTGGATAGCCTATGACATCTGCCTCACACCAGACTGACCTTGATAGTTTCTAAAGAAGCATTCTCCAACACTACAATCAGCCTTCGCTGAGCGTCTTTCTCAGCTAAAGTTCTGGGAATTTTTTTAGGCTTTCCTGTGTCCACTTCTTCTTCGTACTCATTCCTAACCTTCCTTTTATCCTGTTTCGAAGCCATCGGCACACCACCAGGTCTAGGCCACCTACACGTGGGTGGGTGCGCACTCTTCAGAATATCCTATTCTGGTTAATTTTACCCTTCTTTCAGCGTTTCGCATTTTCTGCTCCGTTGCGAGCCGAACCTGAGCGTTGTGAGGTGAGCTATGGAACAAGTGAATGAGTATTTGAAGCGGCTGCAGCTGAGTGGCTCTGTGAGTAGCCAGGCTCTGGAGTATTACAGACTGAGTGAGGTCAAGTGCCCCAGAAAGTTTACTCCTTCCTGTCTGGCTGTAATATGCATTGAGCTATCATGTAGCAAACTAAGAGTTCCCTTAGACAAGGTAAAAGACTTATTGTATAGAAACAAAATTTACAGTATCATTAGTTGCCATGGTTACAATAATGCTGGGACTAATGAAAGAATGCTAGTGATCATTACCTAATTTTCAATACTACAGCAGCACATTTGAGAGGTATGACTCAAATTTTGTGCTGGCATTTGAGTGTGAGCCGAGTGTGCATAGCTAAAGGTGTCATAGCATTTAAGCAAGGATAGTTCACGTTCAATATTTTAAAGTGAGCATTGCTGATTATCTCAACTCTTTACTCAAGTTATAAAAAAAAATAAAGGGTTGCTCTAAAGAATTTAAATCATATTCTTCAATATGTCCATACCTCATTTTATATGTCAGGTGTCTGCTAAACAAAGACAGGCTAAACTGATAAATGATTTCTACATACCCTTTCATGAATATGTGCTGAGAACAATTACTGAAGAAGCTATAACTGAGTTCATCTATAACATGAAGATATACTATCAGGATTAATTAAAGTTGGCTGTCTAAAATGAACTGGTTGATATGTCAATTTTCAGATATGTGAAAGTTGACTTTCTGGAGTAAAACGATGTTTATAATCTCTTCTGTATTACTACTAACAATTACTACTAACAATATAAGCAAAAAAAATTGGGTACAATGTTGAACTATTGCTTTGAATTTGATGAAGTGCAGTTTTGATGATACATGTATGATGTATGATGCCTGTGGTGATGGAGAAGTAACTATGTTTTTACAGAAAGAGGCAGTGAAATTATCTGGAGAGAAACCCAAAGCGTACAACAGCGCGTTTCAGACTGTGGAGAAGATGCTCAACGTGTCCTTGACCATTGGTCTGCAGGAGATGGCCGTGCGATTTGACTGCCTGCAAGCAGTGGGTGTGGCCAGGGAACTGCTGGAGAGATACAAGAAGGGTGTGGCTGAAACGTTTTCCAGAGCTCAGCAAGAAGGTCTGGACTTGGGCAAGCCTCTGTATCCTGCTGTCGCTCTTTACTGCAGCTGCAAGTAAGGTGCATGCAAGTCATTGTGTGCCTTTAGTCCTTAGCTGTTGTCATAGATAGTGTATGTGTCAGCAAGTGGTGTTGTTGGGGCTTTAGAATAGAACAACATCATCTTGTTTGTCAATTGGAATTTCTATTCTAAATTACACAAGAGTGATACCTGCTTTATTTGTTTAAGTTAGGTTGGTTTGTTTTGTTTTTCTTCATCAAACTGTACTAGTAAATATTAACTTGAAAACTTCTGACGGATCCTTTTACATGACAAATACTATTCACAGCTTTCATTATTCTCCAGCCTCAAGGCAGACTGTGAACTTCCTGATGTAAGGTATCAAGCGAAATAAGAGGCTTTGATTTTGTCTGGGAATTTCTCATCTTATCATCAGCCTTTCCCAAGCTCTAGCTTTTAGATGTTTTTTTTTTTTTATCTTTGCACTAGCCCTGGCTCTAGCTGGTAAGGTTGAATGAAAGCAGCTACCTGCCAAGTGCTTGGGGTTTGCTTTGTGCTGTTTAACTACGGTCACTTGGTTTGATTGAGAAGCACTACCTAGCTAGTATATTTGGGAGAGAGTCAGGCTGGCAAGGCTAGCTGCGTGCGTGCCATGCACGTCACGTGATTTGTGCCCTCCCCTTTTGCGGCTTGGGGGTGAGCCGAGGGCCTTCCCTCTGCTACGACCCTGGGGATGCCTGAGGCCCAGCCCTCCAGCCCGACCAGTCACATCCGCAAAGTGGCGTACGTCCTTTTTTTTTTTTTTGCGGATGGAAAATCCTTCTGCTGCCTTTCTTTCCTCTTTATTTTATTTATTTTTTTATTTTTTTGCTGTCTTGCCCGATTCAGGAACCGGACGGTGCAGGGGATGGTGGTGGGCTGTTAGGACGAGTTCCGAGGAGCTTACCGTTTAGCCGCACTTACTCTTGTCGGAGCCACGAGGTGGTCATCTGGCACGTGCGCTTCTCATCAAATTTCGTGATCACTGCGCCTGCGCTGTGCTCCTCGCCAGTGGGCGGCTGCCCACTTGGATCGTTGCATGCTGAGCCCCGCCTGACTCCCTCCGTTAACCTAGTTTAACTACGTAAACTCTATTGAAAACGAGTGTAAAGTTGTATAGTTCTGACCCATTCATTGTTAATCACGGGCTCAGATTCTGTTATTTTATCTCCAGCTTCCTATACTTGTTTATTTCTATGTTCTTATCATCATGGATGGTTCCCAACAGTTCTAACAACAATTTCTACCACTCTCCTACTCAGCTGCTGAGTGTGGCTGCCAATTTTTAATTGTAGTATCTTCGCAAGTCAAGAGCTAAGTAATCTAGCCACTACTGAAAATATTCAAGTTTTGTCAGACTTGGTTTAACATGGAAACACAAGCCCACCCCCCACCTAAAATTTAAAACATGTTGAACCCTCTCAAGTTACCCTGCTCTGTAATAGTTAAGTTGATGTAACCACAACAGATACATATAGGTTGCTAGAAAGACGTCATCATTGACTTGATAATAGGGGCTGAAACATTACGTCAGGCGAAATAAATCATACAACAATAAATGATTATACATTTGCACTTTAGTTATGTTTTAGAGTTTTTACCAGATGAATTGTTTTGGGTACAGATCTATTTATAATTTTATAGAGCCGCTTAATGTCATTTTACATTGAAAGGTGTTAAAACCTTCTAGACTGGTTCACTAGCCCAAGCACACCCAAGTAATGCACTGGTATTCTTCAATCACAGTAGTGTAATTCCTTGGAAGTGTTGATAGTAGATACCAGGGTGGTCTAGGACTGCCACGGACTGTCCCAGTCCTGAGAATATTTTAGGACACATTAGGATGTCTCAAGATGTCCTAATAGGAATCCTATCTTGAAGATTCCAAAATTACTAGGTATAGTTAAGAGTTAAAAATCCCAGTCCCAAAGGTCCCAAGAAGTGCTGGGACTACTAAGGACGTCCCGGGATATCCCACAAGGTGAGAGCTAAAAATCCCAGTCTCAAAAGTCCCAAGAAGTCTTGGGACTACTAGGGACATCCCGGGATATCCCACAAGGTGAGAGCTAAAAATCCCAGTTCCAAAAGTCCCAAGAAGTCTTGGGACTACTAGGGTCATCCCGGGATGTCCCACAAGGTGAGAGCTAAAAGTCCCAGTCCCAAAGGTCCCAAGAAGTCCTGGGACTGCTAGGGACGTCCCGGGATATCCCACAAGGTGAGAGCTAAAAATCCCAGTCCCAAAGGTCCCAAGAAGTCCTGGGACTACTAGGGACATCCCGGTATATCCCACAAGGTGAGAGCTAAAAATCCCAGTTCCAAAAGTCCCAAGAAGTCTTGGGACTACTAGGGTCATCCCGGGATGTCCCACAAGGTGAGAGCTAAAAAGTCCCAGTCCCAAAGGTCCCAAGAAGTCCTGGGACTGCTAGGGACGTCCCGGGATATCCCACAAGGTGAGAGCTAAAAATCCCAGTCCCAAAGGTCCCAAGAAGTGCTGGGACTACTAAGGACGTCCGGGATATCCCACAAGGTGAGAGCTAAAAATCCCAGTCTCAAAAGTCCCAAGAAGTCTTGGGACTACTAGGGTCATCCCGGGATGTCCCACAAGGTGAGAGCTAAAAGTCCCAGTCCCAAAGGTCCCAAGAAGTCCTGGGACTACTAGGGACATCCCGGGATGTCCCACAAGGTAAGAGCTAAAAATCCCAGTCCCAAAGGTCCCAAGAAGTCCTGGGACTACTAGGGACGTCCCGGGATATCCCACAAGGTGAGAGCTAAAAGTCCCAGTCCCAAAGGTCCCAAGAAGTCCTGGGACTACTAGGGACGTCCCGGGATATCCCACAAGGTGAGAGCTAAAAATCCCAGTCTCAAAAGTCCCAAGAAGTCTTGGGACTACTAGGGTCATCCCGGGATGTCCCACAAGGTGAGAGCTGAAAGTCCCAGTCCCAAAGGTCCCAAGAAGTCCTGGGACTACTAGGGACGTCCCGGGATATCCCACAAAGTGAGAGCTAAAAGTCCCAGTCCCAAAGGTCCCAAGAAGTCCTGGGACGACTAGGGACGTCCCGGGATATCCCACAAGGTGAGAGCTAAAAACCCCAGTCCCAAAAGTCCCAAGAAGTCCTGGGACTACTAGGGACGTCCCGGGATATCCCACAAGGTGAGAGCTAAAAATCCCAGTCCCAAGAAGTCCTGGGACTACTAAGGACATCCCTGGATGTCCCACATAAGTCCCAAAAGTCCCAAGAAGTCCTGGGACTACTAGGGACGTTCCGGGGTGTCCCACAAGATGAGAGCTAAAAATCCCAGTCCCAAAAGTCCCAAGAAGTCCTGGGACTACTAAGGACATCCCTGGATGTCCCACATAAGTCCCAAGAAGTCCTGGGACTACTAGGGACGTTCCGGGATGTCCCACAAGATGAGAGCTAAAAATCCCAGTCCCAAAAGTCCCAAGAAGTCTTGGGACTACTATGGACATCCCGGGATGTCCCACATAAGTCCCAAAAATCCCAAGAAGTCCTGGGACTACTAGGGTCATCCCAGGATGTCCCACAAGGCGAGAGCTAAAAATCCCAGTCTCAAAAGTCCCAAGAAGTCCTGGGACTACTTGGGATGTCCCACAAGATGAGAGCTAAAAATCCCAGTCCCAAGAAGTCCTGGGACTACTAGGGACGTCCCGGGATATCCCACATTATGAGAGATATGATACTGATTTTTTTTTGTCCGACTTGAGTTAACATGCTCTTCACCGAATTACAATATGATTTTTATATCTGTGTTTACTTTCAATTTAATTTTTGATAGATGTTATTTTCGTAAATAGAATGTAAATACAGATATTAAAAAAAAAATCATGTTGTAATTTCATGTAGAAACGCTTGCAGTAGAAAAGAATTTGGCTTTGTATCTTCAACAATTGCTTCTAAATTACGCAGAACAAAGTGTGGGAGTACTAAGAACATTCCTGGATATTTAACTAGGCTAGAGCTAAATTTATTCCAGTCCTGATAACTTTTGAAAAGATTTTAGGGACAACTTATAAGACATATTCATCCCTTAATGTTAAACATCATATTGAATTTTCTAAAGTTTGATGAAGGCAAAATTCAAGATCTAATTGCATTATTGCAAGAGCTTTATCTGCTAACACATCTTTCATGTATGTTGAAACTGACTCGAGTAGTGTTGATGTAGCTATGATGTTTTAACCAAAAACAAATAGAAGTTCACCTCATACAAATTTTAAAAAAATTACAATTGGACTTATTATTCTAAAATTATTTTATAACGTTGCTGCTTAGTTAATTATATTATTTTTCATCAACTAACTGTGATTCACCATTTATTTTGTCACAAAATTGAATATTTATCAAATTTATATGTATCTGACATACGAAATAACAATGTTATTAAAATGATTTATTTAAGTCACGAGGGGAAAAATTAGTTGTAGAGTGTTTTCTCGGAAATTTTCTAGTTGGGGTTGCGATTGCTTGTCCTGCTCTCTTTCCAAGAACTCTGGAAATAAATGTTAAAAATAAAATTTAGGATATTATTCACCTAAAGGGATTTTTATAAATTTAGAAGTCACAATAATTTTAAAGTAACGTGACATTAAGCTGAGAGTGAGGTTGGTAAACAAAATTAATATTAAATTGATTTTATTAAACTTACGGCTTCAGTTCTTTTTGCATTAAAATGTCGCAATACCTTGACAGGGACAGGTTAAACTTAGATAATTTTTTGGCAAAAGCCGTTTTTTCTTCCGTTGTTCCTGGAATTGCTTCCTTGATAAATTCAAAATGCTGAGTAATAAGAAAAAATCAACTACTTGTTGTGTGGCAACAGAATTGAAATAGTATTCTATTTCATTATCACGGTTAATAGCACCCAACAATACAAACAATGGTCTAGTATACATATGTTGTAATTTCTTGGAGTGCAGCTGTAAATCTTATAAATAGCAGTGAAGTGTTAATTTTTCAGATAAGTTAAACCGAACAAACCTCATGCACGTACTAATACTTCAACTAAAATTATGAAACTTGGAAGTTTTAGAAAATATTCTTATAGGTGAGTCCACTTCGGACTTTTGGAACTGAAATTTATAGTCCTCATTTGGACAAATGTCTGAAATGCTCCCAATAATCCCAGGATTTCTTGGGACTTTTGAGACTGGGAATTTTAGCTCTTACCTTGTGGGACATCCCAGGATGTCCCTAGTAGTCTCAGGACTTCTTGGGACTGGGATTTTTAGCTCTTACCTTGTGGGACGTCCAGGGACGTCTCTAGTAGATCAAGGGACATCCCAAGTAGTCCCAGGACTTCTTGGGACTTTTGGGACTTATGTGGGACATCCAGGGATGTCCCTAGTAGCCCCAGGACTTCTTGGGACTGGGATTTTTAGCTCTTACCTTGTGGGACGTCCAGGGACGTCTCTAGTAGATCAAGGGACATCCCAAGTAGTCCCAGGACTTCTTGGGACTTATGTGGGACATCCAGGGATGTCCCTAGTAGCCCCAGGACTTCTTGGGACTGGGATTTTTAGCTCTTACCTTGTGGGACGTCCAGGGACGTCCCTAGTAGATCCAGGGACATCCCTAGTAGTCCCAGGACTTCTTGGGACTTTTGGGACTTATGTGGGAAATCCCGAGATGTCCCTAGTAGTCCCAGAACTTCTTGGGACTTTTGGGACTGGGATTTTTAGCTCTCATCTTGTGGGACATCCCGGAATGTCCCTAGTAGTCCCAAGACTTCTTGGGACTTTTGGGACTTATGTGGGACATCCAGGGGTGTCCCTAGTAGTCCCAGGACTTATTGGGACTTTTAGGACTGGGATTTTTAGCTCTTACCTTGTGGGACATCCAGGGACATCCCTAGTAGTCCCAGGACTTCTTAGGACTTTTAGGACTGGGATTTTTAGCTCTTACCTTGTGGGACATCCTGGGATGTCCCTAATAGTCTCAGGCTTCTTGGGACTTCCGAGACTGAAGTCCCTAGACTTTGAGATCAATGGAATATCTTGGATTTCCCTAATAGTCCTAAGAATTTGGAGATTTATCCTTACCGTTTCAGGATATCTTAATAATTCTGAGGAAGTCCTAAGAAATTTAAAGGACTGGGACTGTCCGTGGCAGTCCTAGACATGAATGGTAGATACACATGACCCTTAGAGCTTTCAGCCATTTTTAGCATTCTCGTATAAATGGTGAATAGGAAGCTATAGTTTAGTGTAAGCAGCATACTTTGAATAGAAAAACTGTCGTAAAATTCTGTACATAATACGCACATTACTTTCACTCTTTTTCATTCATGGTGTCAATGTTTCACACGTCATGACTAACAACTTGTGACTCCGTTTTCAGCCAAGTGCGTCTATGTATTTGTAAGTGCAAATAATGTTGATTAATTTTGGCGAACAGTTTATCTCTCACCTCTATTTTTCAATAATGACAGCTCCTCCGCAATTTATTATTTGAGAAGTATGTATTAGTAGCGACAACAAACTATAAACCAACTACAAACCAGCCCAATTACATCTGGTAAAGGGTTTTCAACATCATAGCATACGCTCGCCAATTGAAGAAAGACAGGTATGTAATTCAAACGTTTAATGCTAAACTACCACTAGCTTGCTGCTACTGAGTATCAGAAGAGACCTGGGATAGGGCTGAAAAGTTGTGCATTTTAAGAAGAAAAGGCAGTACAAACATTTAAGGAGGGACTATGTAACATATACCCACACATGTATTATAATATCTCGATTTTTATTACACCACTTAATAGTGTCTTGTTCTCTCATCTATTACAGCTATAGAAAAGTTCATGTGCAAGTAATTTATTTACAGTACAAGAGTCATTGCCACGTCACGTCATACCAAATGTTTGACTAGCTTTGGCACATTAGAGTTAGGAATTATTGGAATTATCGTTGCACTGCGATAAACACCCTACACCGTGGAGACAGTATTTCAGTTGTATTCGCACAGTATTATCAGTTTCTCACAAAATCATTGGTATGGGTCGTTAAATTATTGCATGAGCAGCTTCATGCATGTGACAGGTATGAGGAACAGCTGTTTTTGTTGTTGGTAAACTTGGCTATAACGCACGAAGTTTTTAAAGTAGCTAGCGATGGCTGCAAATTCAAATCCTGGCTTAAGGAAGCCAACACAATCTTGCCCAGTGGACTAACTTTGGACTGAAAGTGGATGAGCACAGCAAGCTCATTTTGAATAAAATTGACTTTGTTAGGTGTTATTTATGAAATATCGTGATATAGCGCTTTATCGTGATAATTCAAGTTAATCTGTTGCCTGTGATTACCCAATATCACCCAGCTCTAATTAGAGTTCCATATCACTTTAGATGGCACTACCATCTTCTAATTCTACGGTTGATGGACAGACAGACGGACAGACTAAATCAGTCCTGTAAGCCTCTTATGTATATCATGGTTTCTAATAAATAATTCTGTGTTCATAAATATCACAGTATTTAATGAATAAGTGACAGTGAGACCTATACAGGAATTTGTTTGACAAGAAAATATGCTACTAATTTGTGAAAGTTAACACATTACTTTTTCAGCTTCTATTTAATATAAATATCAATTAAGCGTATTATGGAGTCTTCAACAGAACTGGAATGAAAGCAATTCTTAATCTCCAGGCTTTCATTGGTAGGTTGAAGTAGAGATGTACAGAACCATGAGGGAGAGTTAAATTCACAGCACGTGCTCGTGAGGCCACACCCCTGGCCATCCCATAGAGGATTCTCAGTGTAGAAGGTCCTAGAGTTAATATTTGGTCCAGGGTTTCCGGAATCACAGAAGTAGTCATTGTTTATAAATGCAGGCACTTCATAACGCCAATTAATAACGCTGCAGGGACATTTATAATGATCGTACATACTATCATCAAGTTCATACATTCCTCCTACGAAGCTCCAGATGTGTTGTCTTGAACCAGGCGGTCCATAAGTCAAGGACACTCCCAACAAATAGGCATCTTCTAGAATGTTACGAGATGATAGTCTTATGTTGCTAAAAAAACCAGACATGTATCCTCTCTGATAGGCTAGAATTTTCCCACAGACATGGGAGTAGGTGAAATTATTCACCGGATAAGTTACAGAATTAGTAGCCCGTCCACATCCTCTGACGGGAGTGGTGATGAGCGTCCAGTTAGAAGGACACTGCTGGTTACTGTCAGACATGTCTAGATGCACTGCTCTGGTCCAGCTTCCTTTGCCTGCTCCACAGGGACATGAAGGATAGGGATTGGCAGCTAGTGTCTTCCTTGCTAGTTCCCTGAGGGCATCATCGTCTCTGTGTAGAGGACAGGAAGTATTTAGTGGAGTGATAGGAAGTTGGATGGGAGGAAAGTGATGTCTTATCTGACAGTGTGCCACACCCAGCAGACAGCAGAACAGAAGCAACAAGTGCAGCATAATAATAATAATAACAACAACACAGGCTAAGAGAGGGTATGAGGCAAATTGCGGAATTTGTGACTTTTTATGTCAAAGGTTTCAGGAATTAAAATAGGTTTTTTTTTTAGTATATTAGTTTTAGGACATTTTGGGGTAGTATTTGGTTAATTAGTATAATTTACAAATTATGTGGTGGTCTATTTTCATTAGTGTCCATCTTGCCAAGTGTGCAGTAGTAAACTTTGTGCAGAAACACTTTGGATCTACTCATATACCTTGCACTTAATGGAATGGAAGAAGAAATGTGAAAAAAAAATTCAAGCATAAAGTTGCTCTGGTGATAAGTATAATTATCAATACCCACTATACATGTTTTATGGTCTTAAAATGCATGCACTTCTCCTTTGCCATGCTTTGAAACTAGACAATATTTATATTTACCGAGTTTAGTTAAGTTCTCACCTGCTTCTTGTGAAGTATAGTTTATTGTTTCATGATTGATTTGGGAACCATTGTGTTATCAGGTGATATGTGAGTTTTAATGAGCTTCAATTGTGTAGAATGGTATATAAACACATTATATATATTATATATATATATATTATAACTTCCTCAACACACGCCTCCCTTTTTGTTATAGCCCTTCAAATCTTTCAATTATTTCCATACATCATGCACTCCAGACTAGGATATAAGTTTTTTGTTTGTTTGTTTGTTGTTGTTATTTTTTTCAAAAGCAGTGTGTCATAATGCTTTCTTCCCAATTCTGTTAAGTGTCTATCAAACTGTACAATTTAAATCCAAGGTTTATCAATCTCACATGGAGTTCAGAGGTGTGCTACATCTTGGTTAGTCAGTATTTTCAAATGTGTCACACCAGGTAAAGTGAAGTCGTCAATTGTCAAGTCAATGATATCTAATTTATCTTTTTACACCAAGGGGATTCAATTATCTGATAGTGATTGGATAGCTAAATGGTTAGTTTTGTGCTCCGCTACAATGCCGATATAATTTCAACAATTCAAGTCTATTTATGATAAATAACAGAATAAAACATGAACTATTGATACAATAATCATCAATATAAGACAAGGTTGACAATACAAAAGTAACTGTAACTTTTGAGTTACTATGAATGTCTTCTCTATTTCACGTGAATATCAAGTGAGCTTATTATAGTATCTTGGGTTGAAAAGGAAGTGTAACAGTTCCTTATCTCCAGGTCCTCACTGGTAGGTTGAGGTAGAGATATACAGAACCATGGGGGAGAGTTGAATTCACAGCACGTGCTAGAGAGGCCACACCCCTGGCCATCCCATAGAGGATTCTCAGTGTAGTAAGTGCTAGTATTAATGTTGGGTCCAGGATTTCCAGAATCACAAAAGTAGTTATTGTCAATGAATGAAGGTACTTGGTAGGCCAATTGGTCGTACTACAAGGACATTTAAAACTTTTAAAACGGCCGTCATCTAGCTCGTATTCTCCTGCTATGAAACTCCAGATATGTTGTCGTGAATCAGGTGGTCCATGAGTCAGGGACACTCCAGACAAGTAGGCTTCTTCTAAAGCAAAACTAGAAGAAGGTCTTAAGCTATTATAGAGGGCCGATGGCCATCCTTTCTGATAAGCTAATACCCTCCCACAGACTTGCGAATAGGTGCGGCCATGAACTGGATAAGTTACAGAGTCACAGACTCCTTGATTTCTATTGGTGCGTCCACATCCTCTGATAGGAGTGGTGACGAGCGTCCAGTTAGAAGGACACTGCTGGTTCCTGTCAGACATGTCCAGATGCACTGCCCTAGTCCAGCCTCTAACTCCTCCACAGGGACATGGAGGATAGTACTCATCCAGTGTCTCCTTCACTAGACTTGGGTCTCTGCGTAGAGGACAGGAAGTACTTAATGGAGCATTGGGAAGGCGGATTGGGAGAGAATGATTCCTTGTTTGGCAGTCAGCCATATATAGCAGACTGAACAGCAGGAACAACTCCAGATAAGGCATAGTATAGCACTGAATGAAAAAGAAGACTTATAGCTTCTTGTGAAGTTCAGTTTATTATTTCATAATTGATTTTGGGAACCATTGTGTTATCAGGTGATATGTGGGTTGTAATGAGCTTCAATTCTGTAGAATGGTTTATAAACACATTATATATATATATATATATATATATATATATATATTATAACTTCCTCAACACACGCCTCCCTTTTTGTTATAGCCCTTCAAATCTTTCAATTATTTCCATACATCATGCACTCCAGACTAGGATTTAAGTTGTTGTTTTTTTGTTTGTGTGTTGTTGTTGTTGTTGTTTTTAAAAGCAGTGTGTCATATGCTTTCTGTTAAGTGTCTCTCAAACTGTATAATTTAAATAGGTTTATCAATCTCGCATGGAGTTCAGAGGTGTGCTACAGCTTAGTTAGTCAGTATTTTCAAATGTGTCACACCAGGTAAAGTGAAGTCGTCAATTATCAAGTCAATGATATCTAATTTAACTTTTTACACCAAGGGGATTCAATTATCTGATAGTAATGAGTCTTTATAACGTCATCGAATGCTCCAAACAAGCCACAGCCAAATTAGCTTATCGCCTAAAACGTATCTGATAGTGATTGGATAGCTAAATGGTTTAGCTAGTTCTGTGCTCCGCTACAACGTCAATATAATTCCAATAATTCATATCTATTTATGATAAATAACAGAATAAAACATGAACTATTGATACAATAATCATCAATATAAGACAAGCTTGACAATAATAAAGGTAACTGTAGCTTTTGAGTTACTATGAATGTCTTCTCTATTTCACGTGAATATCAAGTGAGCTTATTATAGTATCTTGGGTTGAAAAGGAAGTGTAACAGTTCCTTATCTCCAGGTCCTCACTGGTAGGTTGAGGTAGAGATATACAGAACCATGGGGGAGAGTTGAATTCACAGCACGTGCTAGAGAGGCCACACCCCTGGCCATCCCATAGAGGATTCTCAGTGTAGTAAGTGCTAGTATTAATGTTGGGTCCAGGATTTCCAGAATCACAAAAGTAGTTATTGTCAATGAATGAAGGTACTTGGTAGGACCAATTGGTCGTACTACAAGGACATTTAAAACTTTTAAAACGGCCGTCATCTAGCTCGTATTCTCCTGCTATGAAACTCCAGATATGTTGTCGTGAATCAGGTGGTCCATGAGTCAGGGACACTCCAGACAAGTAGGCTTCTTCTAAAGCAAAACTAGAAGAAGGTCTTAAGCTATTATAGAGGGCCGATGGCCATCCTTTCTGATAAGCTAATACCCTCCCACAGACTTGCGAATAGGTGCGGCCATGAACTGGATAAGTTACAGAGTCACAGACTCCTTGATTTCTATTGGTGCGTCCACATCCTCTGATAGGAGTGGTGACGAGCGTCCAGTTAGAAGGACATTGCTGGTTCCTGTCAGACATATCCAGATGCACTGCCCTAGTCCAGCCTCTAACTCCTCCACAGGGACATGGAGGATAGTACTCATCCAGTATCTCCTTCACTAGACTTGGGTCTCTGCGTAGAGGACAGGAAGTACTTAATGGAGCATTGGGAAGGCGGATTGGGAGAGAATGATTCCTTGTTTGGCAGTCAGCCATATATAGCAGACTGAACAGCAGGAACAACTCCAGATAAGGCATAGTATAGCACTGAATGAAAAAGAGACTTATATGTAGCTGATTGATTCTACTAGGTTAGTGCTGCTTTTCTCTGAATTTTACTGTTAAATTAACCTTAAATGTTTTAATTATTTTGAAGGTTATAAGATTACATAATGCTAAAATTGTGACAGTGTTTATCATAAAAATATATCTTGGAGATATTTCAGGCCAATGATATCATTATGTTGTTTTTGTTAATGTTATTATAGCAGATTCATGGGAGTTACTTGTGCAATCATTTAGTATTCTTCGGTACAAATTTATTTCTATGTGTGTGTCTGTGTTAAGTTACATAACACTTTAATGTCAACATGTTTACCACAAAAATAAGTTCAAAGATTAACTATATATTATTTTGCCCATGGCATCACTACATTTTCTCACTAGACATTTACTTAATGTGTCTACTGCTATTATTCCTACTTATATACAAATGACTCTCAGATATATACCAGCTTTATCATCAGCTGCTTCATTGATATTTGCCACTGGTTCAATGTTCTTTGCAGAATCAAATGTAGCCTAGCTAATGAGTTGTGGGTTTAATGAGTAGTTCTAATATTTTTGTACTTTCTAATATTTATGCTGGGCATTATTTTGTACATAGTCAAACTAACTTATATGATGACGTAACCATTGTGGACAACACTCTGTCGCTCATGTCAATTTTTACCAGTTATAATAAACAGCATTTCTGTTTTAACATAATTATATTTAGTTAAACTTAACCCGACATTTCGACTTCTTGCCTAAGTAATCCTCCAAAAGTCAAATGTCAGGTTTTGCGAGGCATAAAAGGCTACTTTGATCATTTGCTGAATGGCTAAATGCTAGCAAATGTTGGGTTAAGTTTTATATTAGCTTTTAAAAACGGAGAAAAATTGCTGTTATTATAATTATTGCAGCTGAGAAGACTGAATTATTATATTATATTTTATTTATTATTATCAGTGGTAGTAGTAGTAGGTAGTAGTATATTTATTGGCGAGCGAGCAAAGCAAGCGAGGCACTATACAGTGGTGTCAAATTGAGAATCGGGAATATATGTTTATATGTGTGGACTTACAAATGTCATTTGCACTTTACCCTTGCGTATTTTTGTGTTAGCTCGGTGTTCAACCCCGTCCCAAACTTCACTAAACAGAATCCTCTGGTTTATTAATCATTACCCTATCATCCTAGAATTTGAATTGTTTACCGCTTTGAATTCTTTTGCTGGTGCAGTTAAAACTAAAAAACTTATCAGAGTTCCATTTCTATGAGTTAGTGGCAGTGGTTAAAAACTCAACCTTTGATAGTAGTGCCATACAGTGACATGCGTTACTGTACAGGATATTACTGTGTGTGAATTCTTGGATATATTATTTTATCATTTGAGTGATCATTTAACACAAGACAACGGAGTGAGTGTATTTATACGATAGAGAGTTTAATTTTGATGCAAAAGTGTATGTTTGCGCGGAATACTTTATAGATTGTGATTACAATTTACTATATGGAACTGTCTATTTTGAAAGGAAGCTTAGCCCAGTTGGTTTGCCTAATCAGCTTTTTATTTGCTTATAGCATGACTATAATTCATTGTTGTTGTTGTTGTTGTTATAGGTTATTGAAGATTCGCTGCGACCAAACTAAGTTTGTTACTATATCAAGAGCTAAGAAGAGCAGCTTCCAGATGGTTTTGGAAGAGATGAACAAGTGTGCTCCTGACAATGTTGGTGAGCTCTAGATATAGACATGGCAGCTAAATTAAAAAAGAAAGAAAGAAAAAAAGAGGGAGGGAGGGGAAATGGTCAATATTTGAGGATTTTTAAAGGTTAGCTTGAGCCCAATATAATATTTAATGTTATACTAATAGAGGTATGCCCAGGTTGCACTAACTTATAGCACAATACAAGTGTTAAACTAGGAGACAGAAGTTACTCATGTAGGATTCCAAAAGGCCTTCTCTAGTGTAACAAGGACACTATTAATGGACTTTGTTACCTCACTTCAAATCACCCATTTTAGAACTTCATTCTAATCATGAGGTCTAAACTTAATGTTTGAATTCATTTGCTGAGGTAAGATGATTGTGTTATGCTGTATAGAGGATTTTAAAGAGAGTACAAGGAAAAGAAAGAGACTAGAGAGTACATTGGATCAGATGGAGGAGGAGGATGATAATCCAAGTGAGTCGAGAGAGAAATTATCAGTGGACAAACCTCTGGCAGAGCTTCATCTCCGTAGTCGACTCCAGAGTGACCCAACAAGTGCTAAATATCTCAAGTGGAAGGAGGATGCTATTCTAAAAGCCAAAACTGAATTATCAGCTTCGTAAACAATGCTCTGTTTGTTATTACTGTAATTTGTCTTTATTTCTTAGATTCTCCTGAGTGCCTTCCAGTGCTTCATTTACAACCACATAAATAACTTTATTTTTTATACATGGAAAGCTTTCCATTGATTTTTATTTAATCATAATGAATGAAGAAGCTAGCCAATAGCAATAATTGAATGATATGACTTTTTTTTTCTTTTTTGTTGTTGTTGTTGTTGTTGTTTTTAAGCTGGGATGGGATACTAGCTATATGCAAAATAATAATAATACTGGTATATTGAGCTGAAATTTGCACACACAGTGATGCAGAGCAATGACAAGTACTGTGAGTATGGAATACATAATGAGTTGTTTATTTGTTGTTTTGCTAATGCATGTTTATGAATTTGTTTGTTTCAGTGTGGAGTGTGTAAAATATCTATCTCTGATAGCTACTTGCGTGTTTTGAAGGTACCAAAATACCATGCAACTGCTCATCTGGATGTTTAATATGTACGAACTTTTTAGTCACCTTTATCAGCTAAGGGGAGAGAAGCGCTAATGTGCGCATGCACTAAAGTTACCAACGTCTGCGCATGCGCTTAATTAACCCTCACCAGGCGATATTATTTATATGTGAGGAACGGCATGGCTCGCTAGCATATTCCACTTCAGCCGCCGGTTAGAAATTAAAAATGCCAGAAATAATCCACTTGCAAGTTGGTCAAGGTGGCAATCAGATTGGAGCTAAGGTAAAGCCAGTGTGTATAGCAAGGCTGCTACAACACCGCTTTGTTACTATCACCTTGAAATAATAAGTAGCTAAAACAAAGCAATTTGTGCAGAATTTAATTTAAATTATTATATTATTATATTATATGATTCAAAATTTAATACAGCATAGTAATTCTAGCCATAGTGTCTAGCTGAAATGGTGGGATGGATGTAGTTGGTTATCTCCCTTTCTTTGCACAGTTTTGAGAAATTTAACCAGCATGATGTAATATCCCTTTATTTGCACAGTTTTGGGAGGTGATAACTGATGAACATGGAATCACTCCTTCAGGAACATACAACGGAACCTCTGATTCCCAGTTAGAGAGAGTCAATGTGTACTTTTCTGAGACTCCAGATCAAAAGTACGTCCCCAGGGCATTGCTGGTGGATTTAGATTCAGTCACTATGGACTTCTTGAGCTCCGGACCGTATGGAGATCTTTTCAGGCCTTACAACTTCATTTCTGGTAAGAAGCCACTTAGAAGGCTGGATATTAAGCTAACAATGCACTTATCAGCCCTCATACCTAATGCATTCTTTAACCAATCTTGCTAAAGTAACTATGCATGATGTTAAGATAAATAATAAATACCATAGATGCGGGTTGTTAACTAAGCGCTCCTTCTTTGAGCGCTTCCATGCATTTCATCTACTGCTGATCGGCACTCAGTCCTAGTTTTTAGGTTACCGTTTGGAGTTAACACAAGTCTACCATATTCATGAATAGAACATACAATACTTTGTGGTGGCTCTAGGACGTATAGTAATGAGTTGTTTTTGTTGCTGTCATTGTCACTGTGAAAAGCCGAGAGGTGCATGCTGCGTAAGTAACCCCCATATTGCATAAGTAATCCCCACCTCCTTCAAGTTGGAATGGGGATGTGCATTAACTTGTCGGTACCTATATATTGCTGTGTATTGCATTACATTCCTTGCCGTGTTAAAAGTTAGCTTTATAGCTACACAATAGCCAAGATTAGAGAGTTTGTTTCAGACTCGCTGCTTTCAGCTTATATATCTTGCAACATATAAAATAGCTAGAAATCTAATGAGAAAGTGCTACTCTTGAGTTCATCAACAGTTATACTGAACAAAAACAACGTAACTGTCTAACTGTTTTAGTTTGTTTAGCAAGATGTCTACCATCTGCACCAGTTGTCCTGCGGTTATTAAAATCTGGATACAACAAAAGGAATACTGCATTTCATTAGGCGTCAATAGCTAACTTTTATGGACTCTAGCTATTTTGTACCACTAGACTGGCAACCGCATGCCTCACTGTTATTTGAAAGTACCAAAGTCATTAACTAAAGCCAATCAGTGCTAGACAATAATGTTTATCACTTATGATGTTGATTCATTGAAACATAATACAGTGAGTAGAACACCTTCACTATAGCTATAGTCAGTATTAGCTATAAACTGTTTTGTTTGCTGGCTATTTACCCAGGTTGTTAAAAGACTAGCATTGTAGCTATATACATCAGCATATATTGGTGTTCCTCACAGAATGTGTAGTAGCAAACAGAATCCCACATATTACTTTCACTGTTGTACCACCGGCATAATTTCAAAATTCATTTGTTTATTATTTGTTTATTGTCAAAGTAAACATGACACTTTGTCAGTTTGTAAACTCCTGTGCATGCACTAGTACCATTTGAGGGATTTTCAAATACATAGCTAATGCAAGTCTTTTGTTAATATATAGTTAATGGGAGAGTATTTAAGGCTTGGAGATTTTAGACAAAGAAAATTATACACTCACATGTGTTCTTCTTGCTACTTTAATGGCACTTATGTACCACTCCCCCAAACTCCATTGCCTAGACCTCAGGATGAGACCCCATTTGGTCTAACTTCATTAACTCTTGTGTGGGTCGACACTTGTTCCTATCTCTAGGGACGGAGGGAGAAAACCCCAAAGAGAGAATTAGTTATCGATTCATTAATGTAAGGTGGCCAAAGTTCAACTATTTCAATTATATCTTTTTAAATTGCCAATAAGTTTAAAGCTAAGACATTCTTTCTGTGCACTGTTAACTTTATTAATAGCATCATTATCATTGTCTCACTCCTTCAGCTATTTTTCCTAATCCGTCACTCAGTGCACAGATTGCTCAATTAGCCATGCTGCTGCAGTAGGATCACTGACCTAACTTTTCAAACACTCTGCACGATCGGACTATTATAATCCACTAATATTTAGATTTACTGAATAATTAATAATGAAGATATTTTCATAACTAATTTGACTTACACAATGGTCTAAAAGCTAATTTTTAGCTAGGAAACTACTCACTCCCAGATGTGCAGCCTTATGTCAGCCACGAAAAAGGAGGTATTTTGTACAAAGGGTATCAAATATTACTGATTCAAAATTCAGTATTATAAATCACTACTGGTAATAAGCTAATGCTTTTTCTTTTTTTTTTTACTAAACTAGCCTCTGTATTTTTAGCCAACAAGTAGCTAGCTAGCTGGAGGTGCTATTTTATCTGCTTGTCTAAAGCTATTTTTGGCATTCTCAGAGTGCACTTGAACTGACTAACATGGAGTGAGCAATGCATGACATTTGAAAGATTGTTTTGATGGATCAATGAATCATGACAGCATGCAAATGAGGGAGATTTAATGATCGTAATACAGACAGGTCATGCAGATCTCACTTTCCAAGCTTAATTAAAAGTGCACCATACTTTTGTGCAAGTTATAGAGAGAGAGAGAGAGTATGTGTGTGTGTGTGGGGGGGGGGGGGGGGGGGGGGGGGGGGGATAGCACATAAGCTTTTAGAATATGTGGATAAGATACCATTTCTGGAGTGACTAGAGGTGTGATATATAAAAAATGTAATTTTCTTCCACTTACATACTTATATAAAAGTCTGCCTAAGGTACATTTTAAATTTGCTTGCTTGCTTACTAGCAAAACACTATACCAAAAATAAACAAAGTACCAAATTATAACTCAACACATCCAAGGCGCCTAAACACGCATGGAGATTGATCATCCTTCTACTTCCAATCCTGACTACTTTTGAAATTCTAAAATGCCATTTACATAAACTATAGATAATACATACTTCAGTTGTTGTTGTTGTTGTTGTTGCTTTTTGTGTGTGACAAGCACTTACTCACTGAACCTCAACATTCCACAACAAAATCTTGAGATAATGGTCGCAAGGGACAATGGTTAAAGACTAGCCAAGACTACAGCACTTTAGTTTAAGATCATGTAAATGTATTTGTGTGATATCACAGGATATGGTGGAACTGGTAATAATTGGGCTAAAGGATTCTTTACAGAAGGGGCAGAGCTTGTAGACACTGTCATGGAGTTTTTTCGCAGGGAGACTGAAAGGTGTGACTGCCTCCAGGGCATCCAATTGGCCCATTCTCTCGGTGGAGGCACTGGTTCAGGCATGGGAGTGCAAATCATGTCACATATTCGTGAAGAGTTTCCTGATAGGATCATGAGCACGTTCAGTATCATCCCTTCTCCCAAAGTTTCCGACACTGTCATTGAACCGTACAACGCTGGCCTCTCCATCCATCAACTGATAGAGAATGTAGACATTACTCACTGCATTGACAATGAAGCTCTCTATGACATTTGCTTCCGTACCCTCAAGCTCCCTAACCCCAACTACAGAGATCTGAACCAGCTCATCACTTCCGTCATGAGCGGCATAACTGCTTCCCTGCGGTTCTCTGGAGAGCTCAATGCAGACCTTCGCAAGACAGCTGTCAACATGATCCCTTTCCCTCGTCTTCATTTCTTCATGCCTGGATTTGCCCCTCTCACGAGTAAAGGGGCCAAAAAGCACACTTTGTTAACCATTAGAGACATTACTGAGCAGATGTTTGATGCCAAGAACATGCTGACTGCTTGCGACCCTAGACATGGGAGGTTTATCACTGCTGCTGCCCTGTTTAGAGGGCATACTTACATGATGAAAGTAGAAGAGGAAATCCAGAGAATGCAGAATAGGAACAGTCCCTACTTTGTGGAGTGGATCCCAAACAATGTCATTACAGCAGTGAGTCAAGTCCCGCTCAAAGGGTTCAAGACTAGTGGCACACTCCTGGGAAACAACACTGCCATTCAAAATGTCTTCAAGCGTGTTTATGATCAGTTTGTGGCCATGTACAAGAGGAAAGCTTTCGTCCACTGGTACACTGGAGAAGGTATGGATGAAATGAACTTCATTGAGGTGAGATGTGTGTTATCTTGAGTTTAGTAAAGAGCAAATAAAGTAAGAAAGATCTTTAGGGACTAACATTTTCATTTACTTTAATTGGCAAGTGAAAAGAGCTAGCTAGATAGATAAGAATGGAAAGTTACTTACCATGAAGATGCCATTAAATTAACTAACGTAGGGGCTGTAGTTCAAATAGATATAAAGATATACCTTAGTTAATTTTGGCAAATGGGCACGCAAAGTATGTGGACTTGTTGTAGCACATGCAGCATAACTTTGTTGGCATTGTGGTGGCCATACATAAAATCATATAGCATACTAGCTACTTTCACAGTCACTAAGCTATATTGCACATTTTTTAATACTATGGAAACATGAACCAAAAAAATAACAGCTCGAATTAGGTATATTGAAAACCCTTTACCAAAAAAATAATAATCAAGTTAACTTTTTCTTTCTTTCTTTTTTTTTCCCTTTGGAATATTTTCATTAGCTACAAGCAGTATTTTAAAGAGGAATGGCTGCTTCTGTTGTTTTTTTTGTTTTTTTTAATATTTTTTTATTGTTTTTTTTTTTATAGCTCAGTTTATGGTAAAGAGCTAATAACTCCACAACCCTCATGAAAGTGTTATCATATACTGACTCATCTGCAAGAATGCTACTCAAATTTCTAGTGCATACACTGAAATCCTGCCTGAGGGATGCAGATGGGATTGTAGTATTGCAGAGCCTGTGTAGTCTTCCAGCTGCTTGGAGACATTATGGTTTATTAACCTTAATCAGTTGTGCAGGATATATTGAGCGACCTCTATGAACTTCTGTTAAAGTCCAAAAGGAGACCATATTAAAAAATAATGGCAACGAATTACAAAAAATTTTTAACAGAAAGAGGAATGGTTAATAACAGAATTTAGATTGGCTCAAAAAAGTACAAGAATGAAATGTCTCGGTGAGGCATGATCACATCCTGAAATCACTGCATTTAGCAGTTATTACTAAGTTTAGAATTGATCATATGTCACCGAGATATTCTTGTTTTAAAGCAACTCATTTCAATTTTGCTTGCATGCTTTCTGGGACAAATGATTCAGCCATTCTTGGCTTATTTAACAATATTTTTAGGTGGCTATATAAGGGTTATAGTAGCATGCTCCCTGGCACACTTATTTGTGAGAACTTTGGCACCAAAGTTAAAATTTCAGGTTATTGCAGAAAAGTATTGCTCGTATTTAAAATATTCACTTCTATTTTATCCCACTTATTTCATTATTTTGATCCATTCTTTAGGCTCAGTCAAACATGGAGGATCTCATCTCTGAGTACCAGCAATACCAGGAGGCTACTGCTGAGGAGGACGATGAAGAATATGAAGAGGACAGCGATGAATATTAACATTTCCTTAATTCTTACTTTCTCTATACAACAACCCTAATTGTGAATAGCTTTTTAGCTTTTTAACCCTTTTCCTCATTTGGTATGTTACATAAAAAAAAGATTGGTTTGTTTCAATTGTTGTTTGTATGTCAAAAAAATGTCACCTAAATTAGATAGCTTGAAGTTAATTCTGACTCGGTTTCATTTTAAACTGTATTGTAGGCAACGTGGGGCAGGGGAAGATCCAAGGGGCAAATGGGGCCAGCCCCCTCCCAACATCAAATATTATAAGGACAGCTATACCAATACAGGCAATACAGTTTCCAGGACAACTGCATGCTAACTTATGCTCTTCTCCCACAAATTAATACCCAAATCATTGCAATCAATCATTGATATTTTAATAAATTGCATGTCCTGTAACCCGCCACGGGAGACACCCACGGGCGTTACAATTGGGAATAATTACATGTAATGGTCTCATAGGAACAACATACATACTTGTTGGTGGATGAGGAGATAATATTTGATGAAGTTTTGATCTAAATATGTTTGGGTCCCTCTCTGTCACTAGCACTGGATCCGCCCCTGTGGATGTGTGGTTTACTCAGGACTTACTACTTTTAGTGCAGAATTTTCAATTAACATTAAAAGATGTGATACACAGTAATTTTAAAGAACTCTTTGGGAATATTATACAAATTGACTGAATAATTTTGACTTACTCTAGAACTGACCCTGTTCTAGAGACAAAGGAGGATAACGATGCAAAATGCATGCCACTGGAGTTCCCCCAACCCACAACACTACTGATACCTACAGTTAATGAAAATTTTACACAGATATCAAGATGAACTAATTTGAGTGCTATTAGTGACTTTTGGATAACTAGCTATGCAATCACATCTGGTAACTTATTTAGGTCACACCAACACAGTTTACAAAACTGTAGTATCTTATAACTACTGGGCTTGACAGTAAAGTTTAATTTGGTAATAGATTAGACAACAACAAGATAACACAAGTCAGTATGCACCTTAAATCTTACAAAAATCACGAATTAAATACAACTAGAGCATGAGATAATGTAATACAGGATGTAAAGAAATAATAAAGAATTAGCTAAACAAGTCTCTTGATATACCATAAAAAACAAGGACGAAATAAACAAAAAAAAACAAAAAAAAGAGATAGCCACTAAGACAAGGACTTTGTGAATAATAAGTACTTTTTTATAATAATTGAAAAGGTAATTCTTCAAGAATGCAGAAAAACTGTTTGAAATTTCCATGAGGATATGTCACCAAGAGTATCCCCTGAAGGGAAATTAGTTAATAAAACTGTAGTTGATCAAGAGACAACATGACAATAAAATTGGGTGATGGAGGGAGTTTTCCGTGACCTTCACTTGAAGGAGAGATGTGAAATATGGCAAATTTCTGGTGGGTACTGTTCATTTAAGATTAGTGTTTTGCACATTTTGAGTAATATAGTTCTATGAGACTAATAAAAGAAACTCACAATCATCAAACATTCATCCTATCATGATCATTTATCATCATCATCAGCTGATATTAATTGAAGTTATGGACTAATCAAGTTTGTTGTTTAATTAATTCAATTCACAAGGTTTCGATCAAGATTTCTCGCTCAGGTGGGAATAAAACTGAAATGGTTGATAACATAATGATGGCTAATAGGCTAAAGAATGGATCTACTAGGGACTACATAGAGGTATTGATGTTCCATAGATGAGTACATTGTATTTAAGAGGTGCAAATGGTTGATAATAATGGGTAAATGCCCAGAGTAGCTAGGGGATAAAGGGCTGAAGATAACTTAAATCAATAGCTAATTTAAAAAATTGGAAATTTTAAATAAGTAAATAAATGAAGAAAACAATACATACATAAAGTAATTGATACGAACAATAAAAAATGAACACTGATATATTTATTTATTTATTTATTTATTTATTTATTTATTTATTTATTTATTTATTTATTTATTTATTTATTATTTATTTATTTATTGGTTTATTTATATTTACTTTTTATATTTATTCATTTATTTACTTACTTTATTTAATTTCATCTGCTTATTTTATTTATTTTCTTGATTTATGTATTATTCATTATTTTATTTTATTATAATCTTCAATTCATTATTTGCTATCATTTTGCACCTCCTGAATACAATGTATACATTTTATGTGCAGCTATTAGCTGCACATAAACTAGTTAGACCTAGTTAGACCTAATTACTATAATTATACAGTTACAGTATCAGTGCTGGGTAGTTTATAAGGGTGGTACCATTGTATCAGCACAAAACCTCAGAACTTATGATTCCTGGCCTATGCAAAGGAAGCCTAGTGAGCGTAAACCTTAGAGTTATGAGACTTGTTGTAGGCAGGCTAATTAGAGATTAATGATGTCATCCAAAATGTTAAAAATAGTTTTGTTTACCTAATTTTTTTCCCCAATTGTTCAAACGCGCCTTACAGATGGATATTCACAATGCCGCAAGACATACAGGTGTGGCGTATAAAAATTCATTACGGTATTTATGTGGGTGTGTGCACCGTGAGATAGCATGAATTTGTTTCCAGTGCGCATGTTCACAAAGTCTAGCGACGTGTGTGGGACGTAAATCTATGGTGGGAGTAGTAGTAGTAGGAGTAGCAATTTTGTAGTCTCGTCTATAAGCTTAGAGTGTTCGGTGGAGCGGTGTTCAGTGGGTTGGGTTTGTCTTCCTTGCTGTCTTTCTTAGTTTCCGCGTAGCAGGTGATCTGTTGTTCAAGGATGCGAGAAATAGTCCATTTGCAAGTCGGCCAGTGTGGCAATCAGATTGGAGTCAAGGTAGATTGCTGGGGTTATTTTTCTAGGCTAAATCATGTCAATTAAAAGGCTGGAGTGGCGTATTATTATTGGAATGGTAATTAAACAAAGCCTTGGAAGGGTTAACTGTTATATAGCTGCATCTACTTATGGTGCTACCAAAGGTGTGAATATACACAAACACACTAATTGCTGCCTGTATTTACACCTCAAGAATTGTTATAATTGCTTTTTGTTTGTCTTTCTTGTTTTAACCTATTAACATGACGAAATGTTTACTCTCTCCATGCAGTTCTGGGAAGTGATAGCTGATGAACATGGCATCACTCCCACTGGAACATATGAAGGCAACTCTGATCTGCAGCTGGAGAGAATCAACGTGTACTTTAATGAAGCCTCGGAAGCGAAGTACGTGCCCAGGGCTGTGTTGGTGGATCTGGAGCCTGGTACCATGGACTCTGTGAGGTCTGGACCTTATGGAGAACTCTTCAGACCTGACAACTTCATCAATGGTAAGTGAATGAAGCAATCAAGATACTTCAGAATATGGGTGGAGCTACCTTGTGAAGTTTATAACTTTCTGTCACTGTTTCTTTGCTTCTGGTGAATAAATTAAATTTTCAGTGAAGGGGATAATAATTTACTGCTATTTGTAGTTAGTGATGATGATAATGGTGACAATGATCGCTAAAATGATGGTGACAACATTCTTCTTCTTCTTCTTCTTATTATTATTATTGTCTAAAATCCATCTGTATTCTTCTGCTAATAAATATGCACTTTATCATGTGTAAAATACATTAGTGCCTTTATAACTTATAGCCATTATTAATATAGCAAGTATAACAAAACACTGATCAGCTATCAGTGAAGTTAATGTTTGTAAGTTATATTATTAACTTTGACTTCTTACTTAAGTCGTGACTTTTGAGGGTGGAATTTAGCAGAAAGTTGAAATGCCAGGTTAAATTTTCAAACTACAAACAGAAATTCTGCTTTGATTAATATATCCATTTACGAAAGCATAGTTGTGTGTGTGCATGTATGCGTGTTGCACATTCCTAGTGAACACTTTCTATCATAGTTATAGTGCATCGTGTAGTGTCAAGTAGCCCATTAGCTGAAATCGGTAAAGGGTGTAGTAATTGGTGGCTCTTCTACACTCACTTTTCTGGCTTCCTCTTTCAAGTCTCAGACTGATTTGTTAATGTCAATCGCTTTATGTCAAAACTCACAGATGACTTTGATGGTTCTATGGGCAATGGATAGGGAAGCTGACTGACTTCTTGGCATGGGAGAGAAACTATGCTCTGGCATATTGGTTGTAATCTAGCTATACACACCTCCTTGAATGCAAATGTAGCCTATTTAGCTTCTAGTTATTGGCCCATGTCAGTCTAAATTTAAAAAAGTAGTACAAAAAGTGTGTGTTCTCCCCATATTACAGCTCTTCTTCAAGGGTATGTTTATGTAGAGGACCTTTCATCTGCTCTTCTTTTCTTTTTTGTACACAAAAATATTTCAAATTAAATTTTAGACAACATCTCACCTGACACTGTTACTATTACAAGGCACCCAATGAGTTTGCTGACACGCATAGCTGTGAGTTGCCACTCAAAAATGAAAGCAGTAGAGATGCGATTTTTCTTGAGGATAGAATTTAAAATGTATGTGATAGTTTGGATCGTGCAATTTTAGCATCCTAAAAGTAAGTTAAAGTATGCTTATTAATGCTCTTTGAGGTAATGAATTGATTCTTCATGAAGTTCAATCTACCAACCCCACACTAGCCAGTGAACCTGTAGTGTTTGATAGCATAAGGCAAGACTACTGGTTGGTATAGTTATTTGTCCTGATCTGTTAGCTGGGCACTTCAAAGGGAATTCTGACAGCTGAAATTTTATAAATTTCTAATTATAGTAGTTTATAATGAAATACGTATGAATGATGTCATTAATACTTTGCTAAAAATATATCATACCATCAAGGTCAAAATGACTGGACAAATATTATTGCCTGTGTTTAGATTGGTTTTGTATCTTAAATACTACTAATATATAAAAACTACTCGTTCTAAAATAGAAGCATGATTATGAGGTCATAGATATTTATTTGCCATACCACAGATGTTGAGATGACGGGACAAATTTTGTTTCTGATGAAAGAATGCCAGCATCATGATCTGGCAATAGTTGAACATGAGAAGTTCTTAATGGACTTTTAGTGTTTGAAGTTAGTGGTTATAGGATAGCTCCAAGCTTGGTGGGTAGGGCTGTTTGTAAGCATAGGTTGGTCGTGGGTGGGGCTGGTTAACATTGGGTTGGTTGTGGATAGAGCTGGTTGTAAGCGTTAGTTATGGGTGGGGCTGGTTGCAAGCATTGGTTGGTTTATGAGTGGGGCTAGTTGCAAGCGTTGGTTGGTTTGTCGGTGGGGCTGGTTACCAGTGTTGTTTGTGGTGGGGCTGGTTTGCAAGCGTTGATTTGTTTTGGGTGGGGTTGGCTGTTTTGTTTGTGGGTGGGGCTGGTTGCAAGTTTTGGTTGTTTGTGGGTGGGGCTGGTTGCAAGTGTTGGTTGTTTGTGGGTGGGGCTGGTTGCAAGTGTTGGTTGTTGGTGTGAGTTGCTGAAGATGGTCAACTAGCATAACCCAAATCAAGTCTTGAACCACTTTGCAAGGACCTATAAAAATATTTCTATGTATTTGTCTTGTGTTAATAGGTCAGTCTGGGGCCGGTAATATCTGGGCGACGGGTCATTACACTGAAGGTGCGGAGCTGATCGAATCGGTGCTAGAAGTGATCCGCAAGGAGTCTGAGGGGTGTGACTGCCTCCAGGGCTTTCAGCTCACTCATTCCCTGGGCGGAGGGACTGGCTCTGGTATGGGCACGCTCATCACGTCAAAAATTCGTGAGGAGTTTCCTGATCGCATTGTAAGCACGTTCAGCGTCGTTCCTTCCCCTAAGGTTTCTAATGTCGTCCTCGAGCCTTACAATGCCACCCTCTCCGTACACCAGCTGGTGGAGAACACTGACGAGACGTTCTGCATCGACAACGAGGCTCTATACGACATCTGCTTCCGCACCCTCAAGCTCAAGTCGCCAAACTACAGTGACTTGAACCAGCTGATCACATCCACCATGAGTGGTGTTACCACTTCCCTCCGATTTCCCGGGCAGCTCAATGCCGATCTTCGGAAGCTGGCCGTCAACATGGTCCCATTCCCTCGCCTCCACTTCTTCATGCCCGGCTTTGCCCCCCTCACTAGCCAGGGCTCCGAGAAGTACACTGCGCTAAGTGTCGCCGATATCACGCAGCAGATGTTTGACGCCAAGAACATGATGACTGCTTGTGACCCAAGACACGGGCGGTACCTTACCGCTGCAGCTATGTTTAGGGGGCGTGTCTCCACGAAGGAAGTGGACCAGCAGATCCAGAATGTACAGAACAAGAACAGTGCCTACTTTGTGGAGTGGATCCCAAACAACGTAATCACGGCAGTTTGTGACGTCCCCCCCAAGGGGTTCAAGACCTGCGGCACATTCATCGGCAACAACACAGCCATCCAAGAGATCTTCAGACGCATTGGAGACCAGTTTGTGGTCATGTTCAAGAGGAAGGCTTTCTTGCACTGGTACACGGGGGAAGGCATGGACGAGATGGAATTCACAGAGGTGAGTCTATATGCATGCACACAGACTTTATTGATTTGCTTGTTGCATGAACTTTACAATTCGTACCAAGATGAGAGCCTTTGGCCACTAAAAGTAAGTGTCTGTGACATCACTATGGGGAAAGGTTTACTTACTAGCTCAACTCAATAATATGGTGGAGCAAATTATTCTAACTATGTAGGATTATATCACTGTCTGTTGTAGTTGTCTTGTGTCTTGCTTAGCTAAGGCAATGCTGGACATAAAGGTAACTTTAAAAGTATATATATATTTTACTTTATTGCATACATCACTTGTAAGTGACTGGTCAGAAGTGGGTTAAATAATGTTGTGACCCACATGTGTTTGCATATCTTAAATGTGTCATCAGCTTATTCTGAATGGCTAGTCTCAACTGTTGCATTCTTATTAATAATTGGTGAACAAGCTGAAGAATGCCAAATGTTGGACTTCAGAATGTCTCGCTCGCTCTTCTCAATGTTTGTCTTTGAATCTGAGCTGGCTTGTTACACGGTATGTCCACTGGCACACGTGATTGAGAGAGTGTTGTTGTGTTGGAGTATTTTTTGTGTGTGTACGTGCGCTAAGGAGCTACATGTCTGTCTATTGTCAGTTGAGGAGAACTTATAGTGTGTTACTACGTACAATCACTTGTTAAGTTCATTCAACGCTGGAAGTATAACCATGTCATCATCTTCATCAGCTATTGTAGGGTGTGAGTGCGTGTCCATTTGGTATGTATATATGTGAGTTTTTCCCTAAGGACCTAAAAATTAATAAGGGAATGAGGAATAAGATAGTTGTTGTTGTTCTTTTTTTTTGCCTTTAACTCTCAGATTACAAGTAAAAATGCCAAAATCATTGTTAAGTATGCTCCTTGCTTTGTTTAATTGTGAGACGTGATTATTAAACACATGCAGTACTGATTTGAATGCTGTAAATTGATATTTGTGCTTAAACATATGTGAACGGTTTTGGGAAAATCGGCCTAAACGCGGCAAACAATTTTTTTCAGTATCCCCGGGTAAAGCCTTATGGGTCGATTTTTTTCGAAAAAAACTTTATGGCAGAAATGGATAGACACCAGTTAGCTCTAGCTTATGACGCAGTTGTAAGCTCTGGCGTGCTCTAGAACTCACACTAGGAGGCTGGAAACACTAGCCGGTTGGACTCGTGTACGGAGAGTTGCTAAGAAATTATTGGTGGGCTTTTCACTAACAGCGGGGGAAAAAACTGTAGCTAACTAATTCACTTACTATTCTACATAATTCACGTACTCACGCAATTCTCGCTGTCATAGTTTCTTAAGGAGCCCTGCATTAAGCCTTTTAGACTTCTTTCAATCCGCCTGTAACCGGTTTATTCCATAGTGTCCCGGAGACACGCAGTAATAGTATACGGACACAAGGCACGGCCCCTGACCTTAGCAACGCCTTTACCCGGCGTTTTTTTCGAAATCAGCAATAATAAGTTTAGCAAAAATACTGAAGTGTTGTAGTGCGTAGGGCGAAGATGGCTTGTGCTACAGCTTCCAAATTAGGAGGATGGCATCCCAAGGCCCCGTGCAGCCTACTGGTAGAATAAATTAGAAAACTTTAGATGCCGCGTTTAGGCGGATTTTCCCAAATCCGGTCACATATGTACTAACTGGTGTGAAGTCATTTCTTCATTCTGCCGACTTTCTCTTCCACTTGTCCAGGCTGAGTCCAATTTGAATGACCTGGTGTCTGAGTATGAACAGACTCAGGATACCACTATAAACGACATGTTTGATGACAGCGAAGAAGAAAGCCCAGAAAACTAACACTCTATGGTTGTCTCTGTTAAAACTTGTCCTCTCAACACATTTTTTTGTCTTTTCAGCTTCTATTTCTGTTGCCTAAAATGACGATGTGTATATGTTTAGCATTTAACTCTTTATTCTGTCCTCTTCTGTTCTTTTTCTGATGTACCTAGACACATGTGTTTCTCCCTCCTTCCCCTCCTCACTACTGATGAGACATTTTTGTTGTACATGCAATGAAGTTCAACCTCACTATCACTGACGGTGAATCTACATGTGCTGACAGTACATATTTTTGAAGGACTTATTAGTTTGCAACGTAACCAGAAGTCATCTTTTGATCTAGTTTGAACACAGTGTTATTCTGGTTAACTAAAACTAATTTTAGATAGGTGAATATATTTGATCTGACCATCTCTCTAAGTATGACAACAACTGAACTAAAAGTCATGCAGCTCTAATGCTGACTAAATCTAAAATTCTTTGTATAAAATTAAAAAGATCAGTTTTGATGACCAGAAGAATCTGTTGTTGTTGTTGTTTTTTGTTGTTGTTGTTGTTGTTTTTTTACAAAAACCAAAACTAAAAGCATCACCCGTATATTTGGGGGGGAAAGATTGAAGCCTGCACTTTATTGGTGATGGGGAAAATGGTAATGAAGAAGAATAAGCATAACTCTCTGTTGATTTTTTTCTTTGCATTTTTTTGTTGCTTTTTCCAATTCCAACTTCTACATTCTTTTTTAAATAGTATGTGTGTGTGTGTGTTTAGTGAGTGGTCATAAGGTTAGCTATATCAGTATCAGTATCAATTGTCTTCTTGCTAGTGTTAAAGTATATATTACAACAAGTGTTCTGTATTTTCTGTTCTCTGTAGGCGGAGTCCAATTTGAATGACCTTGTGTCAGAGTACCAGCAGTACCAGGAGGCCACAGTTGATGACGAAGAAGGCGGTGATGAAGAAGAATACGTTGAAGAAGCATAACAACTCTGTTAATTTTTTCTTTACATTTTTTTGGCTTTCTCCAATTCCTACTTTTACATTCTTTTTAAATAGCCCCTTTGGTACTTTCTTGTTCTTGTTTTTCCCTACGCACTATTTGTTATGTTCTCTGGCAAGTTTTCATCCATAAATTAAATTTATATATCCTATTAATTTTTAAAATAATAATAATAATAATAAATAAATAAATAAAGAAGAGTAATAAATATCAATCATTAGTACCTATACTTGGAACAATTAAATCTAAGTAAGAGGCAATTGTAAGGCCCCAACTCGGGCACCGATATCTAGGGACTAACAAACTAGCTAATCAACAAGACGAACCAATAAGAGATTCACAAACAAGTGATGATCATTGAAAACTGGCATGAGGTAAGGTAAAGTCACAGGTTCACAGGTGATCCTTTATTGTTCTTGCAGTAATTTTCTGATGTTGCAAAAACGCCAAGAAATCATAAAATCGTAGCAGCATGCTGCTACGATTTTATGTGCTAGCACGAGACATTTCCGCGATTTTGTGAAACCCTTTACCAAAATACAATTAAACTGGAAAGAGGTCGTCGATATAGTTTTGCAAGCTGTTAGTCACTGGAAATCAGACCCACCCACACAGGCCACAGATATTAGTAAGTTCACACCTTGAAACTATATGTCAGAGAGCAGATTTTATTAACCAGTGGTTTTTTTTCCCCTAGCTACATGCTTCATCTGAATTTCAAGATTTAATATGGTCCTCATAAATATTTCTTAGTATATTGAACCATCATCATGTCATTGCAAACTAATAATATTCCTTTAGATTTCCCAATAGCAAAACATATTCATCATTATTATTTGTGTGTGTGTGCATGTGTGTATGATGTGATCATGCACCTGCTACTTCCATGGTACTCTCTTACTGTCAAATATAGCTATTCCCCATGCACTTATATATATATATATATATATATATATATATATATATGTATATATATACAGAGCATATGACCACATTTAACATGGGGGCAGATAGAGAGGGCGAAGATTGTTAATTTTTGATGAGGGTGTAGTGGTGAAGGGGAGGGAGGAATGTAATGATGACATCCTTATTTAGTGGTAATGGTCACAAAACGAAGCTGTTTTTTAGGGAAAGCAGAAATGGCATGAAAGATGGAATCGACACCATCTCTACAACTTGTTTTCTTTCTTGCAACCTTTTCTGGTTAGCACACTCATTACAACTGCAGAAAATTTGGCTATTTGAAGTCACTGCTGGGCATGCATCCTATACGTACCCCCTACATACCGCGCTGGCTTGCACTAATTAAGAGCAATGTGGCGACTTATAGCACCACTGAATACACTGAGCTTAACATTAGCAGTAATACCTGCCATTTACCGACCTAGGTGGCTCAATTTTAAGACAAGCAATATTAAAATGGCTGGCCAACTTTCTTGGGAACACAATACTCCAGACTTAAAGAAAGAGTTCATGAAATAGCAAGAAGTATTTGAGGATTCATCATGTTGCTTGATAGCAGAAACATATCCAGTACAACCTCCTTTGGTGGAATTACTTTGCTACAACAAACCGAAAACAGCACTTGAGGAGGACTTCCAGCAATTGGCAGCAACATTGACTGTGGTCAGTTGCAATTGAGAGCGCCTTGTGATAATTGAGTGTGGGAGTGATGTGATGAAAAAATAAAAGAACTCCTTTATCATTTCAGGTTTCATTGGGTCATGATTACATCCAAGCTTTCATTTTACACATCAGATTCCTTCTTCATTTGTATGTTTTGGTTAGAATTGAAAGTAACTGGCGATACAAACACACACACACACATTATACACACGCACACATGCTATATACATACACACTGTTATATATGTAGTAGCCCACGGCAATCAGGTGTAGGCTATACTAACTGAGCCAAACTACCACTCAAACACTGCTAACAAAAAAGAAAAGAAGAAAAAAAAAAAAAAAGAGACAACATCTCCAGACTTAAACACATTGACTAAAGCCTATCTCCCAGTATGCTCAAGATTCCTATCAGAACTCAGTCTCAAATTCAACCAAAATGATATAGAACTTATGAAGAACAAATTGCAATTACAAAACTAAAACAAAATAAATGATACGCTAAATGCAAGCAAGAACTATAAAGCAGTTGGACAAGCTAAGGTTAGCAAGTAAGAAAAATGAGAGCATAAAGTAGTAAGGAAAGAATAGGAAGAACTGAATAGAATGGGAGAGTTACAAGTATGTATGCGATTAGAATGGAGTGGGGATTATTTGAGGATAATGCAGTCTTGACAGGTAAAGTGTGGCAGAGGAATAATTTGTTTCATACGACTATAGTGAGAGGGTGCACTAATTAGTCAATCGGTCTATTAGCACCTTCCGGCTAGGATAGTCTGCTGAACGGTTGAGAGGTGGTTGTGCCCCAACAAAGGGCATATGAACTGTCTGCTCTGTGCCATAGTCTGGTTGCTATAAACCTGATGATGCCTATCCACCCACACCATAATTAATTGCTCCACTTGTTGAAGAATTAATAAGCATAAATTTCATCTCTATGGTAGTTGTTGTTTATTGGAGGAAATGGTGAACTGTCCGAAAGTCAAATTGACCCTTAAATCTTTAAATCACACATGCACTGAATTACATACGGTTATTTTCCATATTGGTATGTTTTTTCTAGTGCTCATATCTTCAGTTTCCTTCAGGTCATGTTATTGTTGACCTTTGTATCAAAAGCTGCTTACTGGGCATAAAACTATAGCTATTTGTTGTTGCTGCGTTGTATAATACAATGTTATATATATGGCAGGATAACAATGCAAGATAGGAGGAAACATTATCTTTCATTTATGTGTGTGTGCGTGTGTGTGTATTGACCACTGTTTGCCAAACTTGGCATATTGCTAAGTTCAGCTGGTGTGTGTGTGTGTGTGTGTGTGCGTGTGTGTATTGCTAGTTTATAAGCTGATTGTACTCACAATGCTGCCTTATTATGGCACATGTGTATCTAAGATTATAATTAAGGCATAGCAGGATTTGCACTTTACTATCATCTTTATAGTGTTAATGTTTCTGTCGAAAAATTTAGCTGTGATGTTATAGCTAGTACCCTCATTAGCGCGCGGTCGGATCACGTGGTTGTGGTGTTCTAACAACATTTTGGGGCCTGGGCGGGACTTGTTTGCGTTTGCGCATGCCTACTGTACCATTAACCATATTGATAAGTGTAATTAGGCCATATCCTCCAAGCGCCCTGGTTAGGAACTTCCACTTTTACTGTGTAGACTGAAGTTTGAAGAGAAACCTTGAAATTTAGAGAAAGATGCGCGAGATTGTACATGTTCAAGCTGGCCAGTGCGGCAACCAGATCGGAGCTAAGGTGAGTGCGTTTGTTCCGAATTTTACTTGAACATTGATGGAACCTGACGCGTGGTTGTCCTGGGTAGTTTCTCATTACCGGTCGTTTGGAGAGCTTCATTGAAGCGCGGTGGTTTCTTGTAATCGAAACGTTAGTAAGGCCTGGGCCTGTGCTGGGCACTTTCTGTAATTCTGCTACTGCTGTTAAATTTGTTAGAAAAAGTTTTGCTTGGTAGCAGTGCTATAATGTAGCGCCTGTACTTCGTAAGATCTTTCTCAGCTATAAAAAAAAGTACTTGTATCTTTATTGTGGGTTAGTTATGTGTGGTTCCATAAATGGTAACTGTGTTCTTAGTCAACATTATGTGTTGTTTTGTGATTGCTATTCAGAATTCTGGTGTCCACTGCTTGGTGTGTAATTTATATGTCTTGTTGCAGTTTTGGGAAGTTATCTCAGATGAGCATGGTATCGACCCTGTTGGATCATACAATGGTGATGCGGACGTGCAATTGGAGAGAATCAACGTCTATTACAATGAAGCAGCTGGAGCCAAGTATGTACCCAGGGCCGTCTTGGTAGATTTGGAACCAGGTACCATGGACTCAGTCAGGTCAGGACCATTTGGCCAACTTTTCAAGCCAGACAACTTTGTCTTTGGTGAGTGCATGCACAGAGAGTAGTGCTGGCAGGAACCAAGGAACCAAGGGTTAGATCTGATAATGGTTGGGTGTGGTGGAGTGTGGTAATTGTGGGTTTTGTGTAGTAATAGGTTTGTGGTGGAGGGACATTTCCAGAAAGAAACAAGAAAAAAAGTAATTTTGTGAGAGAGAAGGAAGAAATATCTCTGGAGAAAGTGAAACCAAGGGATGTGATATGTGCTTAATAAGTATTTTTTTTCCCTTCTTGTGTGTTCCTTATGCAGGTCAATCTGGAGCAGGTAACAACTGGGCCAAAGGTCATTACACAGAAGGAGCTGAACTGGTCGATTCCGTCTTGGATGTAGTCCGCAAGGAGGCCGAGGGCTGTGATTGTCTTCAGGGATTCCAGCTCACTCATTCCCTTGGTGGAGGCACTGGCTCTGGTATGGGCACCCTCCTCATTTCAAAGATCCGTGAAGAGTTCCCTGATAGAATCATGAACACTTTCAGTGTAGTCCCTTCCCCCAAGGTGTCAGACACAGTTGTGGAGCCGTACAATGCCACCCTCTCTGTTCACCAACTGGTAGAGAACACCGATGAGACATATTGCATCGATAACGAAGCCCTCTACGATATTTGTTTCCGTACCCTCAAGCTCACCACCCCAACTTACGGCGACCTTAACCATCTTGTCTCTGCCACTATGAGCGGCGTCACAACTTGTCTTAGATTCCCTGGACAGCTCAATGCTGATCTTCGCAAACTTGCAGTCAACATGGTTCCTTTCCCTCGTCTCCACTTCTTCATGCCTGGTTTCGCTCCCCTCACCAGCCGTGGATCGAAACAGTACAGTGCTGTTACAGTCCCCGAGCTGACTCAGCAAATGTTTGACGCCAAAAATATGATGGCAGCTTGTGATCCTCGTCATGGCCGTTACCTCACCGTAGCTGCCATGTTCCGCGGCCGCATGTCAGTGAAGGAAGTAGACGAGCAGATGTTGAACATACAGAACAAGAACAGCTCTTACTTTGTGGAATGGATCCCCAACAATGTGAAGACCGCAGTTTGCGATATCCCGCCCCGTGGCATGAAAATGTCCGGCACTTTTATCGGAAACAGCACAGCCATCCAGGAGCTCTTCAAGCGTATCAGCGAGCAGTTCCAGGCTATGTTCAGGCGCAAAGCTTTCTTGCATTGGTATACTGGAGAAGGCATGGACGAGATGGAGTTCACTGAGGTGAGTAGAGAATTGAGACCTGTAAAGTTCGAAGTATATAATATAATTCTCTCCTATTCTTTTCCTTGTAGGCGGAGTCTAACATGACTGATCTTATATCCGAGTACCAACAATATCAAGACGCCACTGTTGAAGACGATGAAGAGGAATACGAGGAAGACGGTGAAACTGCTTAAAGCTTAGTTGCTCCTGAGGTTTTAACTCTTCTAAATCACTGACTTGTTTGTTTTATACTCCCGTAGCTTTCGATTCATGTTCTGATTCATCTTTTCGTATTTAGAGGTTTGAAGCAAAGAATCAAAAATATTTTGTTTACAATGTAACTACTGGAGACTGGTTATGGCGACGTGATGGGAGGGCATGTGTTGTGTTTTGAAACCGGTAACTGTGCATGCTCAAACAGTGTGAGTTTTTCAAAACAGAAATTTGCAAGACAAACTGTTCGGAACTTGCTGGTCTAATGAGTGCAGATGCTCCACAGTTGTTCTGTGGCTTGTTGTTAATAGAGACAAGCAAATTACAGAGACAGTCAGGAACCACAAAGGGCAGCCTGACCTGTTGGAGTGGATGTGGTAGGGATGGGGCTATTAAGTCATTTGTTTAATTCAGTTTCAAGCCACTGTGTTCTCTCTATTGTGTAGTAGTAGTCTGAATGTCTGAGGGGATGGGAATTAGCTAGCTGTTGGTGCTTTTACAAAGAAATGTTGAATGAACACTTTCATCATGAGAAGCTGTGGTAGGAAGTAGCCAGCTATGCACAAGCTAGCTAAGGACACATAGACACAGTGTTAGTTGTGATAGCCTTACCACCAAGTTCGTGGATCCAGTGAAAGCTGATACAGGTTCATGGTCCCATGTGGCAAGCAGCCAAAGGCCTTTACTCTGGGACTTAATTACTCTCTGGCCAGTGAGCAGGTTATGAGGCAACTCTGTGTAGGAGTGCACAGGAGACAATGCTCTGTCAATTGTGTAGGAGAAGGTGGGATATCTGCCCAGTAAATCAGGAAGTTTTTGCTGAGTGGCTGTGTCTGGACATTCAAGTGATTATGATTGCTGTGCTGCAATTAGTCATCTTCAGGAAGTCACTGTAGGCATGGCAACCCGAGACTAATTACATAATATGTATGTATATTATATACAAATTAAATAACTTTAAATTGCTTATCTTGTGTGACCCTCCCTGGGGGCTACCTGGCTTGTAGAGCTTGTTAAATTTGTAACAGACCACATACTGAAAGGCAAGACTATCATGGGCCACTGTATGTATCCTGTTGCAACCAACAAACACCCAACACTGGTCTCTTTGTTTCCCCCCGCCATTGTTGCTGAAGCAGAAAAGTCAAACCATTGACTCCTTGAGCCTTTCACTACTGAAAAACACATGTACCACTTGAATGAGGTGACATCACCTGACTGTGACAACCATTACCCACGTGGTCAATTGACCCACAACCCCACATGATTAGGAAACTAACCACCGATTGGGCAACAACATTCTTCTTCTCTTTGTTAAACCTCTAGCGAGGCCCATTTCTCCGTATTTAATTTCATGCAACGTTTTTTTCCCAGCCGGCCAGCTGATGCGGGCAAGTTTCAAATCCTCAGTACAGAGGAAACCATTATTAAATTTCACCCGGTAATCTAGTTTCAACTTTAGCTGGTCACCATGGCTTCTGGGCTCCCGTTGTAAAGCTTCCCCCAGAGGAAGAAGAAGGTAAGAAAAAAAAAAAAGAAAAAAAAAGCAGGGGCAATGGGTTGTGTTTGAGTGTTTTGGTTTCCATGGTGCTGATGAGTGGTGGGACACATGGTGTCAGGCTGGCATTGAACAGCTGCAATTGTACTGGCTTGTGTATATGAGCTTGTTATAGAGCCTTTACAATTGGAACATAAATACGTCTTTGGCGTCAACATGCATCGTGCATTCTTGTAATGCCGCAACATGATTTATTTTGTTAAATATGATTCACGATAACAAGTGTCCTGAGCCACACCTTCACGTACTCCTCCCAACTCTGCTCCCAGAAGAGGAGAAGGAGGAGTGTTTACATTAGGTCTTAGTTTAGCCAGTGAAGAATCCTTTGATTTGAGCTGAGATGTCAAGCATTTTAATTCTGTCGATTAGCTAGGAGCTATAGAGCTATTTGACAATGTGAGTAATGTGAATGTTCTCTCCACGATCATGCTGAAAAATCCATCAAGATATTCATCTTAATTAATTGATTAATATTATTCAACTTAGCAACATAATAATATTAATAATAATACTATTATTATTATTGCTATTATTGTTGTTGTTGTTGTTGTTGTTATTATGTTAAATAATAATCATCATCATCATTGTTGTTGTTAATAATAATAATGATAATAATGATGATGATGATAATAATAATGACAATAATAATAACAATAATAATGACAATAACAGTAATGATAATAGTAATATAACAATAATATAATAATAATATAGTAATAATAGTAGTAGTAATAGTAGTAGTGTAACTCAAAACAGGTGCCCCTATTACACACTTTATGTATGTAGATGCATACACACACACATGCACACATGCATGATTTCCGCAGGACATTCTCACATCACCTGCTAACGAAGTAGACATTATCACAGCTACTCCCACTGCCTTGCCGGGGAAGTACTGACAAGTTAGGTGCCAAGCAAGGAGGGCATTCAGAGGTCAACAATCCATCAGGTATTCTGGTAGTAAACAATTATTGTGACTACAGGGCCGCACGGTATGATTCCATGAGGTTCATGTTGGATGAAATACTAACAAATTGCACAAGTGCATCATCATCTTTACGTTGAACAAGATCTTTAAAGGTTTGTTGCTGTGGTTATTAATTTAGACAGAGTCAATTTATAAGTTTGGCATGGTACATGAAAAAAAGGCTATTAAGCAACTAGCAATGTAGCGTAGTCACATGGAGTACCCAGTGTAACTGACGGCAGCAAGAGGTGGAAGGGAAAAGGGAGATAGAGATAATATTCCAAATTAAGATCCATAAGTGCATAGAAATGAAAATAAGTATTACACTGCAGGGCCGTATTTAACGAGGGGGTGGGATTGATTGCCCCACCCCCCCTAGATAGTTCTTACACGGCTACATTTTTTTTTTACATAGCACTTAGCATAGTTGTGATTTATTTGAGAAAAAAAGAAGTGATTAAGTAAACACATCTAATTTCGAACAGCTCTACTAATGTATTATTCTTATTTTATAAGGGAAGCTGCTATTGTATATATATATAATATTATATATATGTACTATTTATAATTATATATTAAATATTTAAATATATATATTATAAAAGTTTGCCTATGCTATACACAACTGCATTCCTAACTGCGAAACAATCTACACAGATCTAACAAATCACATGTGATTGTTTAGTTGGAGCACAACTAAGTTATTCCTTTAACACGCAGAGGTCTCCACTTCATAAACAGCGTGGGACAGCTAGAGAAAGGAAGGATGCCATTCAGGAAGTAGATGGTATAGAGGATACATGCATGCACTCTTACTTGTTTTATACATGCGCAGCTAGTGTTGTCTATATTTGTCACATTTTTTATCTTTCATGTCATCTTTGAAACCTGAAATTGTGGGGGGACTAGCTAAGGCTGGAGATGCGACAGAACTCTAGTGGCGGACTATCTTGGGATTGGGTGGCTGACGTAACCCTTTACTCCACTCAACGAGGCAGAAGGAGGTCAAGCCCCACAAACATGAATGCCTTGGAGGAATAGTTGCAAATAATGCAACTACATGGTACCTCTAGTTTCTACATTAAACTAGAACTAAATTACAGCCCCACATTTCTAGGCATCAGGGACCACAGATCAGCTTGGTAAACACAGACTTATTATAATTTCATAGCGATAGTCTACTGCAAGTCAAAGGCATAAGATTTGCGCATTAAGTCGGAACTAGGAAAAGGGTTTATAGAACACTAAACATACCATCAAGATCTGGTAAAAGGGTTACAAGTAAAAACAATCCAATCAGGGACCTGGAAAAGGATCGTTAGTGACCTTTAGCTCTTTACAAAATTTCGCTGCTCGAAACAAGCATATGTACCATTGTTACTTGGTCTAATGAATTTTGGTTAAATTTATCAATTCAATTCAAATCTTAAAAATGTCACTCTAATGTGTTTTTGGGTAAAAATGTAGATATGACAAAGACAATATTTTGAAGAACACCATATGCAGGAAGCAAGAGCATATTGTGCAATATAAAGAATAAAAGGAAAAGGGGAAAAAAACAAGAAAACACTGCGCAGCGGAAATTTTACGCGTCATGTCTCGCGCGAGCGATAAGGATGAGGGCTCTCGATAAAAAGAAACGTTACTGCGCATGTCCGTGCCAAATAGAACTGTCCTAAGTAATATTCTTTCCGCCGCAGTGTTCGGAAAGTGTTGAAAGTTTCGTCCCCGGTGCGGCGCAGAGTCTTGAACATTTCCAACCCATTACTGACGTTGAACATTTCCAACCCATTACTGACGTTAACCGGAGCTCTCTCTAATAATGCCAGAAATCATTCATTTGCAAGCTGGACAGTGCGGGAACCAGATTAGCACCAAGGTGAGAGGAGTGTTCCAATAACGGTTTTGGCTGATCATTCTCATAATTTTTTAATCTTATGGTGCCTAAAGCATTTATAGTAGACAATTATTTTAAGACTAGTGACTAGTGGTTTGTAATGTCCAGGTGAGAGAATTTAATTGTGGTCAATTCTTTATGTGTATATAAAAAAATATATATAAGTATTATAGTTTGCATAAAGTTTATATTGTAACATTCGTATGGGCTAATTTGCCACCAAACTATATCATTTTTGATATGTCAAACAATACGAAGAATGTGGCAGTATGAGATCCCACTTGCCTTACTGTGTGAACCCTACGAGGAAACCCACTGAAACCATACCTGTAAGAAATGCAAGGAATCCTACACTTCCAACATAGCTGGGTCAGTGACTCACTTAGTCCTTCATATTAGCTAGGTGATATCTGCCATACACATCTTGGATACTCAGTCCTGTGCTATTTTTCCTCGTATTTAATTCCAAGGTTTATATGCAATAGCTAACAGTACTAGCTACCAAAAACAAAAAAAAAAGAATTGACAAAAAATGTTTGTTCAAAGAGCAAATTTTTTAGCAAGTGAACAGCTAATTCCAAGTCACAGATATCCTAATTTGAATTATCTTGCACATGTGCCTCTTTTTATTAGTTCTGGGAAGTGATTGCCGGTGAACATGGCATCACTCCTTCTGGCACATACGATGGAGACTCGGATCTGCAGCTGGAGAGAGTCAATGTGTACTTTACAGAGGCCATCGGGAGCAAGTACGTTCCCAGGGCAGTGCTGATTGACTTGGAGCCAGGAACTATGGACGCTATCAAGGCGGGAACAATGGGGAATCTGTTCAGACCGGACAACTTTGTCTTTGGTATGGGAGGATGTGTGTTGTGTGGTTGTTGTGCTATTTAGGATGGGGGGAAGATGGAATAAGAGGGAAGGGGAAGAGGCTTATTGGAAAAGAGGCTTCTTAGATGGCAAAGCATTGCAATGTTCATAAGATGGCAGTGAATGATGATGATGATGATGATGATGATGATGATGATGATGATGATGATGATGATGATGATGATGATGATGATGATGATGATGATGATGATGATATGACGACGACGGTGATGATCACAAAACAATTTAAAAAAGAGAAATGATAACTGCTTTAATGGTAATTACAAAAATGACGATAATAATAATAACAATAATAATAATAATAATAATAATAAACAATAATAATAATAACAATAAAATACATGAGAATTATGCAGTTGTGCATAATTTCATAATCATTCTTCGTAATAGTCTGTCTTCATTTCTCACCTGGCGGAAGTCTGATTGGATTGTTATGTTTGTTGTGGTCTTTAGGACAATCTGGTGCTGGTAACAACTGGGCCAAAGGACACTACACAGAGGGAGCTGAACTGGTCGACAAAGTTCTTGATGTTGTTCGCCTAGAGGCAGAAGGGTGTGATTGCCTCCAGGGGTTCCAGCTAGCCCACTCCATTGGTGGCGGCACAGGGTCCGGTATGGGCACGCTCCTCATATCCAAGATCCGTGAGGAGTTTCCAGACCGTATTATCAACACCTTCAGTGTGTTCCCATCTCCCAAGGTGTCCGATACTGTGGTGGAACCCTACAATGCTATCCTATCTTGCCATCAGCTTGTGGAGAATACGGACGCCACCTACTGCATCGACAATGAGGCATTGTACGATATCTGCTTTCGCACGTTAAAGCTCGATAATCCTTCCTCAGGTGACCTCAACCATCTCATTTGCTCCACCATGAGCGGTGTCACCACTTCCCTCCGCTTTCCCGGGCAGCTCAACGCCGATATCCGCAAGCTGGCTGTCAATATGGTCCCGTTCCCCCGCCTCCATTTCTTCACGACCAGCTTTGCTCCTCTTACCAGCCGCAGCTCGAAAAGCTTCAGGTCACTCTCCGTACCCGAGCTGACTCAGCAGATGTTTGACGCGAGAAACATGATGGCTGCCTGCGATCCCCGCCACGGGAGGTACCTCACGGCTGCCGCCATTTACCGGGGACACATCTCCATGAAGATGGTCGACAATGAGATCATGAATATACAAACCAAGAACAGTGCGTACTTCGTGCCATGGATCCCCAGCAACATCCTTACTGCCGTCTGCAACATTGCGCCTCGAGGCATGAAGATGTCGGGCACATTCGTGGGTAACAATACGGCCATCCAGGAGATTTTCAGGCGCATCAGCGAGCAGTTTCAGTCTATGTTCAAGAGGAAAGCTTTCTTGCATTGGTACACGGGGGAAGGCATGGACGAGATGGAATTCACTGAGGTGAGAGAAGTTATCACATGCTGCTTGATTAAAAACCAAAATTGCTGTATATATTTACCAAACATGCTATTTTGTTGTTACATAATTTACAACTAGTAGATATTTTACAATATCTACTATATCTACTAGTAGTAACTCTCTTGTCTATAGCTAGAGTATCATCAGTGAAAGAAAGTATTTCTATTTATAAAACAAATGTGAATGCTCTCGAATTCACAGACATCATAATTTGCTGGTACATGCATTATCTAGATGGTGTCCCTACAGCTGCTAGGATTATTGTTATAATTTGTATCATAAATGTTATGTACTTTATTAATTATTAAGTAATTGTTCAAAAAATTTAATTGTGTTAACTATTGTTCATATACTCTCTAGTTGCATGAAAATGGCTTATTAATTAGTATTATCAACAGCTTGTGTGTGGTAAAGTAACATTTTCCAGTCAAAACAAAATTAATATGCGAGTGTTGATTGTTTAAAAAAGGAAATAGAAATAATCTAAAAAACGTCTATTATAAATTTCGATAATTGCACCATTTTTTTTATTAATTTTTTTTCAATAATGCTGGCTTCGATGTACAGGCTGATTCCAATGTTCGGGATCTGATATCGGAGTATCAGCAGTATCAAGAGGCAACCAACGATGATGACGATGAAGACTATCAGTTGGAAGAAGAGGAGGAAGAGATTGCTGATGTCTGAAGTTTGAGCCTATTCCTCAACACATGTGTGCCTTTAACTTTATTAGATTTCAACATTTAGCAGATTATTATATTATATAGTATGTTATGAAGTAGAAACCTTTTTTTTTTTTGTGAAGCTGATGATGTAAATATTACATTTTGTGTTTATTGATTTGTATTTCGTGTCATGATCAGAAAATAGCAATATCTAATTTTTTTGAAATTTCAAGTAGCTTCTGTCTGAATTCCCCTAACTTGTAACATTCTGACCTTATGTAGTTACATAAACAAACCCTTCAATTTATATTGGAGGAGTAGAATGCAGCAAAAGTATCAAAATGTAAGTAATAGAAGAATACAGGGACTCTCCCAGGACATCAATTAACTCCTTTCTCAAGTTGAGAGAATTCTCAGGCAACTGATTGCCTAGTTCACACTTCACTAAATAAACATAGCTAGAGCTCTTGGGGTTTAAAGGTGTCTAATATATATAGCCCATAGCTGCAGCTGCTATGACTCTCTGTCCAGCACCCTTAGACAGTGATGGAATGTGTTAGCTTGAGGTGACCACTGGGTGAGAACTAAATTATAACCCATGGGGGACACAGAAATGAGCTTTAATAAGCCAACAACAAATGGAAAGTAATCAGGCAAGCCCGTTGATTTAGCTAATGCATAAATTACAGTTACAACTTCATCCTTGACCCAAATTTCATGCACACTTGCTGACATCTAGCTAATAATGTGCAAGCTATATTCTGCTGCTGGACATGTTCTTCCTGCTTGTTTTCTCAGCCTCCTACTGTCGACCAGAGGTGATAATTAGCACGAACCTTGTAGCATTGATTGGAATGTATACCACACACAACTAGCCTATAACCGTTGTAAAACTGATTTATTATTATTATTTTTTGCTAGCATGGAGGCAGGCTCTATATTACCCTGCGCAATGCCCTCGAACCCTCAACACTTGAGGGCGGGGCTGACTTCGTAGTGGCATTTACTTGCAGTTCGCGTTGTGACGACTATTACCATATGTAATAGTCATGGAGATGGAAGAAGAGAAAGATAAAACTGAGTCAAAGAAAGACGATCAGAAGGAACTACAAAGGGAGAAAAGAAAAAGGCCTATCTCGTCCAAATCATTTGTTAAGAAGGTATTTTAATTCTTGAGTAGAGTACAGCAAATTTTACTACATAGCTGCAACAATTCGCTTAGCCAAGAATGGTTAGCAGGAAGAAGAAGCCGGGATTTGACAGCGAAGTCATGAGTGAAACTACCTATTACTTCAAAAATGGTGTGTTATTGCTCTCTGATGCATGTCTTGATATGACCAAGTGAAGGTTGACAGGTCTTCGACATGTCAAGTCCTACTACTTCACTTTCACCACTCATGCTAAGGGCAGGTGGGTCGGCAGCACTGTGTATGAAGTCTTCAGCAAGGAATTCCAAGCAGAACTACCAGAATATTACGTCAGTGAACATCATTGGAGTTCATGAATTACATTTATTTTCATGTGGTGTTATTTGTAGGAGGCGGCCATTAAAAGTGGGAAGGTACACGGTGAGGAAAACAGCTAAAAACAACAACAACAACAACAAAATGATTATTTTATTTATTTAGCTCTAGAATAGTAGCCAATGTTTATTCACATGTTAGTATACAGAGTTGCATGCGGAAGACGTATCTAATACGAGCGAATATACTTTTTTAGGTTATTGGAGGCGTGAGGATATAATACAAAATTATGTACAGTGCTTCCAACTTAAAGAGTGGATTTTTTGAAACTACTGTATAGACCCTCACTACAGTCATTTAACATACACATACCTTTTCTTCATCATCCCAACAATGTTTACAATAGTAAAACTGCCTGTTTAGAGAATAGAAAACGGAGAACAGCCCTTTTCTCATTCACTCTAATACATTTTACGCCATTTTTTTTGACGTCAAGATTTTGCGGTAGTTCGTCATTAAACGTAACTAGTTAACGAGCTAAGGTCGAACGGTTATTTCCCCGAGCAGCAAGACTGGACATTCCCTAACTGCAATCGGCTGTATGGATTCTCATTGTTCTACTAGCAGCAGTAAACGAAGTCGAAATCAGTCAGAATTGTTGGTTGGTATATTACTAACTTGGAGCCAAGCCTATCCAAGTGGTCATCTTTTTCAAGAGCTGAAGAAAAGCTGAAGGAGTTTAATACTCCCAAGGCTCCCAGCATTCGGTATTCTGACAACATCAGGGCAATGCAGTTGGAGTCCTACGGGTTGTGCAGCTCCAGACGGAAGCTAAAACGCTGGTCGTGATAGGCAGTAACGCCGTAAAACTTGATACCTAGGGCCAGAGATACAACCGCAGCTAAATCGGCCATACCGTGTAACAATTAGCGGTAAACTGGCGCCCTTGCACAAATACGCATGCGCTGTTTTGTGACGTCGCGTTTACGTGTACTAAAGGCCCACAACCCGCTCTAAACGTCAGCACTTGATGACCCTTACCGTGCTTAAACATTTTTTGGTGAAAAACAGCCACAACTCACTTAATTTTCAAGGTATAGCTACCAAAAGTTATACATAATAATTTTAAGGCAATTTTACATCATGTGTCAAATATTTAGAGATATAACTCAATAAATTCAAAAATCCTGGCTTAAACACTTTTTTCTTAAAATTTAAAATATTTCGAGATTCAAATTTCGTGTGCCCACAAAATCTGGCTCATATGAAACTTCAGGTATTAAAGTATCAGTATACCAAGTTATAGAGATAAGGAAAAATAATTTCTCTTTTTTCAGCTTAAACACTTCCAAATTCACTGTCTTGAAGCTCCCAGTTCCATCACCTATAACCACAACAATAACCACAAACCCACAAAATTGTTTTGTCTGTATGTTAATATGACATTAATGTATAATAATACAAATTTTTAGCTTTCTATTACACATACTTGAGAAATTACAGCAGAATTAGCTAAAAAATCCACTCTTTAAGCTGGAAGCACTGTATGAGACTCTTGCAGTGCAAAAATATTAAGGTCAAAATGCTATTATTTATAAAGGGGCAAAGAGTTTCTCTAGCAGAGGGAAATGCTCCCCTTTGTCCTTCTCCCAAGGCCACCGTGCTATAGAAACATTAAAACAACAGCTGTGTGTGTGTGTGTGTGTGTGTGTGTGTGTGTGTGTGTGCGTGTGTGTTTGTGTGTGTGTGTGTGTGTGTGTGTGTGTGTGTGTGTGTGTGTGTGTGTAGTGAATGGTAAGGTGGCGTCAATGAACACGGTCATAGATCACAATGATCTCCTGTGTCACCGTGTGCATCGCCATGAACCTCCAGTCTCCGCCCACTCCCTGGATGTCTTGCATTCGGACCAGGACTTGGTTGTTATTAACAAACCTTCTTCCATACCGGTGAGGAAACCGCTCTCTGTGGGTTATATTTACTAGCTGGTGTGATGAATATGTTTGTATGGTACAAGTGGGTAGAATGATTATGGGGGGGGAGGGGAAGAAAACCGGTTTATCTAGATTTACCATCTTTTATTCCCCAATTGAAGCTGCTTTTTAAATAAAGAATGCTCAGTTGTAAAATAGAAACAAAGAATTGCATATTTCCAAAATAGTTCGTTTTTCTTTGATTAACTGAAATGGAATTTTCGGCTATACATACTTGTGTAAGCTAATTGTATCAGTTCTTGCTGAGAAATCAATAACAGGTGGCTAATCCTACAATCAACCAGTCATTGTGCTGCACACACACATACGGTAAAAAGTAAAATGGGGGAGGGCGGGACTCCAAAAGTATTGTATCACATCCTGATTAGGTAACTGTATTAGTAATGCTAATAGGGTTTTGCCTTCCCCTTCTTTTTGCTGTTAGATCCATCCTTGTGGTAGATACAGACACAACTCTGTGCTGTTCATCCTGGCCAAGGAACACAATCTGAAGAACCTCCACAGTGAGTGAGCGAGTGCTGCATTGATTTCCTCTGGCACTAGCATCAGTTATGAAAACATCCGTCATAGAGTTAGCCTATTCAGTCATGTGATCTGTGTGAAGTGTCTCTGGTTGAATCACCTGATCAGCAGCATAAACTGCTGTTGGCCAAATTGGCTTTTCACATCTCAATCATTAATACAAGATACCTTTCTCTGATTTGACCCTTGTGCTTAGGCAGTAATCCTTTAACCTTGCTCATTCTTTGATTTTTTTTGTTCTTTTTGTCTGTCTAATTGAATGCACTTCAAAGTGTCATTTAAAAAAAAAAATTTCTAAGCTGGTAATGGATACATAATAACAAATATGTCATTGGTAACATCTCAAAACAACTTACCTCAAGTGAAATAGAACAAGTTAGCAGAAGACTTGGAAAAGTGTACATACTAACTGATCGTATACATAGGAGTATCATAATATTCCAGCATTTGCTCATGCTCCCTCCCTCTCCCTCTCCCCCCCCCCCCCCCCCCCCCCCCTCCCCTTCCCCCACTAGCTGTTCACAGGCTTGACAGACTCACTTCTGGTCTCCTCATCCTCTCAAAGTCTCTGCGAAGGGCTCAGCAGTTGGAAGAAGAAATAAGAGAGAGGAGAGTCGCCAAGGAATACATCAGCAGGGTCAATGGAGAATTCCCCTCGTAAGTTGTCAATGCGGTTATGGCTCTTGTGTTCATGTCAGCGGCTACTTTGAACCTTAGGGCATAGAATTTATGCGAGGCCAAAACTAGGCAAAACATCTGTCCTAGAAGTTTCCTTCTTTCCTGAGTATCCAATCAATAATAACTGAATGAATGAATAAATGATAAGTTTTACTACATTATAATGATCCTATGAATCACCATTTGTAGCGTAGTATGTCATTATGGGAGCATTCTTCAGTGAAACAAACTGATCTGAATTTAGAAAGAGAGAATGATAATGACTAATGGTGGTAATGAAATACATACATGTATATAAAATAATAATAAATAAATAAAATATAATAGATTAAAATAAAACAAAAAAACGACAACAACAAAGAATAAATAAATAAATAAATCATAATAAATCATATAATATGATGAGCCCCTTAGTCAGCTGAAGCAATTCATATTGTAAAACTTGTTATTGTGTTTTTTCCTTCCCTTCTTTGGCTTATTCTTTGCTATGAAGGGAACCCGTGGATTGTGATGAACCTATTTTGGTTTTCTCCCATAAACTTGGGCTGTCTCGTGTGGATCCTGAGGGAAAGCCTTGCTCCACCCATTTTTCACGCCTCTCCTACAACGGCACTTCCAGTGTAGTCCTTTGTGAGTAGTTGGTATGAAACCTCTCTCTTATGATAGGCATGTGAAGGTCCTCCATATTCTCCTTTCTCTTACTGCTTACAATTTGCTATTTATTTACAACACACCCCTCGTATATTTCTACACATCTAGAGCCTTTTGTAATATCCTATTTTAAATAATTAACATTGTTGTACTTTAATTGGTTTGTTGTTTGCTGTCAGGTCGGCCAAAAACTGGACGTATGCACCAGATCAGGGTCCATCTCCAGTGGTTAGGTATGTATGTGTGTACTTGTATGTGGATATGTGGATGTGTGTGTGCTTATGCGTACGTGTGTGTGTATGTGGATATGTATATGTGGATGTGTGTACTTATGTACATGCATTGTGTGTGTGTGTGTGTGTGTGTGTGTGTAGAAGGTATCTTCTTGTACTGCAAGAGATTTTTGTTACTGGGCACTCAAAATAAACATATTAATTAGATTTTTGGCTTTAGGTCATCCGATTGTGAACGATCCTCTCTACAACCACCCGGTGTGGCGTGGGAAAACTGGTGGTGGTAGTGCTACCAGCGAAGAAGTGAAAGTTGCCGGTGAGCAGCGGCTGCAACCATTGGAAGATCCTGACAGTAAGGAAGGTCTCAGTAAAGAAAAGGGAAGTGAGACTAGCCAAATGGAGTCCATTGTGAATGAAATAATCAGGAGTAAGTTTGAGGCTAGTGGCCATCTTCAAGTAGAGACACAGACTCGAGGAAAGCAGCAGAATTTAGAGGAAGTGAGTACCAGTAGAGGCGATGTAGCAATTCGGGAACTGGCTTCAACAAAACAAGAGAACTTGAAAGAGGTTTGTTCAGAGGAGACAGGAGAAGCTGCTTCGGTCAGTTTGTTAGAGGAGGCTACACATATAGACCCGGACTGTACAGAATGTGGAACAGCCCGCAGTGACCCTTTACCTTCTGAATTAGTGATGTATCTTCATGCCTTATCATATAAAGTATGTAACTATAGCAGTTTTTTATCAGTGTACATGAGTGTGTGTGTGTGTGTGTGTAGGGAAAGGAGTGGGCATTTTCAGCTCCAATGCCAGACTGGGCGGATTCCAATTTTCAAATGTGACGTATGAAATTGTTAACTTCAGAACTATCAGTTCAAAAATTCAAAGCTCAGCATTTTATTTTCTAATCACACCCACAAAAGATATATTCCCATAAACAGTGACAGTGGTGATCTCTGCATACAAATAAACAAATTATTGTATTTCCCAAGTTTAAAAATATCAGAATATTTTTACATTTGTTGACTTGGTGTTAATAAGAGGGAAGGAGACATTAAGTGCACAAATTTGTCTGAGGATGGTGCTCTAGAAATGAACTTCTTGAGAGAAACGCAAGTCATGTGAATGATGATGGCACCTCATTGACTTGGTCTTCGCTTTCTCTTCCTAGCTTGCAAAGAGTTCAGCTTGTGTCTGCCACTCTTGCCCCATTTCTCCATTTTGTTTGCGCTATCTTGACTAACCTTAAAAAGGCCCTTCTCTGTCTCGTCCAACCTGGATGTCATAGAATGCGTATCAGTTTGAAAAGAGTTCTGGGAATGGTCCATAATTTTTCTGAAACGGTTCAAGAATGTCTCTAGCAGGCTTTGTGTTAAGTCCATGCTTTCTAAATGGTTGCATTGTACAAGCTTCAGGCCCAGGGAGTAATAGTAGGGCTGTTTTCCGTGCAAGTCCACTACATTAGCATCAGCACTTAAAATATCTCTATGTCTTCTATTGTAGCATGAAGGAAGGTCTATGGAGACGATTGGTAACCTGTTACTTGTCCTGGTCGCCAGTTTCTTTGCCAACCAAAACGGTAGTTCCATTTTCAAGCCTTCGTTGAGGTTTTCTTCAGTGGAGCTAGAGTTTAAGAATCCGAGCCTGTGAACTGTTGTCACAAACTCTACAGGGACTTTTTGCTCTGACGCCAAAATGTCGTCTATATCTAAATAGTCTTCAGTACTTGGCAGTGAAATTGAAGTATAAGAAAATGATTGAGTATTCAAGGAAGAGTCAAGTGAAAGAGAGCCATAATTAGTAGAGGCTTCTAATGAAGAAGACATCATTTGCAACGCCACGGCACAGAGCGAGAGGAATGGAAATAAAAATTAAATTGTTCGCGCCGGAGAATACCTCCTCCTTTTGTGGTTGGTTACACCTTACCTAACAACTATACATAGCACGCATGCGTGAAAGAGTCGAATGCTGGCAATTAAAATGCACATCAGCCACCTTCCGGTCGCATTTTTTGCGTACCAATGGGGGAGCCGTGGAGTAACTTAACGGGGAAACATTTGCTTCTTGTTGGAGGTGCTTGGAACAGACCGGCTCAAGGCTTCTGGTATGAAGTAGCTCAAGGAATGGGTCTACAACTCAGCGTAGCTGACAAACCTGGCCATTGGACTGAGGAAGTTGTAGGTTCATTGGTGCATTCATTTTATCCCATTGATTTGGATACGTCTAATGAATCATTGGCTGATAAATTGGTTGAGACTATTGCTCATTCAGAAGTTCAATTTTCTGGAATACTGACGCTCAACGATGCTTACTTAATATCTGTTGCTAAAGCTGCAGAAAAGCTGGGAATGGCTACAGTGGGATCTGAAGTCTACAGGAACACCAGAGACAAAGAAAGAGTTAGAATACTCACTGGCAGTCCAGTTTTGAAGTGCCGCATTAGAAACAAAGAAGATTTGAAAGAGGCATCAAAAGTTGTAGGGTTTCCTGCAGTTTTAAAGCCAGTTCAAGGATCAGGTTCTTTAGCTGTACACCTTGTGAAATCTGCTCACGAGCTAGAAAAAGTGTACACCTTCCTTAAGTCAAAACTACCTAGTATTAAAAATCTTCTTGGAGGTATTCCAGACTTCATGCTTGAGCAGTATATCGATGGAACGGAGCATAATGTGGACCTGATCATTCAAAATGGAGAAACTCTCTTTGCTGCAGTATCTGATGACCAATCAGGTAAAGAACCTTGGTTTCAAGAAGCACAACTTACTCATCCCAGTAAGCTTAGCGTTAAAGACCAGAAAGCTTTAATACATAGTGCTGCTGATGCTTGCTCCAAGGTAAACATTACAGATGGAGTCGTTCATATTGAACTGAAGCTCTCAAATGGTGTAGCTCAACTACTGGAAGTAAATGCCAGGATGGGCTGTCGTTATGCCGCGCATGGAATAAAAGCAGTTTGGGGAGTGGAATTAATACAGCATGTATATGAAATAGCATTGGGTTCACTGGTGTCTCAGCTGCCTAATAAAGGTTCTTTAGGCCTTCCCTCTCATCCGCCATCAATATTTGCCGTAGCAAAATATGTCAACACTCCTTACAGTGGCTGCATAGGAACTGACAACTTTCTGAAACCACTATATCACAATGACAGAGTTTCATTAGTGCTTCCCTTGGCAAGAAAAGGACAGAAAGTGAAGGGACCAGAGGATGACATACCTGATGTGCTGGCCTATTTCATGATAACTGGTACGACATCCTTAGAATCGACCGAAGAAGCAGCAGAGGAGGCTATTCGCAGTTTGAAGATATCAGAAGTGTTAGTGATATAGTAATAAGAATGTTATTAACTGTAGATTAGACTGCTTAATTTAAATAACTTAATTGCACTCTATTAGTTGTTTCTAAAATCTTTAGCTATCTGTAATTGCTGCCGAAAAATTTCAGCAATCAACAATGTATGTTTCTTGTATATAGCTACACTTTTGGGTCAAACTAGAATGAAATAGCATAGCATCAAAATTGTTAATACAGGAATAGTTAGCTATGGATCATATATACATAAGTATTAAATAAGACATACACATTTGACACTAGTTTTGAACCAAAATGCTGAGTTGCTGTAAAGTTGTTGGTGAATGATAACTAGCTGTGTGTTCTTCGGGTTTGAGTAGCACAGGCTACTACATAAGTTCGCAGTCACTCTACTGAAATAGTCACAATCCATAAAAAAAAATTCTAATCTTATATTTTGAATGTAGCTACAAGGATTTTAGAGAATGTGTATCAATCAACAGGTGGATAGTAGGATGCAGTAAAGTTACAAATTTGATTAGTGGTGGGCTCTGTTAGAAACTGGAACTCTCCAGATGATATTATAATGAAAAGGATGGCTGCAACTGCAGGATTGTCTGGGAAGAAAACAAACCATTCAGCAAGAAAAACGATGTGACTTGTCTCACAAAACATAACATACCAGAAACTCAAATTTTTCAATTAACTGGACATAAAAACCTGCCAAGTCTCAACAATTATAAAAAGGCCTCACTAGAACAACAAAGGTTGTCAGGCTGAATCCCAGGTACCTGACAGTTTATGGTCATGTGGTCATGTAGAATCCCAGGTACCTGACAGTTAATGATCACATGACATTTCACCTTAATATCAGGTACAGGACACTTCAGGATCAGATGGCATTTCGTGCGCAATATCAGGTACAGGACACTTCGGGATCAGATGGCATTTCATGCCAATATCAGGTACAGGACACTTCGGGATAAGGTGGCATTTCATGCCAATATCAGGTACAGGACACTTCAGGATCAGATGACATTTCATGCCAATATCAGGTACAGGACACTTCGGGATAAGGTGGCATTTCATGCCAATATCAGGTACAGGACACTTCAGAATCAAATGGCATTTCATGTGCAATGTCAGGTACAGGACACTCTAGGATCACGTGGCATTTCATGTGGATCCATAATTAGCTAAACTGCAATAAAAGATATCATCAAGAATTTTTTTTAAATTTGTCATCATAATAATCTGCTAATGTTCAGTCTTATTGCTCAGAAATTACCCAAGCAGGAAGATCTGGCGGAATCGGTCTCTGGGAAGACTTATCAGCAAGTATCCTCTGTTTCGTCTGCCTTTTTGCTTGGGCAGACTTGCTGGAGTGGAACTCGTCATCTAAGTCCATCAAAAACTTGTTGACGCAATCTGCTCTCCAAGTTAAAGGTTTCACGTACAGCTCATCCTCGTCCCCACTCTCCTCACTCGACATCATATTGGCCTCCAGCACCAACAGCCATTTCTTTCGGTCCGCATCATTGTATTTTCTTTTTATGAACACACTCTTTCTCTCCTGCAGTTTTTATAACAAAACAAACCATAAAACCAAATTAAAATTACCATGCTTAAAAACGAACTAAATTAGCTAATTTTGGATGACATCATTGTATGCTACTTATTTTCTTAGTTGTATTTACCCTTCTTATTCTTTCAGTTCTCCTCCTACATTTTCTCTTCATATCTGCCTTTCCTCGATCAGAGAGCGACCTCTGCTGGCCAAGATTTTTTAAATATGTGTACGCTGCTTCTGTACACAAAATTGAATATATTTTATATCACTTTTATATATTATAGTAATAATACTGACCTCTTATTTCAAAAGATTGGAAGTCAGAGTTGAGGCCCTTCACTTCCGCTACCAATCTATTGGTGACAGTCCTACTTTCCTTGCTCCGCCAATCATACCTGGATATTTTAACCATACACTATTTGAATGAAAAACTAATAACAAAACTTACATCTCTCCAAAACAAAATCCTGTAAATTCTTCTTCTTCGTCAATCAGCATTTTGTAAGTTTTACGGGTCTCCGACTAAAAACCAAAATACACAAAATGTTTTCAAGTGATACAAAATTCTTAATGAATAGACCCACATATAGAATAATAAAAAACTGTCATATACTGAATAATTAGCCAATATTAATAATTGGTAAAGGGTAGTCATACACAGACTTGTGGGATAATAAAGGACTCCTATACGGAATAATTAGCCAATACTAATAATTGGTAAAGGGTAGTCATACACAGACTCGAGGGGTAATAAAGAACTGTCACATACGGAATAATTAGCCACTACTTATGATTGGTAAAGGGTAGTCATACACAGATTCGTGGGGTAATAAAGGACTGTCATATACGGAATAATCAGCCAAGACTAATAATTGGTAAAGGGTAGTCATACACAGACTCGTGGGAATAAAGGACTGTCATATACAGAATAATTAGCCAATACTAATAATTGGTAAAGGGTAGTCATACACAGACTCGGGTAATAAAAGACTGTCATATACGGAATAATCAGCCACTACTAATAATTGGTAAAGGGTAGTCATGCACAGACTTGTGGGATAATAAAGGACTGTCATATACGGAATAATTAGCCAATACTAATAATTGGTAAAGGGTAGTCATACACAGACTCGTGGAGTAATAAAAAACTGTCATATACTGAATAATCAGCCACTACTAATAATTGGTAAAGGGTAGTCATGCACAGACTTGTGGGATAATAAAGGACTGTCATATACGGAATAATTAGCCAATACTAATAATTGGTAAAGGGTAGTCATACACAGACTCGAGGGGTAATAAAGAACTGTCACATACAGAATAATTAGCCAATACTAATAATCGGTAAAGGATAGTCATAGACAGACTCGTGGGGTAATAAAGGACTGTCATATACGGAATAATTAGCCAATACTAATAATTGGTAAAGGGTAGTCTTACACAGACTAGGAGTAATAAAGGACTGTCATACATGGAATAATCAGCCAATATTAATAAAGTAGAATCTCTCTACAAAGGGACTCCGAAAAGCAAGTCGACTCTCCATAATAGTCAACATGGTTGGAATATAACTGATTTTTTGCGGACTCCAAAAGCAACCAAACACTGTGCAAGGGCCAAAATTGATGCCCCCAAGCACCTTTCTAGAGGTTCAACTGTAATTAATAATTGGTAAAGGATAACCTTACACAGACTCGAGGGGTAATAAAGGACTGTCATATAAAAAGTACCCCGCCAACACTTATAATTGGTAAAGGGTAGTCTTACACAGACTCTTATGTTATATACGGAATAATCAGCCAATAGTAATAATTGGTAAAGGGTAGTCATACACAGACTCGAGGGGTAATAAAGAACTGTCATAGCTATACGGAATAATCAGCCAATACTAATAATTGGTAAAGGGTAGTCATACACAGACTTGTGGAGTAATAAAGGACTGTCATATACGGAATGATCAGTCAATATTAATAATTGGTAAAGGGTAGTCATACACAGACTCGAGGGGTAATAAAGAACTGTCATATACGGAATAATCAGCCAATATTAATAAAGTAGAATCTCTCTACAAAGGGACTCCGAAAAGCAAGTCGGCTTTCTACAATAGTCAACATGGTTGGAATGGAACTGATTTTTATCATTGAAAATGGACTCAAAAAGCAACCAAACACCGTGCAAGGGCCAAAATTGACGCCCCCAAGCACCTTTCTAGAGGTTCAACTGTAATTAATAATTGGTAAAGGGTAACCTTACACAGACTCGAGGGGTAATAAAGGACTGTCATAGCTATATGGAATAATCAGCCAATACTAATAATTGGTAAAGGGTACTCTTACACAGACTTGTGGAGTAATAAGGGACTGTCACATACGGAATGATCAGTCAATATTAAATTGGTGAACTTTGCAACACACGTACACACTGCAACCAATGCAAAGATCAGCTCAGTCTCTTTTGAAGGTGTAAAAACAATTAGTGAACCAAAAATCAAACATAACATGGTAACAGCCTCCTCAATTTATGGAATAAGTGTTCGTTTACTTCAAGTCGAAACTAACTAAATACCTTGTTTCTCAACAGCATCTGCCTGGGTGATGCAGCCACTGCTTCAAAATTTATTATGCAGGTCATACCCACTGCTCCACTAACTACCTCATACTTGCTATATGCAATTAAATTTTTTTCTTATAGAAGTCAACTATATTAAATATTGAATAAATAAAATAGCAGTGACTACATCATAAGTTAAATTTGTACCCCTTCATATGTGACTGCCTACTGGAAAATCGGGCACAACGCGGCAAGCACCAAATTGGACAATTAACAATTTTATGGTTTCTGTCAATTTTTTACCAAAATATTTTTAATGCATATATGGAATGATAACCTATTTTTATAGATACTGATCAAGTTTGAAGGACAGGCGCGCTCTGGAACTGATAAGCCCGAGAAGTCACCGTATCAACTTGCTGCAGAACGAGTACCCGGATCGTTGCTAAGCTCTAGTTTTAGTGCAAGTGAAACTCGCGCCAAAATGCCGTGCCGTGAAGGCGGGAAAATACAGCTCAGAGGAACGTGCAGTTTAGATAGAGCTAGAGACAGACCATGAGTGAAGAACCTAGCCAGAGCTTTGAATCTCTGCCACCGCGATGGCCTGAACATGATGGGTGGAGCCGATGGTGAAGCCTTAGAGGAGCTCATTAGCGAATTCATGGCTCCAGGAAGTGAAGACCAACCCCCAGACTGTCAGTACCCAATCAACAAAATTACTCATAAATCATAACTCTTTTACTTTTTTAGGTGATGAAGAATTTGATGGCTACTTTATTGGCTACTCAGAAGAAGGTATATTCATGCAACAGCCTAGGGCTTACATTAAAAAAATAATAATAATAATACATTTTTAAAGGTTCTAGTGATGTCTCTGAGTCCGAGTCTATTCCTCCTCTTTTTGAGGATAAATTCAACTTATATGACCCCCTGGATCCCTCAGACTCTGACGTCCAGGCTTCAGACCCCTCAATACAAGAACACTTCCAGCCTTACTTCAAGAGGGGAGCCTTTGATGGCATTACGTCATTCCACCACCCGATTTTCTCCTCAGGTACACCAGGCAAAGTGATTGTGAAGATGCGATGTGATGCTGAGGAGAAGACGCTCACCCTCCTCACGAAAACCACAAAGACTGGAAGCTCCGTCCCGAACAGCTACCCGAAGTGATTGAGCCACCAGGACTGCCACAGGAGAGGCAGAAGTACCTGCATGATAAAATCCGGGACTTTGTCCCAGATGCATGTAAAGACATTGTCTGTCCTCCACCTCATACTCAGACACCTCACAACCATGACTCCACACTTTTACCATCCACATCTCCTTCTCTCTCTCCACCATCCTCACCCCCACCCAAAAAAAAGCCGAAAAAGTAGAGCCAACTAATTTTTTATTAAAGTTCTTATTAACTAATCATAATTACGTCATGATACATACAATTGCAACTTACCTGTAGCTACTATGCCAACAGTATCAAGATTCAAGCTAGAATATCCTTGTATAGCAGCAAGAACCCCAATAACAGGCTGATCCCGGGCATTCATTGCCTAGAAAAACACGAAAGAGAAGAAACGGAGAAAAAGGAGTAATAATGCAGAAAGCTATTACGAACTAACACTAGTACGAACAAACACTAGAACAAACAAACACTAGAACGAACAAACACTAGAATGAACAAACACTAGAATGAACAAACACTAGTACGAACATACACTAGAACAAACAAACACTAGTACGAACAAACACTAGTACGAACAAACACTAGTACGAAGAAACACTAGTATGAACAAACACTAGTATGAACAAACACTAGTACGAACAAACACTAGAACGAACAAACACTAGAACGAACAAACACTAGTACGAACAAACACTAGTATGAACAAACACTAGTACGAACAAACACTAGAACGAACAAACACTAGTAGGAACAAACACTAGAACGAACAAACACTAGTAGGAACAAACACTAGAACGAACAAACACTAGAATGAACAAACACTAGAACGAACAAACACTAGTACGAACAAACACTAGTATGAACAAACACTAGTACGAACAAACACTAGAACGAACAAACACTAGAACGAACAAACACTAGTACGAACAAACACTAGTATGAACAAACACTAGAACGAACAAACACTAGAACGAACAAACACTAGAACGAACAAACACTAGAACGAACAAACACTAGTACGAAGAAACACTAGTATGAACAAACACTAGTACGAACAAACACTAGAACGAACAAACACTAGAACGAACAAACACTAGAACGAACAAACACTAGTAGGAACAAACACTAGAACGAACAAACACTAGTACGAACAAACACTAGTAGGAACAAACACTAGTACGAACAAACACTAGTACGAACAAACACTAGTACGAACAAACACTAGTACGAACAAACACTAGTATGAACAAACACTAGTACGAACAAACACTAGAACAAACAAACACTAGAACGAACAAACACTAGTATGAACAAACACTAGTACGAACAAACACTAGTACGTTTTCTCTATTCCCATAGACTTTTGTATTGAGTTTTGGAATAGCACTTTCTCTCCGGTTTTGGAGTTTACTGAGGGAATACTTGTAACCGCTTCGGCGCGAGCTTTCCAATGGTGAAAACCCCGAATGCGTAGCTGCTTCCGTTCTAAAGTTATTCAAGTTTTTCTTGCGGCCAACTCAACTTGGACATACTATAGTGTGTGTACACAGTGGTAATACTAGTGCGTGTGTACACAGTGGTAATACTAGTGCGGGCACACTGTGGTATTACTAGTAAGTGTGTGCACACAGTGGTAATACTAGTGCGTGTGTACACAGTGGTAATACTAGTGCGTGCACACAGTGATAATACTAGTGCGTGTGTACACAGTGGTAATACTAGTGCGTGCACACTGTGGTATTACTAGTGCGGGCACACAGTGATAATACTAGTGCGTGTGTACACAGTGGTAATACTAGTGCGTGTGAGCACACAGTGGTAATACTAGTGCGTGCACACTGTGGTATTACTAGTAAGTGTGTGCACACAGTGGTAATACTAGTGCGTGTGTACACAGTGGTAATACTAGTGCGTGCACACAGTGATAATACTAGTGCGTGTGTACACAGTGGTAATACTAGTGCGTGCACACTGTGGTATTACTAGTAAGTGTGTGCACACAGTGGTAATACTAGTGCGTGTGTACACAGTGGTATTACTAGTGCGGGCACACAGTGATAATACTAGTGCGTGTGTACACAGTGGTAATACTAGTGCGTGCACACTGTGGTATTACTAGTGCGGGCACACAGTGATAATACTAGTGCGTGTGTACACAGTGGTAATACTAGTGCGTGTGAGCACACAGTGGTAATACTAGTGCGTGCACACTGTGGTATTACTAGTAAGTGTGTGCACACAGTGGTAATACTAGTGCGTGTGTACACAGTGGTAATACTAGTGCGTGCACACAGTGATAATACTAGTGCGTGTGTACACAGTGGTAATACTAGTGCGTGCACACTGTGGTATTACTAGTGCGGGCACACAGTGATAATACTAGTGCGTGTGTACACAGTGGTAATACTAGTGCGTGTGAGCACACAGTGGTAATACTAGTGCGGGCACACAGTGTGGTATTACTAATACGTGTGTGCACATAGTGGTAATACTAGTGTGTGTACACAGTGGTATTACTAGTGCCTGCACACTGTGGTATTACTAGTATGTGTGTGTGTACACAGTAGTAATACTAGTGCGTGCACACAATGGTATTACTAGTGCGTGTGAGCACACAGTGGTAATACTAGTGCGTGCACAGTGTTTGATGTTAGCACTATGTGTGTGCACAGTAATAGTACTACGTGCATGCATAGTGCTAGCACTATGTATGTGCACAGTGTTAGTGCTATGTGTGTGCACAGTGCTAGCACTATGTGCATGCACAGTAATAGTACTATGTGCGTGCACAGTGCTAGCACTATGTGCGTGCACAGTAATAGTACTGTGTGTGCACAGTGTTAGTACTATGTGTGTGCACAGTAATAGTACTATGTGTGTGCAGTGCTAGCACTATGTGCGTGCAGTGCTAGCACTATGTGCATGCACAGTGCTAGCACTATGTGCATGTACAGTGCTAGCACTATGTGCATGCACAGTGTTAGCACTATGTGTGTGCACAGTGTTAGTACTATGTGTGTGCACAGTGCTAGCACTATGTGCGTGCAGTGCTAGCACTATGTGTGTGCAAAGTGTTAGTACTATGTGTGTGCACAGTGTTAGCACTTCATGTGCAGTACTACTTCGTGAATGCAGTGTTAGTATTAGTACGTGAATGTACAATGATAACAGCAGTGCATGACTAGAGACTTACCATTATTCTCTTCTTTAATCAAGAACACCAGAACCTCAGTACAGATAGCAGCAGCCCAAGCACCATGAAATCTAGGAAATGGAAGGAAAAAAGGTTACTAGCAACTACAGCAACAAAAAGTAGACAATCTAACTAGTTAACAATTACCTTTCTTCACATTTCAGGAACACCAGATCCCCAGTTGTCATAGCATATTGCAGCACTAGCATTATCAAAGCTAAAAAGAAAGAGAGGAAAAGAAAAAAAAGAACAACTATTATAAGGGCTACCTACAACTACAACGAGAATAGGAAACTAGCTAGCTAAAAAATCACCACCCAGTCTTCAGCATAGCAAGATACTAACTATCTTCTTAGAAAGACAAGCTCACTAACCTTTTTTCCACCGGCAGTGTTGTTGAGAGAATACCTCCTCATTGATGTTTCTACGCAATGTGCGCGGTAAAAACCTATAGTATGCGGAGAGTGCGGTAGAATTCAGAATCATTGCTGCCACGCCTTAGCAACGACTAAGAGGCTAAAAATCTTGATTTTATTGAAAAGTTTATAGCTTGCGTAATGGAGATGTATAGTGTATTATCTCGGAACGGTTAGAGCGTGGACTTTTTTCAAACTTGGAGGATTGTATTTTCAGACGTAGGCGAGCCAATTTCCCATAGACAGTCACATATTATTTATTATTATTAATCAAACTGTTGCTCTTCATCTGGTGATAAGGAGCTATGCAACTTGATTGTAAATGTTGCAGAACTAGAGTGCTCCTAATGTCTAGCATCAACTATCTTGTGGCTACATGAGAACTAATCATGAAAGAAATTAGTAATACAACTGGTGGACATCACTGATGAATGCAAGTGATAAAAGCATAAACCACAGCCTACAAGCTCTCTGGCTTAGAAAGTCCAAGGAACTACAGTTCCAATAGAACACACAAACATCACCAGCTGATACATGTGTCTATTACCATGTGACAAGAGTCCACATCCTGCACCTATTCAGATGCATATCACTCTTGCCCTATCTCCTCCACCTGGACATTTAATGAAACTAGCCCCCTATCACTTCCCATTCAAAGGTCATATCCTGTCCATTGTCTCCCCTCCCCCATGCACCCTGCACACCACACAGCAACAACTGGAAGGTCACAAATATCACCTAAATCAGGTATGCACTGGGCATCATCATACAATATTTTGAACAATATCTCAAAAATGGTGAATACTCAAATGAGACTACATAGACGGTCACATAATATTACACCACAACTTGATACTTACTTGATTCCATCTATACTGAGGACTTTGTCAAGAACAAAAACTTGCCAGTAATTCTTGCTTTGCAGGTTGATTATGAGCCAGCTTGTCTGAAGTCAACTACGGCAAGACCTTCAACTTGCCAGTCACTCCAGTAAACCTGAGTGTTTTATTCACATGGTCATAATAACCGATAGTAGCTAAAATATTATTTGTGACACAATCTGGGCAGTGTGTAGAGGAGGCTATAGGGGCAATGCCACCGTGATTGATATCAGCAGTGGCGTAGGACACATTCACAATTTTAAACCCCCAATCCCAATGCCCTTGGAGCCTCCTTTACTAAACAT
>WLWD01003386.1_pt1 | contig 78080 bp, 62 predicted proteins | sample 6712731 | NCBI WGS metagenome assembly WLWD01 (sample SAMN12718690, study PRJNA576275) | sponge metagenome | isolation source: marine sponge | host: Mycale hentscheli | place: New Zealand: South Island, Marlborough, Capsize Point | collected 2014-11-01 | reverse complement strand
CCATGTGGTTTTTTTTATAGCCTGTAGCCAATAGAATTCAGTGTTCAGTAAAAATGGCTTCAATTAACATTGCAGCTTAGAATGTGTAAATGTTTCTTCAAAACCTTGGCATTTGGCTTTCTTCACACAAGACAAGCAAGTTTTTCTTTGGAAAAAAGGAAGTCAAATGAAATTAACCAATGGTGTTTCCAGTAGACCTGTTGTACATGCATCTGTTAGGAGTGCAGATGTCATAAACGTGAGTATTTTAATAGTCATTGCGATAATACTACCATTTTAGCTGCCTACATTGATTAGTTAGGCTTCCACAATTTGGAGTTTTTGTGGTGCGACAAAGAATAAACTAGCTAGCACAATGTCTGTGTGTTTCTAGCAAGCTACCATCAACATATAATTTGTTTCCTCAGTGTAAATGACATGACAAAGATGGGAGCAATAAGTATAGTTTTAATTGCCGACTTGCCAACTTTACAAAGGATGCTAATGATTTCTGTGCGGAAATGGCTCCTTATCTTTCTGATGTGATGATCGTTTGTGCCAGTCTATCTTCAAAGATAATGAAGCCACAGATGGAGACATATCAATTTTGTCTAACGATCCAGCCTCTTCACAAGGAAGGAAGAGATGCAGAAGTACTGCTGAAGCTATTGATCCACCTAATGCTAAGATGACCAAGAAAGGGTATAAAGAGCAAAAACGTGATCTAGAAGAAAAAATTCCATATCAAATAGGTGAGATATCTTGTGTTCTTTTTTAATTTTTTTATTATTGCTTCGTTTTTGTGGTATCATTGACAAGCATGTATAGTAGCTATTTAGATTGTTGTTAGGATAGTAGGGAATATTATGTATATTAAGTGTATTTCTTAGTAGAATAGGAATGCATATGCAAAGCAATTGGGAAATAATTTTTTTCTATTTTTATATCTTGGATCTTGACCTTACCATGCATTGACAGAAAACTTGCCAAGATTCAATTGCTGTTTGATCCAAGAAACACCTGACTTGAATTGAGTAGCGCTAAATCAAGGAAACTTAACCAATGATGGAAGCTTTCTTTTGATCTTACTATTATAATTGATATAAGCTTTATGCTCACAACCTAATCATACTATTTTTTAATAGCCATTGTGGGTCTATTGTGTATGTATGTTTGTTTGGGTTGCACGTGCTTGGGATAGTGTACAATGAATAGTTACATTGTGTGTATTTGTGCTAAAGTAGTGTCCCCATGCAAGTAAACCACATATATTAATTAGGACTTAATTATATTTTGGTGTCTATGTTCAAACCCATGAAACCTCAATTATCTGTGTCAATAGGAAGGTAACCCACAATGTGTAGTAGTATCAGCAGCTTTGTTAATTGGTACCAAAGAGTCAAAAGAATCTTCCTTATGCTTAGTATCACAGCATAAGACACAAACTGTTTACAAATTACTCCTCCCACTACACTCATTATTTCCTCCTTTCACAAATCTCCTCCAGCAATCAAATTTCAGTCGGCTCAACATGTACATAGTGTGGTATATATGTGTGTGTATGTGTATAAGAATGGGTATAACATGTGTGCATGGATGTATTATGTCAGTCTCCCAGAAGCCAGCCCGTGTATCTAGAGGATATCCAGCCCAGCAAAAAGGCAAGCAGTAGAAGTTCATGTGTGACTGGCAGCTGGTTGGACTGTGATGTAGTATTCATTAAAAACAATATCATATTCTTTCCCCAAGATTTGCCAGGACTACAGAGTTTTATATTACTCAATCAATTGGAAAGCTTTAAGCCAAACTTGATAATGAAGGCAAAAGTAGTAAGTAGTAGTCAAGTGAAAAAAATTGAATACATGACATACAACTGATGTCTCAACTTCTTACCACGCAATGAGGCCGACAACAATAACTTAAATTACAAATGTGTGCTTATAGAGAGAGTATGGGTGGTCTCAGCAAAAGAGTGAAGTCACTTGATGGGTGCTTGGAATTGAGTGAGTAAATAGAGGGCAAGCTAGAAATGTTAGCCACAGGTAATTAATTAACTAACAGTCATTAGGCTTTACAATTAAAAAGTCTTTGCATGTGTTGCTAGTTTGTTTATTATTATTTTTTTTATGTTGTAACCTCTTGAAAATTTCAGCCCATGTCCCAGTGTAGTGGTTCTACCTGGAGATGTATATAAATGTGTTCGTATGATGCATGCAGTATATAGTGTGTATGCATGTGTACTTCTGTGCTGAAATGTTGAAAGGATATTTCCATCAGTATAATAATATATCTCTACAGTGAGCTGTAACCTTTTTAATTGGTGTATTTTCTCAAGCTGAGATGATATGTAGCTATAACAATTTGTCAATCTTTACGAACCACTACTGCCCCGATCGAATATTATGTACAATCTAAGCTATTGTATCAGCTACCAAATACTGAGGTCCATTTTTATTTCAATGTTTTGATCAATCTGATGGTTGCTAAATAATTTTTGCTACTCTAAGAAGATTATGAGGCCAGTCAGTCATATATTTATACACAAATATTCAAGGTTGTTGCTTTTATTAGGGCAATGACCTTTATGCTTCTTCAATTTTCCAAGACTTGTAAATTAAATGTGACTTGTTTTAATTACTGTGTACTAACGCTCATGGATATAGCTAATTAATTATGCCCTTGAACTTATTTACAATATGTGACTGGCTTCAATTTCTACATATTGAAACTCGTGAATATCATTACTTTGAAAAGGTGGTTCACAGAACCCCCCTGAATCCCCACCGTACCTACACAACTACATTCTCTTGGAGAAAGTTCCTTCAAAGATTGATCTTATTTCAGTTTATAATTATGGTGTGTTTGTTATAGGAGATTGTGGGATAATATGTGACCGTCTACAGGAAAACCGGGCACAACGCGGCACCCTTCGAAAAATTTTTTTTTTGCACTTACAGAGTTGTCGGCGTCCAGATATTGAGCTCTCCAAGTTTTATCGTCGTAGCTTAAGTCGTTCCCACTATAATAGACCTAACCATTCCCTTCCGTCGGCTTGAAACAATATATTTTTAAGAAATCGATCGATCTTTTCTCGATATTTACGCACGCCGCGTTGTGCCCGGTTTTCCTGTAGACGGTCACATATTATGAACTGTTGAATAACATTTTAACATTTTGTGTAAAGTAGTTGTCACGACAACATAGCATTTATGTCTAATTACATGACATTATTACCCTGAAACACCACGTAGCCAGATTGTTGTTTATCTCAGGCGTGTACGATCTTTTTTTTTTGATTTGCTGAAGGAGCCTTCTGATTACTACCAAGTCAGGGAGGTAAAGGAATGGTTTGTACAATATTTAGTGAACATGTTAAAAAAGAGGAGACTGACCATGAAGTGTGATTGCATCATGCAGTGCCAATGAATTCAGGGCTGTAAATGGACATAATTATATATGAGGTAAAGTCGTTCAGTAAGCTATTAAAGTTAAGTATACATTATAAACATAATAGGTAATTGGAGGAGTACAGAGTTGGCATGCCATAAGGAATATTAATACTATGGGAAAGCGCAACATAGCCAGTAGGAAATGTGCAATATATGGAAATGACATTCCAAGGATGGCAGCCATGATGTTGGCAAAGCAGCACAACAAATTCAACAGTATTCAACGTTCCAGTGGATTTGCAGAACTGGCGGCATGTTGTTGAAAGTTATATTTCGTGCATTTTGCTATGGATGGAGTGACAGATGATGGTAAAACTGACTTACCCAGGGAGAGATATAACTCAAAAAAATATATTGCATTTCAGCAAGAATGTTTGGCTTTATTGACAACTTCCCAAATTATAAGGTCATTTTTTTTGCTATCTATGTTTAATTATATGCTGTATTTAACAGAATCAAGCAATTATAGAGCAGGCCATACAGATGGCACTACAGCCTGCTGCAGTCTATCATAAAATGCAGGATGTTTTAAGGAGATATGAGTTGGGAAAGTTAAAAGGCCAAAAAGAAAGATTGATGATTGGAGGAACCCTTCAAAAAGCTCTCCAAGGAAAGTATTCTTTCAAGCTGTCTCACTTCAAGTGTTTCCAGGGCTTATTTCTAGCAAACAAAAGCAAGAAATTTTCTGGCAAAATAAGTGCAGGAAAATTTCCTGCAGAAAAATAATGTGGGAAATTTTCTGGCAAATTAAATGCAGGAAAATTTCATGCAAAAAATAATGCAGGAAATTTTCTGGTGCACCAAGTGCACGTATCTTTCTTGCAAAATATGTAGAGGAAATTTTATGCTAAAGGGACATATTTCGTCAATTTCACGGTGCAGGAAAATTTCCTACAACCAATATGAAAAGTTTTATGGTGACCATATGTGTGGGTTTCTTGCAAACAAATAGCAGACAGAGATACTCCTTACATTTTAATACTCTCCTTTATGTATTTTGTCTTCATCATAATTTCTTTCACTTTATCATTAAGTTTGGTATCTTATTGAGGTAAATGGTCTGCATTTGCAGAACCTTTTTACTTTATGAAAATTATGGTAAGTATTTTTCAAGACATGGCTGCTATCATTTTCATATTTGGAGTATCAATGGGAGAAATATCCAACATTTTGATGCACTTATTTTTATATTGAAAATACTCTATGAGTGATCCTTCCTACATTTTGCTTGTAATACTCTCATTCATGTACATATATTGTAATTATTATATGAAGAATTTTTCCTGCATTTTGACAGTGTAATTTGTATATCCTGGGAACTAAGAAGGAAATTGTACTACAGTTTTGTTAATTTGTTGTAGATTTGGATAGTGTATGTAAGAAATTTCCTGCATTTTTAAAAAATGAACATAGAAATCGGAAATTCAATTCATTTAAACTTTAATTATGACTCCAGCTTGCTTTTTTGTTTTCTTATTTTGTTCGGAGAGTGTTTAAAGATCTCAAGGTCAAAAGTCATAACATGATCTCTCATTAAGGTTAGTAGACACACAGCCACTTTTAGCATACAAATTATAATGGGCAGTTGGTAATAGGTAGCACATTGAGGAAAAAAAAATGCTTCAGCTTTTTCAAGTATATATGCAGCCATTTGGGTCACAACTGGACATAGCCAGCATGGAGCATGCCTCAGTGCATACTCCAAGGTCTACTCTGCTGGCCAGCCAACTACAATAAGCAAGCATCTATTGCAATGCAGGGGTGGCTTACTAGGATAAACCAGGTGGGCTATGGTTCACCCAACAAGCTGAGACTTGTATAATCATATAATAGTATTGCTCTTTATCTTAGCATAAACCTTTAAATAGTAACCCATCCAGTATCAAATTGAATGAGCCACTCCTGCAATTGGGTTAATTCAAACAAAAGAACAATTAATTAACAATTATTGACAAAGTGTTAGCTATTGGTGTTATTTCAAAATCCACATCATCCGTTGCTAGAATTTTGGCATCACAATGTATTGTCTATACTTAGCTTTACCCACTCCCTAGAGCTAGAACAATATCTGGTTATCCGAATATTCATCCGGATTGGTAGGTACCTAATAGCTTCCGATATCTGTGGCTGGTATTTGGGTTGGTGATTTAGCAAATTAAGTTGAAATAACTCAGAGTATGGCTTCCCACACTCTCAGCAGATATTTTAGCAGCTGCCTTGACCTGTTAGGTTTCTATTCAGAGGTAGGTGTAGCTGTAAAACAACAAGAATCAGCTAGACTACCGTAGATTTATACAAACTTGGTAGGCAGTCTGAAATAGCTGATTATCCAGATAAATCCGGTAGTACATTTTGATATTCGTTCTGCTCTACTTCAAACCCATGGATTTTTCCCCTATGTGCTATATAAACTGGCTCTGAATGAATAAATTTCGTTGTCTGTAAAGCTATAAATGCTGCCAAGATTTCTGTCAGTATGATTCTGAATGCTAATCTACTTCTACAGACTGGTGACACATGGAGTAGTTCTAGGGCCACAAACAAGCCCATAAAATTGATGGTCACAAAATATAGTTCATCCAAATTCACACCTTAAGCCGCAAAGTTTTAGCTGACTCACTCGAATGCTTGAAACTGTCTTCCTGGTCCTTTGACATAATTCACAGGAGTTCCATATCCTGTCCTACAGTCCAAGCATGAAGTCAGCTCATAGTCTCAAAGCTCTGTGTATCCACATTTGTAACAATTCACACCTTGTTTCTGAATGCACTATACTTAGTACACCTAAATACTTAATTGTGCCCTGCCACCAGAACCGGTGTATAATATTGCAGAACCCTTAACCCGATCCCAATTTACCCTCTGTATGGTATCTATTCATTTGAGGCCAGCTCTCAATTTCTGCACATCAATTAACTTTAGCACCAAAAAATCTACCAGTTACCACAAAGCATGAGGACAATCCCATCTAAGAACTAACTGCAGTGTATTTTCTGAAAAAGTCACTCCAAATAACCTTTTTCTATAATACTTGCAGGGTAAAGGAATTTGATTAAAGCTGTACTCATGTAGACATTGGAGCAGCTTAAGACTCTGTCTCAACCATGACCAACTCCATCCTGACTGTGGTGTAATGGACACCAACATTAATTAACTGTTTAAGTTTCCACCCATATATTGACGCTGATGTACTTCCCATGTCCTTCCTCAGTAATTATTTAATTATCTACTCTTCTATTTATCAATTATATCATTACTTACTTTGCATTCATCAATTATGTAATTATTTAATTAACTAGTTTATTTATGTTTCTTTTTCTCATGCACCCTTATTCATTTGTGATAGCTGGTTTTCTATATATTGGCTGGGTAAGTATCATTCTGGGAGTTTTTGCTGTATCTCATATTAACCTATGACACTAACTGAACCAAGAATTAACCTCTCTCGGGCTCAGGGAAGCTTGGCAGCGACCTGCCTAGAACTGATTAATCTCTATTCTGGGGAACTTATTCTAGCCTTCCTTAGCCAGAAGGTCAAGAAGCTCCTGGGAACTCTAATCTCCCACACTGACTGCTACCAGCTCCGGCTATTCCATCTTCAAACTTGGCTGCATAGCTCCATCATCATCACTTCAGTTCTTTCTGTCCAAGTAGCTACAGGTAGTACCCTTCAGCCGTATCTGTTTACAGGTCCAAATCTTGTGTTGAACTAACTTGCACCCACTAGTAAGCAACCAACTCCAATCAATATAGGGTGTACGCAGCCACTTGGACCAACCGTTTATCAAGTCACAACAGACTGAACCCTTCCCAATTTCATGCCGCATAAAAAACGAAGAGGTGTTGGGAAAACTCAATTACTCCCTGTTTGTGGCTCTGAAAATTCAAAGAATTCTTGCGCAACCAATATCTCAATGATAATTATTCATGGGCTACTCACATTTTCATGTAGCAGCTCTAATGGCTAACAATACTGCCTTTGTGTCAAACATGTGGGCTCAGAATGCTGGAGTTCCCCCCATAAAATTTGGGGCACAATCTGAAATAGACACCACAAAACACATGCCCTTCTATGTGGAAAACATTTTCCTACAGCACAGCTGAAACAGACCATTCTCCAGCATAGTAGCTATAGTGAACTGGACTTATAAATTAGCTCACACATACTTAAAAAAAAACAACTTACATTCTCTGTCAAGAACTTGTCCGCTTTTGGACGGTAAGTCTTCCATGTGCCACTTCTTTTCACTTCCACTTTCATAATAATAGTCGCCATTATGGGGAACGAGATCTGGAGTATGTTTTAACGGTGAAATAACTGTCAGCGGCACGAGTAACGAACTACGCAGTTAACACGAGTAGTCAAACTGGACACGAGGAATCAGACTATACCAGAGACTTTTGACATAACACGAGGAGGATGACTAGGCCACGCGCACCCAACGCGCATGCACGAATAAAACCCTTTACCTTTCCCCAACACTTGGCTGTTCAGTACCAGTGGTATACTATTATAGCAACCTATTCTTTGCGCAATAGAAAATTACTTCAATGGAGTAATCATTATTATCATCATGATTCATGTGATGGTACATAAAGCATCAACAAATTATTTTTGTCTTATGACTGATGATCAGTTCTTGCCTGGCATCTTCATCAGCTTTGTTTAATTCTTGCTAGACCCTGCAATTGCATACAGATAACAAATAAGTCTCTGCTAATATAAATATTCCCCCACTTCCCACTAGGTATACAAGTCATTTTATTATGCTAAGATAGTCATAATCGTATTCTATTGAAGAAAAAACTACAACAAACATTGCAGTAATACTTTTCTCACTTGACAACATCCCCCTTTGATGAGCTATTGGCAGCGACAACTGACCCATGTTGTGCCAGTTACCATAGTCTTGTTGAGGACCATGCACTCTGCTCACAAAACCATGATTTGTTGTGCTCATTCCAGGAGTGTTTGTTCGCTTTTGATAGACCTAATATAGGCCATAAAACATTGTATATTATTATAGAAAGATACAGACATTCATTTTAATTTATATTCACATTGGTCTTAGTTGTGGTTGAATCAAATAGTGGATATTAAAATGCCAGAAAAAATATTTTTTTTGTAAAAATGTGACAGATAGTAGAAATGACCTTTTTCTTACTTTTATCCGCCAACCTTTGAAGAAGGTGTTATTTAAATCTAGTCCTTCAGGAACTGAAGACTGGTCATAAAATTCAATGTAGGCATACCTAAGGAGACAATTAATACCAAACAAGTTTTGAAGTACTCTTTTGCAAAAGACCAAAATCTTCTACCACAGCTTCAAAACTACATTCAATAGTTCTTAAAGAGTCCACCTGCCCTAGCTTTAATGTTGGATTGTCTCTACCCCTTTAGCAGGACTTGTTCTGCAAACTATTCACACTTTACCCTTTTGGATGTCCTGATAACCTATCACAAAGGATAGTGACTCTTCTGACACTTCCACAGTTCAGGAAATGCTGACCAAGCTCTTCTTCTGTTGACCGGTACTCCACCTTAAACAAATAAAAAAAATAGAGCAATTACAAATAAATTCTAGTGATGAAAATTGTATTGCACTTGAATCCATTGACTCCAAATTTAGCTGCAATGCATATGGGCCTTCTTTAAATTAGGTCTTTAATTGAAGCATGAAATTTGTACAAAAAAGTAACTTTTGGTGATGGGAACATACAAGACAGGTGATCATCTCATCCAGATTTTTGTAAACCACACCCACTATAGGAATACAATAAGCATAAGCATTGTAATAATGATGCTTACTCACATTGCCGACATAAATAGATCGTAGGTCAGCCTCAACTTTATCTTCTGGTACATGGAACATGGGTTCTGTGTGATGTACAGTTGTGTAAATGAGATTTAAATTCAACTATTAACTTACTGAATGAAGGAGGAAAGTACATCGTTTCTTCTCTAGCTTGTTTCATAATAATCTTCAACTTGGCTACCTCTTCTTTCTCCATTGCTTTCCTAATATCTTCAGCTTCCTTCTCTATTTCGTGGGCAGAAACATTATTTAAGAACTTCCTATTCTGTGGCACAGACACAACAAGAGATGCAGGCAAAGTGAAATATATTTCAGTGAAAATTGATTAACACTGGCGTCTTTCCAATTATAATTATAACACAGTATTTCACTCCTGCTCATTATAGCAACAATTATAAAAGAGAAAAGTGAAGTGAAGTATAATAAAAAGTATAATACCAGTTTATTATAATATTATGGTCTACCAACAATGTATGTAAATGATTTGATACTAAGTTACAAAAAAATATGGTATGTTCCGTTTTGTTTGTCATGTGAGCATTGTTGGCATGATAGAATCAAACGCTGACAAATTATTTTTTGGATCTATAGCAATACTGGGCACATAGATATAGCTGAATTGTGAAATACAGAATATTAACTAGCTTGTTGTTAGTTCAGCCCCACAGCCTATAAACACAACATGCCAACAAAAATGGAATTGAAAGGGAATTTTTATATTTTTGTGCTTATTAGGCCTTGATAAATCATTCTTTTTGTACCTATTATTCTATTCTTGTATTTTTAAAATAATTTATCTAATACTGTATTCTTTTTAGACAGCCTATTATTCTTTTGAACACTCTTATTCTTCTCTCTAAAGACACAAAATCTAGTTGATTAGCCAGCCGGAGCTCTTGGAATTGACATTAGCTAATATATATAATATATATATAATATATACATTGAAAATACTTGCACAGTCAGACAATATATTCTAAAGTTTAACAATAATTGTAATAAGACAGTTGAATAGTCTTCAAGGTATGGTTCTTGTTGTGAAGAAAACATGTGCCAGTCTAATGCTTCAAGAGAATAATGGACTAGTATACTTATCTTACTGAAGTCATTCATTTTTCAGATCAAGCCTGTGGCTGCTGGTCTCAACACATTCCATGCATTTAATTGAGAAATTGTTGATAGTCTGAAGTCAGAAATACATATAAGTATGTGGTTGATTCTGAGGATATAGCGTAGTCGGCTGATAAAGCAACAAATGGGCAAGTCCTTGTTAACTTAATTGGTGAGGTCAGAAGTGAAAATATCATGAATAGGGCTGATTAGGACTAAGATGTGATAAGTAATTTGATGAATAAAATGATTCAAAGCAATAGTTGTAATTCAAGAATAGGGTTAATTGGCATAAACTATAAAACCATTTCAGAAATCTCATACCATTCTACACACCACCAGACTATGTTAATATGTCCATGAATATCTTTAAGAGCTAATAACTAAGCTATAGCTAGTGGACAAGCTTTTTTTTTTTAACCTTGATGAGAAATTCAAAATGCCCCATCCATAAAAGTTTTATGCAGTATTAGCTAAAATTTACTTATTGATCAGAATAGTTTACACGAATATAAGTTTATCATGTTTATTCATGGGTTTACAGTGGAACCTCTGATAGTGAACTTTTTGCTTGCCCCCTCCAGTGTAAATGTATTGCTTATCATCTCTTAGAGCAAACATCCACTCATTTGTGGAACAAGGTCCCAAATTGTTCTTATTTGGAAAATTCTACTGATGTTCTCAGTCCAAACACAGTGGTTAGTTGTAGAGTTACAACCCGAAACATTGAAAAATCCTACGAAGTATGTGCATGATGATAGTTGAAATCGCATCAAAGTTGGGCTTAAATAAATAAAAAGATTGAACTAACTGACATTCATCACCATTCCAAGAGGGAAAAGTGATCAGTTAAGTGATTTTATTAAGCAAATAATGATGAAATTAGTAGAGATTAAAAAGAAAATAACTGTTTATTTAAAAGTAAACTTACATTAACTGTCAATTGGTTCGTCTGGTCATCCCCAACCTCTAAGGCATGGAGTTCGTCCACCACCATATCCATCGCGAAAGCCATCGCTATAGAAAACTGACTAAAATTTTCTGCCAAGCGGCTTGATTCAGCAAGAGTTCTGCTAAAGTGAAATGAAATGTGCCGCGCGAGCGATTATAAATAAGTGCGAGCGCAGATATTTTAATATTGTGGCTGAACTCAGGAATGTGGCATACAATTTTAGTATGCTTGTAGTGACTATAGTTGTAGATGGAAGCCAATGGGCTAGGGCTAGGGCTAAGGGCTAGGCTAGGGCTAGAATAATACACACATTCCAATTGGTATGGCGGCTTGTTTCATGTCGCCCATAGTTGCCAAGCAAAGTATGTCATCAGAATGTGCAAACTTTCATGCCACCCTATAGTTGCCAAGCAAAGTGGGTTCAAAACTAGAGGTGAAAAGTGAAGGAGTCATAAATTATTTTAAGCTACATAAACTCATTGTGCAGAAATGTATTGCAAATTTTGAAAATATTGATAAATAAGTTTATTAACCAAGTGCTGAATCACACCACTAGTGATATTTGATATACACTTGAGAGAAATACTTATTCCTAAAATGTTCTACATAGTGTACTATGTATTATATGTATTTACTCCATGCTAGATGCTAGATATCTTCACAAAGTATTCTTTAGAAATCATGTATAGAATTTTTGTGTACAGCACAAGCTGGAAGTGAGGATGACTTCAATACTAGAACCATTTCGTCCAGGATCGACCAGATACAGCTAAGTAAGTTTAGCTACACTGGAAAATCAGGTGTGTTAAGTTCTTACTTATTAAAAATGAAGAAAGACTTGATCTCAACAGTCATAACAAATAGTTTTCATAGTGTATCTGAAGAAAATACAACCAACAGGCAAAATGTTTTGTTATTGAGAAGGGAAAAGTCTAGCTATAAGTTTCAAAATTGAAGCAGATAAAAGATACAAGTAGAATTTTGTACATACCACACTTTAACGTAGCAACAACAGTTGCACAGCATCAACTAGATACATTTTTTTAATTAAAAACATTTCCATTGCTATAGCTGCATTACTTTAGAAGTTCTATGAAATATCCAAGTTTATTGTTATTCTTTTGCTCTTATTGTTGTTTTGTTGTTATTGTTGTTGCTGATAGTTGGGTGACTTTGTGGTTTTCTGCCAATATTTTTAGCTCATTTTGAAGAGCTTCAGATTGGTGATATTTGGAGCTTCAAAGTGAAAAAAAATATGCATGCATAGTAAAGTTATGACAAAAAATGTAAAACTACAATTTTATGGTGACGGCCCCCCCTTAAAGTATGAAATTAAAACTATTATAGTAATTTGATAAATAAAATAGACTACTAGCATGATAATCAGAAACATGTTGGACATTAGTGGCTATATGTTGTGTATATAATGCTTTCAGAATACATTAGTCTTAATGTAAACAATTATTCTATTTTGACTTATATAAATCAGGGTATTAGCAAGAATTTAATCTCACTGCACTTGCTATTGTTGTTGCAATAGAGTTTTAGGCTTTAACGTATCTACTTTTTGCATAGTATGATATAGCTAGTAGCAAATTATTTGGTTATTGAAGAAGGTCAATGTGACTACATGTATTTATTTATAACCACTTCCATAGCATACAGAAGTAATTAAAAATTCCCTACCCTACTTAATTATACCAACCCAACCGAGAATCAAAACTCTCCTTTGCCCTTATACTCAGAGTCATACTGTCATTTCATTGCTTTAATTTCTGTAGCATTAAAACGTAAATATATTATGTGTACATATAATATCTTATTATAGACATTTATAGCTACAAAAGGTCAATATACTTCAAATTGATAATAATCACCATACCGATGGTTGTCGTGGTGATCATCAGTATCACATTCTTCACCGGTATGGCCATCTATTCCATTTACCTACGAGACAGTTACTTAGGCATTGCCAGTGATGTCATCCAGTGTGCCGATCATCACTGGTCGCAAGCATTTTCTGAAATGGTAATAGAGCAGAATGCAACAGATACAATCAACGACAATAGGCGAGGACTGGACATTGATGTGTTCTCCCTTAATTGGAATGACGTGGTGCTACATGATTTAATCGATGACCACGATGACTATGAACTTGTTCTTACAGCTTCGGGAGCCAACAGATTCATGCTTCCTTACAAGCCCATTACCCTCAAATACACTGATAGTGAATAGTAACTGCCTAGCTTACCAGTTATCCAGCAATCTTTCTCTACTAGAACTATCCTACCAGGTCAGAGCAGTTGCTAAAATATCAGCTCGGGGTGTGGGAGTGCCTGTTCAACTTACACAGCCAATTTTACAAGCTGTACAAGCTAGTTACCAACCTGACTACTGCACTGAAGATATCTAGCATACAATAAGCTAACTATTACATTTGTCAGATATGACATAGCAAGATATTTCACTATCAGGCTTGGGATTGACAGTCTGCAAAAGTGAGGATGATGAAAAAGGATGAAAGGAAAATAATTTACTTGAATAAGAAAACAAGTATATTATATAGGTTGGGTAGGGTAATATTTTAATATTCATGAAAGTATAAGTGAACAAATGAATGAATAGGTCAATAAATAAATAGAAAAAACTTAAAATGATGAAGTAAAGAGACATTATTGATGAATGAAAAATTAAATAAAAGAAAAACATAAAATAATATAAAAATTATTAAATGTTAATTAAAAAGTAAATAGCTCAAAACTAATCTCATAAAGGTGCAAATAAAACTGATTTCAAGTTCTTCACTCAGGCTAAAGTTTAGAAGTCATCTGATAAGGCTTGATAGATTGCTTATTTATTTCCCCTTTGTGTCAGTTGGTTTTGTTGTCCATCTCTTTACCTCTGCTGCAATCTATCCTGTTTATATCTTGAAACAGTTCTACAGCAGATTTACTGGTGCTCAAGTCGCTGCAGTAACTCTTGTGTTCATTCAGTCTAACCTGCAGAGTCTGGCCTGTTTGCCTTAAGTCTTCTACTGTGGTTCTTCTGTGTTTATGCTGCCTGGTTGTTGGTACTCGGTATGACTTCATTCACAATTGCATCCATATATTCGTCTCCTGAAAACTGATCTCAGATGACTCATCTCCAGTGAGTCATCCGCACTATACTGACACTTTTAGTGTTAATACAGTGAGGGTAGTATATAGGAGTGACAGTTCAGTTAGCAGTCTGTGGAGTAGACTTATGATATTTATCAATGTTTGGATCTTGTTGGGACCAGTTTACTTAACAATAATATCAAGTTTTGAAATATCAAGAGGTTTTTAAATTGTCTCTCTTTCAAATTCCATCATAGGAGTCTGCAGGCTGTTTTTTCTTCTAGCACCAGCTCTATGTACTTTACTCACCTGGAGTGAGGGTTTGTCTTCAGAGCATTGTCAACTTGCTGGGTCTGATAGTTTCTGAATAATGTGTATAAGATCTGGTGAACTACTGTATGATTATGTAGTATTCTTGTTACTACACTGTCGCTGTGTGACCCAACAATATTTAAGATTTAAAAGATCAATCGTTAAAGTGCACAAGAGTGAATACATTTATAGCAGTGACAATGATTACAAAACCAAACAGGAAATTACAAGAAATAATTAGTCATAAGTTTACCACACTTCCTCCCCTTTTAGGATGTTTTCTCATTAATTAAATATGAGGGAGGTCGTCTTGCACGATGAGAGCAACGAAGTGGACATGTTGAAGAACTTGCTGGAGGATGTGAAGCTTGCTCCATAGATGTTGTTAAACTTGCAGTAGCTGGTACTGAGTCTGACCAATCATCTGGATCAGTCGATTCTATGGCAGTAGTTAGAGAAGAGTGACATAAGCGAATATGGTTTACATGACGTCTAAGTAGACGACCATCGGTAGTTTCCACAATATATGATTTTGGACCACTTGCTTCGGAAATAGTTCCAGGCAACCATGCTTGTCCCGTGCTGAAGTTTTTAGCTAAAACTTTACTGCCAATTCCAAGATGCTCTTCCTTCCCTCCTCCTCTAGACATTGGAATACTTTGCTTAGTTTCCATGTGATGGTGAAAGTTAGGCTTGGCCAAATCTAACTGACATCGCGGACGTCTGCCCAGCAATAATTCAGAAGGTGATCTACCAGTTGTCGTCTGAGGAGTGAGACGATAGTGAAATAAAAATCTCGACAAGTACGTGTCTAAAGTTTCTGTTGAACGATTTTTTAAAGCTCCCTTCACGATTTTTACTGCCCGTTCTGCCTGACCATTTGAAGCAGGGTGGTATGGAGCAGTGCAGACGTGTCGAATACCATTTAGCTTTGTAAACTGCTTAAATTCTTGGCTTGTGAAGCAAGAACCATTGTCGGATATGAGGACTTCTGGAAGTCCATGAGTAGAGAAAATGTCGCGAAGATGCTGAATAGTAGCACTTGATGTGGCTGTTGACACCACTTTGACCTCCAGCCATTTTGAATAGGCATCAATTAGTACTAAAAAGTATTTTCCTCCCACTGGACCAGCATAGTCCAAATGGAGTCTAACCCAAGGTCTCTTTGGAAATTCCCAAGGGTGTACTGGAACAGGTTTATCTGCAGGTCGACTCATCTGGCAAACATTACAAGTCTGTACTTTAACCTCTAATTCATGATTCATATTAGGCCACCATACATATGATCGAGCAAGGCTCTTCATTCGGCAAATACCAGGATGACTTTCATGTAACTCTTCAATCATTTTAGAGCGACCTTTAGGAGGAACTATTACTCTACTTCCCCAAAGCAGACAACCCTCATGCACACTCAATTCTGTATATCTCACATGATAAGGTTTAAATTCCTCACTGTTGGGTGGTCTTTTCCCTTGTAGAATTAAGTCCCTTCACCTTAGAAAGTACGGGGTCTGTAGCTGTCCAGTTCTTGATTTGTGATGCTGTGACAATAGAGGATAATCGTAATCGAGCGTAAGTGTTTTCAGCCAATCTCTGCCCAAGAGTGTGGGACCGTCGATCGATCCGAGGGCTGGAACTGCTTCCCCAGTATACGTGGTAAGCCTGATGTCTGACTTCTCTAATGTGGGACTGTTGGGCCATAAACTTCGATAGGTGCGTTCACTAATAATGGAAAATGAAGCTCCCGTGTCTACTTCCATTTCTACTTCTACGCTGTTCAAGAGCACTATGACCGTAATTGGCTTGGTTTTTTTCAGCTTTAACTGCTTAAAAAGTGTATTCCGAATCTGAAATGTCTGCAGATGCGGAAGGACGTTCGTCTTCTAAGCGATAATTCCGATTTGTTGATTTCGGACGACGTTATGTGCAGAACGGCTGACCCTCACCTTTGACCTCAGAGCGCAGCCAATCAAATGAACTTTGAACCTTAAGCACGTGCGCATGCGCATATGGCTGACCGTCGCTAGCTGCGGGGCTGACCGTTACTGCTGGGGCTGACCATCTCTGTGGGGCTGACCATTTGTGTGCCGACAGACCCACCCCAAGCAGCACCTCAATCATGCTAGTACACGTACATGATCACTTGGAAAAATAGCTGTGTACACATCAATATTTTGCAACTGTAGTTTTATAATTATAATACTTGTTCCAATCAAAGGGTGTGGCTTCAATTTTGGGCGTGACTGCTTATTCTAAAAGTTGAAGCAAATGTTATACTGGTGACACATATTCTTAAGTCGACAGACCACAACTCCATAAAGTGAATGGAGCAAACTACATGTGTGGATATATATTATAGTAGCGACAGTGAGAGCAACACAAGTACTTTTCCTGGGTCCATGCATCTCACTCGCCGCCTCCTCCCCTCCCCCACCCCAATTTGTTCATAGAAATGTTTCTCCAATGTGTTAGAGTAAATGGTAGCATTGTATTACTAGTTAAATACAACTTAAGTACGATCGACGTGATGCCTCAAGGCAGCACTAAGAGGTCACTAACTGAAGAAACCTTGAGTACTATGTTAGTCAACTTTATTCTGAAAATGCAGTTTGTTTGTATGCTAGTATAATATTCCCAATGCCATTGACAAAATACTAATGAACTATTCCATAAAAATAAAATACTGTAAATTTCCAGTATGAAGAAACTCTTAAAGAGTTGGATTATGACAGTGTCAGTGATAAGTTTAGTTGTCCTCAATATTCCAGTAGATTTTCCTTCGAACAAGGATTGAATCGTCACTGGAAACGTATCCATGGCAATTCCTTGGACACTCTTGCATCTCAAACCTGTAACAAAGAAGGGAAGGTAATTACATGTTACCAAAGGTCCAGTGCTCCTTTCAGGAACACAATGCTGTTTTCACTACAGTACAGTACAGCACTTGATGTTACACTGCTCATCTCTACTTGATAAAGGTCTCAATAATAACCATTAAATAGGAATGCTTAATTAGAAAACTAAATATACATTATGAATGTAAGAAGGAAAAAAAAGCAAGAAAGTACCTCTTACTAAGATGAATGAAAGAGACCACAATGGCACTTTATATGCTACACACATGTACATGTGTAAGTGTATACAATATATGAGTTTGTACATGAGGAAACAGGTGTGACGAGCCCCACAACAAAAACTTTAATTTGTACAGACATAGCACAGACATAGCACAGACATAGCAGCAAAAGCTCTATAATTTACTCATGGGCTGATACAATAATTTGTAATAATTGAAACTTAACATGCCATTTGTAATAATTGAAACTTACATGCCACAGTTGTTCATGTATGTGCATGTGATACAGAGAGTACCAGTACTTATGATTGCAACATTGTGCTCATATCTATCAGGATCCTGTACAAATGGCATCAAAATGTTGGATGGCTTCACTAAACTTTGCTCTAATTGTAGGATATTTGTTATGGATACAATCAATGTCATGTCGCATTCCTATGAACACTCGTTGCTATGAACAATTCACATCCCTAAATATATATTATTGTATCATCTCATTCGAGGTTGTATTGTATCTTGTGAAGTTGGAGATATTACTATGATTTAGCATTATCCAACATGGCGCTGCGAACAGTAATTGCTGGTAGCAATTGAACCTGTATTTACCTATTTGTCTTCTGTGGGGAGAGTGAATCATCTCCTGCGTCTACACACCGTCCCTCGTCCTGTATTTGCAAGTTCAACTGTCTTGGTAGTGTCTGGTACTCATGTCTTATACTTTTCGTGCGGGTGACCTTCCTAAACTTGACCTCGATGTCGATAGAGGTTCCGACTTACTAGCATGGGAGAAACAGTGGAATTCCTACATGATTCTTTCCGGGCTTGCTGACTCAGCAGCTCCCATCAAAGTACACGCCCTCCATTGTTGCTTGTCACGTGATACACTCACCATTGTCAACAATCTTGGCCTTACAGAAGCACAGCGAGGGGACCAGGAGCAGATAGTTGCCGCACTGAAGAGCTATGTCCAGGGCAGAGTCAACGAGACTGTTGAGCGACGCAACTTCAGACAACGCAAGCAAGCTCTGGGTGAGAGTTTCGATGACTATTTGCTGTCATTTCGTGAGTTGGCGAAGACTTGCAATTTTTGTGATAACAATTGCCTCCGGAGCAACATTCGTGATCAACTGGTAACTGGCCTTATAGATCCTGACACTATCAAAGACCTGCTTAGAGAGCCCAATCTTACCCTGACAAAGGCTATTGATACAGGTAGGGCATTGGAGGCGGCTAAAAAGGAGTTACACTCTCGATCTGGTGCGATGCCCTTGGCTGTGGTCGTTCCTCCAAAGTCTTCAACCCTTGACTCTCCATCCAGTGACTCTGTGTATAAGGTTAGCAGATATCAACGCGGCATGAAGGGGAAGGAACGCCCTGCTTCGACACAACCTTTGGGAACCTGCAATGGCTGTGGCAAGGCAGTACACCTGGAGGGGCGCCGCAAGGCATGCCCTGCGTATCAAGCAGTTTGTAGCATTTGTGGCAAACTAGGCCATTATAGCACTGTCTGTCGGCAAAAGCCCAGTAACCAGTTTACTAGTGGTTTCAGGAAAGCTCCTCGTGCACTCAGTATTCAGTCAGAGGGCCCTCAGCAAACTGAGGAGGACAATGCCCATCATCCTGGTATGATGTCCCTCAACCACTCAGTTCCGGCACCTACACTCCCAGTCCACATACAAGGCTTGAACGGTGAGGCTGTGGTGGAGGTTCTCCCCGACTCTGGTGCTGACATCAGTGCAGCTGGTATTGAGTTTCTGTCACAAATCAATGAGCATGTACTCAACTTGTTGCCGTCAGATGTTAAACCCCGTGCTGTTAATGGAAGTACACTCTCTCCGTTGGGTTGCCTGAAGGTGCTCATCAGTGTTGGACACCGTGCTGTGGAGGACTGTTTTCACATATATAAGACTGTCTCAGGAGCATTACTTTCTTGGCAGACAGCTCGTGCTCTTGGTATTCTTCCACCGGAGTATCCAATGCCACTACCGGTGGTATCTAAACCTACTATTACATCTTCAATCAGTTCGGTTGACACACTGTCTCAGCAGGAAACCTGTTCTGTCTCCAAAGATGGAATTCTGAAAGAGTTCCCGACAGTTTTCGATGGGCAGATTCGCACGATGCCTGGTGAGGTGTTCAAGATAGTGATCACGGATGTTGCCAAGCCATTCTGAACGTGTTCGGATCTGTGTTGACTTTTCCTCTCTCAACCGTTACGTCAAAAGAGAACGATTCCAATCTACTCCTCCGGCACTTGCTGTAGCCAACATTGCGGACTCGAAGGCTAAATATTTCACAGTATTTGATGCTTTCAAAGGTTACCACCAATGCCCTCTGGATGAAGACAGCCAGCTTCTCACTACTTTTATCACTCCATTTGGGCGTTTTAAGTTTTTGCGTGCTCCTTTCGGCATCTCTTCAATCAGTGAGCACTATGATCGCAGAATGTATGAAGCCTTTCAGGGCCTCCATGACTTCCGTCGGGTCGTGGATGACGTTGTTGTTTATGATGAGGATCTCACCACTCACATTACCCATGTGCGCCAGTTTTTGCAAAGATGTGAAGATTGCGGCATTTCACTTGGCAAGGACAAATTCCAGTTTTGTAGAACAGAGGTGGTATTCGCAGGGTTCTGTCTTTCGAAAGATGGCTATCACATCAGTAATGATATCACTAAAGCTATTGATAGCTTCCCTACCCCTTCCAGCCGAACAGACCTCAGATCGTTCTTCGGGCTTGCCAATCAGTTGGCTGGTAGTACGAACAACATCAGTTCTGCTCTTGCCCCACTTAGACCTCTTCTTAGTATGAAGAATGACTTCCTATGGAACACGTCACATTCTGACTCGTTTCTCAAGGCGAAGGCTGTTCTAACCACCGCTCCCACTCTGGCATTTTACGAGATAGGCCGCCCTACACGACTTCTTACTGACGCCTGTCGTTTAGGACTTGGGTTTGTCCTTCAACAGGAGCACCATGGTGATTGGAAACTAATTCAAGCTGGTTCTCGTTTCCTCACAGATGCTGAGACTCGCTATGCAGTCATCGAGCTGGAACTTCTAGCTGTCGCATGGGCTACTAAAAAATGTCGTGTATTCCTGTCTGGTTTACCCTCATTCACTGTCATTACTGACCATAATCCTCTGGTCCCTATCCTCAACAATCACAGGCTGGATGAGATTGAAAACCCTCGTTTACAAAGGCTTCGGACTCATCTTTTGGCCTACAACTTTGTTGCAAAATGGCAGAAAGGCAAAGAAAATAATGCTGCTGATGCTCTCTCCCGCCATCCCTGCACTCAGTCAGCCCATCGTGAGGACTTAGCAGAGTTTGATGTTGACATCCATGGTTCCCTATCTTGTGTCAAATCTGCCACATTGGCAGAGATTCGTGTGTTACATGGAGACAACCTCGACCTTCGCCTTCAAGAACTTTGGGAATATGCCAAAGATGACAGTGTTTACCAGGATCTCTTGCGTCTCATTCATGATGGGTTTCCAGCTCATAAGGGTGACCTCCCACAGCACCTGAAGCAGTTCTGGGGATCTCGTCACCATCTCAGTGTGGATAATGGCTTTATTGTGTACGGTTGTCGCCTCTTCATTCCCACTTTATTTCGCTCCACCATTCTTGGACGGCTTCATGAGGCCCACCAAGGTGTGACACGCTCGAAGGATAGAGCTCGGCTTTCTATTTACTGGCCCGGGATTGATCAAGCTATTGAATCGTATATAGCTAATTGCAAGTTTCAGAACCCTGTTTCCAGAGCCTGGGATGTGTATGGAGTGGTTACAGCAGTTGACCAACATCGTCGATGTTTTGTGCGAACTGAATCTGGTAGAGTTCTGCTTCGTAATCGCCGATTTCTTCGTAAGAGGACAGCTCTCTCTGTTGGTGCATCCTCGACTGACACCCATTCGGATCAGCATTATGACGACTTCTCTCCAACATCTGCTGTGGTGATGGAACCAGTGGTGCCTCGGCGATCGCAACGTGCTGGACGAGGAACCCGCCGACAACCGCGGCTGATCGAGGATGACACCTGGAAGTAAGATGTCGTAAACTTCCACACTCCATCTTGGAAGGGTGGTGTAGGATATTTGTTATGGATACAATCAATGTCATGTCGCATTCCTATGAACACTCGTTGCTATGAACAATTCACATCCCTAAATATATATTATTGTATCATCTCATTCGAGGTTGTATTGTATCTTGTGAAGTTGGAGATATTACTATGATTTAGCATTATCCAACATCCTTTCGGCATCTCTTCAATCAGTGAGCACTATGATCGCCGAATGTATGAAGCCTTTCAGGGCCTCCATGACTTCCGTCGGGTCGTGGATGACGTTGTTGTTTATGATGAGGATCTCACCACTCACATTACCCACGTGCGCCAGTTTTTGCAAAGATGTGAAGATTGCGGCATTTCACTTGGCAAGGACAAATTCCAGTTTTGTAGAACAGAGGTGGTATTCGCAGGGTTCTGTCTTTCGAAAGATGGCTATCACATCAGTAATGATATCACTAAAGCTATTGATAGCTTCCCTACCCCTTCCAGCCGAACAGACCTCAGATCGTTCTTCGGGCTTGCTAATCAGTTGGCTGGTAGTACGAACAACATCAGTTCTGCTCTTGCCCCACTTAGACCTCTTCTTAGTATGAAGAATGACTTCCTATGGAACACGTCACATTCTGACTCGTTTCTCAAGGCGAAGGCTGTTCTAACCACCGCTCCCACTCTGGCATTTTACGAGATAGGCCGCCCTACACGACTTCTTACTGACGCCTGTCGTTTAGGACTTGGGTTTGTCCTTCAACAGGAGCACCATGGTGATTGGAAACTAATTCAAGCTGGTTCTCGTTTCCTCACAGATGCTGAGACTCGCTATGCAGTCATCGAGCTGGAACTTCTAGCTGTCGCATGGGCTACTAAAAAATGTCGTGTATTCCTGTCTGGTTTACCCTCATTCACTGTCATTACTGACCATAATCCTCTGGTCCCTATCCTCAACAATCACAGGCTGGATGAGATTGAAAACCCTCGTTTACAAAGGCTTTGGACTCATCTTTTGGCCTACAACTTTGTTGCAAAATGGCAGAAAGGCAAAGAAAATAATGCTGCTGATGCTCTCTCCCGCCATCCCTGCACTCAGTCAGCCCATCGTGAGGACTTAGCAGAGTTTGATGTTGACATCCATGGTTCCCTATCTTGTGTCAAATCTGCCACATTGGCAGAGATTCGTGTGTTACATGGAGACAACCTCAACCTTCGCCTTCAAGAACTTTGGGAATATGCCAAAGATGACAGTGTTTACCAGGATCTCTTGCGTCTCATTCATGATGGGTTTCCAGCTCATAAGGGTGACCTCCCACAGCACCTGAAGCAGTTCTGGGGATCTCGTCACCATCTCAGTGTGGATAATGGCTTTATTGTGTACGGTTGTCGCCTCTTCATTCCCACTTTATTTCGCTCCACCATTCTTGGACGGCTTCATGAGGCCCACCAAGGTGTGACACGCTCGAAGGATAGAGCTCGGCTTTCTATTTACTGGCCCGGGATTGATCAAGCTATTGAATCGTATATAGCTAATTGCAAGTTCTGTCAGGATTCTCTTCCATCTCATTGCCGTGAACCGATTATCACAAAGCTACGTCCCTCTCAGCCATTCCAACAACTAGCAATGGACTTCGCGTATCATGCAGGACATTACTTCCTAGTGATTGTAGACTGCCTCACAGACTGGCCACACATTTGCCCTATGGGTAATGGAACCACAGCTTCCCATGTAATTGATGTCTTGCGTGACTTCTTTTGCTGCACGTCTGCTCCAGATATAGTGTGGTCTGATGGTGGGCCGCAGTTCACCTCCAACAAGTTTTTGTCTTTCTTGAAGGATTGGGGCATTCATCACATCATATCAAGTCCACATTATCCTCAGAGCAATGGAAAAGCTGAGGCTACCGTCAAGTCTATGAAGCGACTCATCAAGGCTTCGTGGAGAGGACGTTCAATTGACCGTGATGTCCTGGCTAGGTCTTTACTTCAGTACCGAAACACACCTTGTAGACGAGATGGTTTGTCCCCCGCACAGAAGCTTTATGGACATCCCGTACAAGATTCCCTGCCAGCTCATCGGCGATCGTTCGCACCTGAATGGCAACGTCCACTTGATAAGGGACATACCAAAGAGCTCCTTCATAAGGCTGAATCATTTTATGACCAGCATGCTCACCCTATACCTGACTTGACACCTGGGGCTCATGTTGCTATTCAGAACCCTGTTTCCAGAGCCTGGGATGTGTATGGAGTGGTTACAGCAGTTGACCAACATCGTCGATGTTTTGTGCGAACTGAATCTGGTAGAGTTCTGCTTCGTAATCGCCGATTTCTTCGTAAGAGGACAGCTCTCTCTGTTGGTGCATCCTCGACTGACACCCATTCGGATCAGCATTATGACGACTTCTCTCCAACATCTGCTGTGGTGATGGAACCAGTGGTACCTCGGCGATCGCAACGTGCCGGACGAGGAACCCGCCGACAACCGCGGCTGATCGAGGATGACACCTGGAAGTAAGATGTCGTAACTTCCACACTCCATCTTGGAAGGGAGGTGTAGGATATTTGTTATGGATACAATCAATGTCATGTCGCATTCCTATGAACACTCGTTGCTATGAACAATTCACATCCCTAAATATATATTATTGTATCATAGTTCTGCTTCGTAATCGCCGATTTCTTCGTAAGAGGACAGCTCTCTCTGTTGGTGCATCCTCGACTGACACCCATTCGGATCAGCATTATGACGACTTCTCTCCAACATCTGCTGTGGTGATGGAACCAGTGGTACCTCGGCGATCGCAACGTGCCGGACGAGGAACCCGCCGACAACCGCGGCTGATCGAGGATGACACCTGGAAGTAAGATGTCGTAACTTCCACACTCCATCTTGGAAGGGAGGTGTAGGATATTTGTTATGGATACAATCAATGTCATGTCGCATTCCTATGAACACTCGTTGCTATGAACAATTCACATCCCTAAATATATATTATTGTATCATCTCATTCGAGGTTGTATTGTATCTTGTGAAGTTGGAGATATTACTATGATTTAGCATTATCCAACACTAATTACAAAAATGGGGTGTTGCTTGCCAGTCAGAAAGTATTCAGATGGACTCCTCTTGTTACAAACAATGCAAAAGTAGTAAATTTAAGAGCAATGCAAACAGTGAGGAAGATGATTCGGTATGGGTGGGCTCTAAGTAGTCTCGCGTACCCAGACCCTTTACCAATTGCTGCGCGGGAAAAGGGTCTGGTAGACTGACATTGAGCAGTTTGTTCTTGCTTAGTCAGCAAGTGGTTAACTGTGGTTCAATTAGTGTGGGTGTAAATCGTTAAATATTTTCAGGCGCGTGAATTGTTCAGATCAGTAGGCAGAGCTTGTTCTGTATTGCCATGAAGAAATGTTACTTGTACAAGCATGACAAAGCAACAACTGTATTTTGCTGCTAACGAAACTTCCAACTGCAGATATCTTTAAAAAGCTAGGCCAAGTCACTGCTTAGCATAACTAATGGCATCATCTAAAGGAAGAGTTTTGACACGGCTGTTGGAGAGTTGTGCACAGAAATACTACACGCGCAAAAGTTTGAGCAGTCTTATGTCACAGGATATTACATGACCTATTGTTTGCGGTCTCCCCAATTAGCAAGGGGAACTGAACAAACTGCTCAATGTCAATCTACCAGACCCTTACCCGTGTAGCGATTGGTAAAGTGTCTGGCTACGCGAGACTAGGCTCTAAGGGCAAGTTTTTTTTTGTGGTTTGCAGGTGTTCATGCGAGAAATCACATTTTAAAGTTGTGTAAAAATATTATGCCCCCCCCCCTTCCCACGCCACTCAAACCATATCTTTGAAAAAATATGCTATTAAAGCTATTAAGTATTTAATTGGTAAAAAAATAACTAAAACTGTTTCTTATCATTTAAATCTCCACAGTGTGTGACCCCCTGTACACCCCCACTCCACTTCCATCACCCTGTCACTCTAAGCTCAACTTAATAATTTGACGAGCATATATTTCCTACTTTACCTGGAGATGTAACCTTCAGTAATGTACGTTGTTGTTTTTTATGTCACAATGAGTACTGCCTTGTTGACTATCATTTCAAGTGGCTTTATCTTTCATTAATGTAAAAATCAACAACAGATAGTGTATTAATGAAAGATAAAGCCTCTTGAAAACAAAGTGCACCAATTATTAAGGTCACTAATGATTTCTGCATTGTTTGATACCGAAAGGGGGACACACCTTTCCCCCTTCTTTAAACTAAATTCCTCCACCCTCTTCTCTTCCTTAAGCTGAGTTTCCCTTTCTTGTGAGTGAGTGATTTGTATGAGTAGAGATTTAAGCATAATTTCAGAAGAGAGCTCTGTGAGGCACTATTGCTTGTGAAAGGGTTGAATTATCGTGATTATTTCTCACCAATTGACACGTCTCTACTAGCACTATTAATTTATCCATAATAGTATCACTTGATGAAGTTATTTGTTTGTTGTTGTTGTTTTTCAGTTAACCCAATTAATGGGCATCTGCGTAATTGAGTGAGGAAAAGGAGATCTTAATTAGTAATGCTACCACCTGCTCCTACCCTTTATCCTCTGCTCAGCTTTTCCAAATGTCTCTGCTATAGTTTTGCATTAAGTGTTTACCTGATTCATCTATTCAAATAACCCCCCCCCCCTCCCCCTCTCCCCCGTAGTCCCTCAAAGTTTGGTTTTAAAAACTCCCAATATTTATGATACTGGCAGTGCATTTATTTTCTCTGCTACAGGCTTCTTCAGCCCCAAGTTTAGAGTAGGGGAAGGAACTGAAGTTTGTCAGTGTGTCTACATATGCCAGTATTTGGTCAGGGCTTCATACAGGGGAGGGGGGAGCTGGGCCATTTTAACCAAAAAATATATAACAATTATAAGGGCGGGGTAAATAAAACAATTAAGTGGCATATATAATACAAGTACAGAGTATTGAAACAAGATTGTTATAATAAGAGAAATAAACTGAGGTGGAACACATCACTGATGATGAAGAATCCGCGAACATTCTCACTAGAGAGATTCAAAGTGAAGATTGCAATCCTATCTGATATACAAAGATCAATGCCTACTTGCAATACAAACTAAATCCCAACTACAAACGTATCAGCAATACTTACACACAGTAGTCTGTATTGAATTTACATTCAAAATAACTAAAATTTATATATGATTTTAAATGAATAACGCTGGTGATTGATGAATACGAAGAACATAAGTTAATATTAACACACGAAATCTTTACAATTTGTTACTATTATTATTAGCCCTCAGTGTGCACGTACAAGAGGGACTATCCAGCAAGTTGAGGACTTAATCCCAGCGTAGTCTACTGACACGCACTACACCAAGCAGAAACAGAGTAACTAGTGCAGTGAAGACCCACTAGCGGGTATGGTAGCGTCAGAGTTCCAGTAAGAACAGTCAATGACAGTGTTCTAGGTGATAAATATAAACAAAAAAACGAAACATCACGACGATCAACGGTACACGAAAATAAGAACAAATAAGCATGCGTGAATACTAATGATGAAATAAAATGTAAATGTTATAGTTGTTCTGGCAGTCAGAGAAAACATGAAAGTTTGAGAAAACATGAAGCTGTTGGCTTCACATAGGGTACTAACTGTTGTGGAAAAAGTCCCCCTATCGTCACGTCGTAATCATGTGAGCAAATAATTTCTTGCAGTTTGAGATAGTTTTGCTTAATCCTGAGAATTTAACAGAGAGCAAAATAAAGATAGATTGTAAAAAATTCTACTAAACTTTTCTAAGCAGTACAAAACATCATAACCATCTTTACATAAGTATTTTGAAGAATACTACATATGTTGCACTTGTAATACATGTAACTAAACTATTGGTCGCTCAATGTAATACATGTACATTACATGTTATTTCACAAAAATGGGCAATATGCTACAGGAAGATTGGCCTTTCTGATATAGATACAAGACATGTTTGCAGTAACATTGTTAACACATGGTGGAATTCTAATATTAAATTAATTTGCTTCCATCAGCTCAAAGAGTACACAGGCAGCGAGAGAATAATAGGCAGGCAGTGAACCTGAGACTACATAGGCAGTGAGCCTGAGAATAGATAGGCAGTGAACCTGAGAATAGATAGGCAGTGAACCTGAGAATACATATGAGCCTGAGAATACATAGGCAGTGAGCCTGAGAATAGATAGGCAGTGAACCTGAGACTACATAGGCAGTGAGCCTGAGAATACATAGGCAGTGAGCCTGAGACTACATAGGCAGTGAGCCTGAGAATACATAGGCAGTGAACCTGAGACTACATAGGCAGTGAGCCTGAGAATAGATAGGCAGTGAGCCTGAGACTACATAGGCAGTGAGCCTGAGAATACATAGGCAGTGAACCTGAGACTACATAGGCAGTGAGCCTGAGAATAGATAGGCAGTGAACCTGAGACTACATAGGCAGTGAGCCTGAGAATAGATAGGCGGTGAGCCTGAGAATACATAGGCAGTGAGCCTGAGAATAGATAGGCAGTGAACCTGAGACTACATAGGCAGTGAGCCTGAGACTACATAGGCAGTGAGCCTGAGAATACATAGGCAGCAAGCCTGATAGTGTATGCAAGAATAGATAGGCCCTGGGCGTCAGTGCAAGATTACGTAGGCAAGTCTGATAGTGCAAGATTGGATGGCAGTGAGTCTGAGAGTGCAGATGCAGTGAGTCTGATAGTGTGAGAATAGGTAGGCGGTGAGTCTGCTGGTATGAGAATAGATAGGCAGCAAGCCTGAGTGAGAGAATAGACAGGCAGCGAGCCTGAGTGAGAGTGAGAATAGACAGGCAGAATCCCGATAGTGTGAGAATAGACAGGCAGCGAGCCTGAGTGAGAGTGAGAGAATAGATGACAGCAAGCCTGCGAGTGAGAGTAGACATGCAGTAAACCTGATAGTGAGAGAATATGAGCCTGATAGTGTAAGACTAGACAGGCGGCAAGCCTAACAGTGAGAGAATAGACGGCCGTGAGCCTGATAGTGCAGAATACATAGGCAGTGATCCTGAGAGTAAGAAAATAGACATGCAGCGAGAGTGAGAGAATAGACAGGCAGAGAGCCTGATCATGTGAGAATAGACAGGCAACGAGAGTGAGAGAATAGACAGGCAGAGAGCCTGATCGTGTGAGAATAGACAGGCAGAGAGCCTGATCGTGTGAAAATAGACATGCAGCGAGAGTGAGAGAATAGATAGGCAAAGAGCCTGATCGTGTGCGAATAGACAGGCAGCGACTGTGATAGTGTAAGAATAAATAGAGTGAAGGGCAGCGTGCCCTGCATAGACACTTTCAAAGGGGCCCCGGACAAACCATCACACCTTTATTTGGCGGAAATCTAACTATATGTACTAGAACTGCCTATCCATGCTCTCTATAATGCCACACTGGCAATAGTGTAGTGTGGCTTATGAGTGCCAAGACACATCCAGCACTACAGTTCATTCTCTAATCTCTCTCATTATGTAATCCCTATTTGCTCCGCCTCCCTTCTCATGTAACACTCTCATGTCAAATATCAATTACAGCATGCAACCTGACTGATTCAGGAGTTTCCAAGCTTTCGAGAATACTGATCACTTTGACAGAGCCAATCTTGGCAATACGGCCATTAATACTGCACATATCTCTAAATCACGAAATCATGCTGCCAACCCTCGTTATGATCAGGCGTAAGCCTTCGTTACAGGTGTGGGGTGCATTGCCGGCTCCCACTCTTCTTATTCGAACCTTCATGCAAAATTTTATGATCATCATTGTCCATTGCATGTTAGTAACTATTGCAACTGTTGGGTAGAGTAACAGCTAGAGTCCAACTCATAACATAACTGTACTAGTTAAGCAAGGCAAATGGACCGGCAGCATGCCCATGTATTATCAAGCCATAGAACTCCTATTTTCAGCTGATTGCATCAATGAAGGCCATTTGATTGATGATTTAGATCCTATTAATCCAACCTGACCTACAGAAAGCTAATTACATAGAGTACAGTAGTGTATATCTCCAGCCCCTTACTATTTAAATAATACCACCACTGATGAGCAGCCATCCTTAGAGAGCTAATAGTGCCGGGTGAACCAGCCATTCTGGCAAGGAAGTAACAGGTAGCTACTAGGCTTAGGCTACAAGCACTGAGAACAGTGGCTATCAGGACGAATGCCCGGATGCCATTGCTCAATATGTGACACCCCACACGTGATCGCTTAGCCAAATGGTCGCAGTATTTGCAGGTCCTCTGCCGACCTTTACCTGGGCTCGGGTGATGTGATGGTGGGCTTAATTAGTGTGGGTAAAACCACTAAGATAATAGCAAATTTTTCTCGTTCTAACAGCCAATAATTATTTCAGCCGAGAATGACTGAATAACCCACTAAGATATTTCATGGCACATGAATTATTCAACTCAGTCAGCCATATAGAAATACAACACACACAAAAAGTTAGAGCAGTCTTACATCACAGGATATACCACCTTATTATGTCATCTATTGTTTGTGGTTTTCCCAATTGGTGAGGGGAACTGAACAACTACTTAATGTCAGCCTACCCGCTGCATAGCAGTAGGTAAAGGGTCCAGTAAAGCGAGATTAAATATGACATGATCAAAATAGATCCTAAAGCCTGTCAGGAATAAATAATGTGCTTATAAACTACAAGCCAGAGACACAGATGGATAAAATTTGAAAAATTGTTCAGATGTGCCCACACTTGACTGCCATTGCAGGGCTCCTCTAAAAGGTTCTAAAAGAACTAAAACGTTCCGCAGACTGGAATATTTTTAGAGATGTTCCAACTGAGGGAAACCAAGCATTCTACTTGGTACAGCTACAGCTGGTAATTTAGTGATATGAAACTCATAACAACTAATTGACAAAACTGACTAACAGAACAGAACTTATTATCCTACATATAGACTCCTTGTGTATGTAGAATACATGGAGGTATAACCTCTTAACTAGAACTGAACTAGACACAGCTGATGCCAATGCCACTGAAGGTCATAGATTACACAAAATAAAGTTAGCTGAAATAATAGACATCTTCCAACAGAACAGTCACAGGATCATGTGTTAATGTTACTGCATTAGTCACTCCTTGTTATTGCAATAGTGGGAATTAAATCGGCAATTTTTGGGAGGCACAAATTCACTTAGGGGGAAATCACAGGTTATATTGCATAAGATCAGCCTTCAGAAACTTGCCAGAGTATGGACTAGCATTCAGATCACTACGATTATCAACATCTTGCGATAGTACTGGTCTCATATACAGTGACATCTGATAACATTACTTGACGTACATATTTACATGTATATTTATAGACACAAACACACACACTTTTGTCCTAGGTGACCACAACAAGCTAGCCAGAGCCACTAATTGCTCCGAGTGTTGGTGATACCTTCTAGCAATGTAGACCTATTGGAATCAATACTTCCTTATTACAAACACACTCTGAGAACACTCACCTTGCCATCACTTCAGCAATGTCAGGTAACTCTATGATCAAATGTTGACACTTCTTGAGCCATCATTCACAGCTAGTCTAAGTCAGAGACATCGAAAGCAGCTTCACCCACTCCATCCCACTACAAGGAAAAGCAATAGAAAAACAAAACACACTGAAGTGAATAAATGCAATCATGAAATTCAACTTGTACTCTGCAAGCTGATCCTACCAAGAAATTGTTAGAAACAGTTTATCAAACTCTAGCTAAGAGGTATAGTCTCTTAAAAATATTCACTAACACGGCGGTTCTGGATCTCTAGATTGGAGTCAGTTGTAACACAACAAGAGGTAGAGGCATGCATGAACACATACTGTAGTATAATGCAGAAATAGAACGGTCAAGAAAGTGTGGTAAAAAACCACAACATTAATTTTAGAGGTTAGTGACAGGGAAGAAACGTCAGCTCTATATATTATAGAAGAAACATTCCTACACAGGAAACTAGTTGCACACACAGGCATACACTACTAATGAATGACAGGATTCAGTTTTGATCAATACTCATTCACTGATTAAAAATTTCGGTATCACAAGTTACGACCAAGGATGAAGTGATGGTAAAATAACTTAATTAAGTATTACATAAAGATTCATTATTACTACATAAAAATATACAGCTTCATACTAAAACATATTTATTTTTAATTTCTGTAGTATCTGTAATAATAGTTCAAATGTTTCGGCTCCATGTAGCCTTCATCAGTGACTTTTTAAAAGTGATAAAATAAAATACATTTCTTTTCCCATCCTATTTTAATGTATAAATAAGGCTATAGAAAAAACCCAACTTTGTTTCAACACAGAATAGTATGACATTCACTTCTAACATTCAAATAAACTGAATCAAACCTTCTCTTGCTTGCTGCTCTCACACTCCTAGCACTCTTTCTATCATTACAGATTCATCACCCCTTCCTACTAATACCTGTATTAGGTAGACATCTATTGCTACTGGACTTAGTACTGCTTGATTATACTGGCTTCCCTGAGGCTCCATCATTACTTTCTATACTTCTAACCCTAAGGAAAACGGCTGCACAGGTAGCTAACTATCTGTCCTTACTTTCTTCTTCTCTACATGGCTAAATTCGCCAGAAGCTTTTAATAGCCTCAAAGGTTGTAAAACAAGAAGCCGTAAACTCCTGATCGAATGGTACAAAAAATTGGTAAAGGTTACATAGCAAAAGAAAGTTTTAGCCATTGTCAGAATGAGCAGTCTTTTAGACGTCTTTTGATTACCGTATGTCACATATAGCTTTAATATTGTATTTTTTATGATTCTTTAAAGTGATCGACTTCCGTGGCTGCATTAATGCAGCCGCTATTGTTTTTGTTCCCCATTTAACTTCAATAAATCCACCTGATATGAATTCTCACTTCAAATAAATGCTTCGCCCAGACATCTTGAGAACTAATGTGGAGTTGTTGGCTGCAGCTACTTACTTACAAATTTCTATATACATAGTGAAGGCCTACTATAAAAGACATCAGCTGTGTTCAGATATCGATATAGAAGCCGTTGATTTCCATCCCATCATATTCATATTTGATTATTAAAGTTCAAACCACTAGTCATACCTAAATGTTTTTTTAATCAAACATTTAGGCTGCTATTAAAAAAAACAAACATTGAACTTTAATAATCAAGCATGTTTATACCTAGTCAAACAAATATTATCCAAGAAATCCCATCATATTGAACTGCTGCACACTAACCACTATCAATACGATAAATATATCTCTGGCCAACTCTTAGACACACTTCTGAGGATCTCATGACCCATACTGATTGTAGACAAGTTCAACACCCTATCATCCCTAACATCATTAGGGCTATTCCGGCTTGTCACCCAAGGGGGAGGTAAGTTAGACAATGTGAATGGGGGGGGGGCAATCGACATTAAAGTTAATCATGCAATACACCTTATAAGATGTAATTCTGTGTCAAGACTTAGATAAAAAATTTCCCCCCACTCTTTTTTTTTGTATTATTTATTTTTCCTACTTAGCCTTACACCTTAGCCACTGTCATCATGTATACCACTGTTAATTAAAAATTGCCAGTACACTAATGGGAAAAAACAACAACACAATCTCACTAAAGTACTAGGGAGGTGGGGGGGGGGGGCATTTCATTAGTTACAGTGGCCGAGTGTTTACTGCCACTCCTGACGATAATATGGAACATGTATATGAAGAAAACCAAAATGAAACAGGTTTTGAGTTTGTTCTCTCAGACTATTCCTTGTCAGATGGCGTATTGTCACAGCAATTCTAAATCTAATAGTACGGCACGTAAATTGCCCATTCAAAATTGTGTGGGAAAATCACTCTTCAATTGAAGTCGCACAGAGAAAGTGAAATAGCACGTAACTAAGTGAAATAGCACGGTAACTAAGTGGAAACTAAGTGAAATACCACAGTAGCTAAGTAAAATAATACGGATAAGTGTGCACGCATGCAGTATTAACCTTGGAAACGTACAGTTGGAGAGATTCTAGTTGGAGACAATGTCATTCTGTACCACAGAAGCTCTACCCATATTAGACGGAAAGTTTTCAACATTTTAAGAGGAGCAATAGGTTGAAATCGAAATTCCAGAGGAATCTAACTGAAATACAAAGATAGTGAGTGACTGATACAGTGTAGCTACAAGTGCAAATGATAAAAAAAAAAAAGATGGCCTACTATTAGCGAGTGACAGCACGGGTAACCTGTACTTTTGGGATCAACAGCACTCGTAAAGCAATTGAAATAGCACTCTCTCAGTACTATTTCAATTGCTTTACTAGTGCTGTTGATCCCTAATAGCACTGTTACCCATGCTATTACTCATTATTCGATAACCCACACTTTCAGCAATGATTGGCAGCAGAAATGATTAGTTCAGACAGTTACATGCTTTACAAGTTTGGCGGGGAGAGGTGTTTAAAGAAAACTCTGTTTTTTTTGTCATGTCAAATAATTTGCAAAACTCCTAAATACAATTCATTAGCTATCTATTAAACACTACACATCACAGTATTTAGTACACTTACTTATTCCTGCCATTGCAGTCCTCTTCTCCTTTATCATCACTCACGTGCAGCACAAATACAGCCTAGCCAACAAAACGAACCACCTCCTAAATCAATCTTGCAGGGTCACCAAGGACAACTTTCCACAAAGGTCGAAGGTGACAGCTAGCAACAAGAGCGCGCGCAAAGACATCGCGTGAGGTCAAAGGTGAGGGTCAGCCGTTCTGCACATAACGTCTTTCGTTGAGGACGTCCCACGCTGCTGCGGTTGAGGATTATCGCGGTGCTGCTGAGGTTTTCCTTTGCTGCGGCAGACACGACCAATATGTCCTTTCTTCCCACAGTTGTGGCAAACGGCGTGACGATGATAGCAGTAGGCCTGGCTATGGTTCTTCCCACCACAACGATAACATACCACAGCTCCTCCTTCTGACTTTTCTTTGGAGCCACCGCGGTCAATCTTGTGAACTTTGTGCGAATTGCCCTGGGAACTCGTTTCACGCAACTCTTTTACACCTTTTTCTGCTGCTTCCAAGGTTAGGGCCAAATCATACACTTTCTTGTAGTCCGGCTTATCTTCGGCGAGTAGACGCTTTTGCCAGCGCTCGTCGTTAATGCCGCAAATAAGGCGATCACGGAGATTCTCGTTTAGCTTGTCCGCACTTTCAAATCCACAATGTTCGGCTAATTTTTTCAGTTCATTTACGAATGTCGCCACCGACTCTCCCGGCTTGCGCGAGCGAGAGTTAAATAGGCAACGTTGCACGGACTGCTTAGGCTTCGGGTTGTAATGGCCACCGATAATTTCCTCGAAGTCTTTGTATGGCACGTCAGCAGGCTTTGCGGGTGCCACAATACTTTTGATCATTGTGAACGTTTTGGGCCCACAGGACGATAGTAGTACGCCACGTTTTTTAGCGTCTACCGTAATATCATTCGCATCGAAATAGAGTTCAGCTCTCTCGATAAATGTTGACCAATCTTCAACGCTGCTATCAAAGGGATGCAACTGTCCGTGAGATGCATCCCATCCTCGTCGCCAGTATGTAGTATTCTTGTTACTACACTGTCGCTGTGTGACCCAACAATATTTAAGATTTAAAAGATCAATCGTTAAAGTGCACAAGAGTGAATACATTTATAGCAGTGACAATGATTACAAAACCAAACAGGAAATTACAAGAAATAATTAGTCATAAGTTTACCACAGATTATTAGTGCTATACCTTATCACTTAGCTAACATCTTTGATCTTTATCACCTGACAATTTGCACTATATCACTTGTTACATTTCCACTTATCACATGACATTATTATACGTTCTTAACCACTTGACAATTTACACTTAATCACTTGACAATTTACACTTAATCACTTGACACATTTGCACTTTATCACTTGACACATTTGCACTTTATCACTCGACACATTTGCACTTTATCACTTGACAGATTTGCACTTTATCACTTGACATGTTTAGCTACACTTTTGCACTTGACACATTAGCACTTTATCACTTGACACATTTGCACTTTATCACTTGACATATTTGCACTTTATCACTTGACACATTTGCACTTTATCACTTGACATATTTGCTCTTTATTATATGACAGATTTGCTTTCAATAACTTGACAATTTGCACTTCATCACTTGACACATTTGAACTTTTAACTTGACACATTCGCACATTATCACTTGACATATTTGTAGTGTATCACTTGACACATTTGGACTTTATCTGTAGAAATATTTTGCACTATATCACTTCATACATTTGCACCGTATGACACATTTGCACTTAATCACTTGACAGATTTTCTCTTTATTACTTGACAGGTTTGCTTTTAATAACTTGATAATTTGCACTTTTAACCACTTGGCACACTTGCATTTTATCTGTAGAAATATTTGCACTTTATCACTTGACACATTTGCACTTCTATTCCTTGACATATTTGCACTTTATCACATAATACATTTGCACTTTATCATTTGACTCATTTGCACTTTACACTTGACACATTTGCAATTTAGCACTTGACACATTTGCACTTTAGCACTTGACACATTTGAACTTTTAGCAATTGACATATTTGCACTTTAGCACTTGACACATTTCTACTTTAGAATTGACACATTTGCACTTTAGCACTTGACACATTTGCACTTTAGCACTTGACACATTTGAACGTTTAGCACTTGACATATTTGCACTTTAGCACTTGACATATTTCTACAATTGACACATTTCTACTTTAGCACTTGACACATTTGCACTTTATCACTTGAAACTTTGCACTTTTGCACTCGACACATTTTCTCTGTAGAACTTGACACAATTGCACTTTAGAACTTGACACATTTGCACTTTAGCACTTGACACATTTGCACTTTAGCACTTAACACATTTGCACCTTAGCACTTGACACATTTGAACTTTTAGCACTTGACATATTTGCACTTTAGCACTTGACACATTTGCACTTCAGCACTTGACATATTTGCACTTTAGCACTTGACAATTTGCACTTTATTACTTGACATATTTGCACTTTACCACTTAACACATTTGCACTTTAGCACTTGACATATTTGCACTTTACACATTTGCACTTTATCACTTGACATATTTGCACTTTACCACTTGACACATTTGCACTTGACATACTTGCACTTTAGCACTTGACACATTTGCACTTTATCACTTGACATATTTGCACTTTAGCACTTGACACATTTGCACTTTAACACTTGATATATTTGTTCATTAGTTCTTGAGAAATTTGCACTTTAGAACTTTAGCAATTAACACATTTGCACAGTACTTGAAACTTTGCACTCGATACATTTTCTCTGTAGAACTTGACACAATTGCACTTTAGAACTTGATACATTTGCACTTTATCACTCGACATATTTGCACTTTATCTGTTGACACATTTTTGCACCTTAACACTTGACGCATTTGCACTTTATCACTTGACATATTTGCACTTTATCTGTTGACGCATTTGCACTTTATCAGTTGACATATTTGCACTTTATCACTCGACACATTTATCTATTAACACATTTGCACTTTATCACTTGATAAGATATATTTGCATTTTTATTGATTGACACCTTTGCTCTTCTCCATTGGAATGATAGAGCAAAGGTGCGATCTGGAGTAAACCTTCAGTGTAGTTTAGCTACCACGGGGCACTGCCAAACATTTTATCATAATAAAGTGAACGGACATGCATGTGTGCGCATTACATACGGCCTTTGGCATGCACGAGGTTCCCACTATAACCCCCTCACCCCATAGAATTTTTTTCCAGTAAAATTCAGATATTCAAAATTAAAAAACATAATATAACAGTAGAACATGTCTGCAGGTAGCAGTGAAGAGCTTCCATGGTGACAGGTAAAGATAATATGAATAAATGAATGCCAGACGTCAGGAAACCATCATGTGTGCATTAACAGAGGAAAAAAAAGGAAAAAAAAAAGATCACAATTGATACTAAGAAAAGAATTATCACATAATAGTACACAAGTTATCTTGCTCTCTTTTCTTCTTTTTTCTTTCTCTCTTTTTTCGTCTTTTCTTTTGAAATTCTTTTTTTTTTCTTTTTCTTTTTTTAAAATTAAACATGTCTTTGCATGAAGTATTTTGCCCACTCTCGCTCGTAATATTCACTGATGCCACAGATATCTGCATTAGTATGGTGCATACCAGTTGGTTCTTGCTCTGCCCCTGCAACAACAACAACAACACACACACACACACACACAATGAAGAGCAAATGTAGTGGTAGTAGCAGAAGTCGTTCACTAATACTTATTGCATGAGTCAGCGTATAATATGAGGAGATATTTCATGAACACGTGTAAGTATTTCCACAAGCCGAAGGCGAGTGAAAATACAATACAAGCGCGAGAGTGAAATATCACCCGCATATTGTACTACGAGTGTAATATATTGTTTATTGTACTTTGGATATTTTTTCCGAAATGGTAAAACGGTTGTGTTTCAAATCCTTGTCAAGGGATAAGTTCGCCAAACACCTAATAATACAGTTGTCCAGAATTACGCACGGGCGTTTACAAGCATTCAATATGGGACATTATCAAACACTCAACTCAAGGAAATATCCAATGTACAATAAATGTATGTGTATGTATGTATGTATGTATGTATGTGGTATGTATGTATGTATGTATGTATGTATGTATGTATGTATGTATGTATGTATGTATGTGGTATGTATGTATGTATGAACTGACTTGTGAATAATAGACAGCTGCCTGGAAATAACTCTTGAAACCAAATAAATAAATTTAAATAAAATAAGAAAGAAATAGAAGGGGAGAGGAAGAATTAGAAAAGGAAAAGAAATATTTTTGACCCCTCACCTGAAAGCTCGTCCTCTCCCTCCTCTGTAGTATCCCATTGGAGGCATTGGCATCATCATCATCCCGCCCATATATGGGTTATAACCGCTTGCTCCCCCTCTAAAACCACGCCCTCTTCCTCGACTCCGACCAGTACGGTTAGTCGTGCTTACTCCAGGCTTATTTGTCCTCTTCACGCTAACCTAATCAAATGTTGAGTTAAAAAATAAAAAAATAATAAAATAAATTAATAATAGCAAATTTTCTCGTTATAATTAAAATTTAACCCGACATTTCAGAAGTCGAAACGTTGGCTTAAATTATAATTAACAATATTGGCTGTTAGAACGAGAAAAAATTGCTATTATTATAATTATTTCGGCAGAGAATGACTGAATCATTAAAAAAAATTTTTTTTCACAATAATGATTCTTTTTATAATTACCTTGATCTGTCTACCCTTGAAAAGAGAGTCATCTAAATCAATAGCTTGGGGGACTGAAGACTTGTCCACAAATTCTATGTAAGCAAACCTGGACAATATTAAAATAAAAAAATATAAATAAATAAATAAATACATAAATAAATAAAAATATATAAAAAGGTGATGAGAGGATACATTTTTTTCTTTTTACCTATCCTCTCCCACACCCTCTGGTGAAATATCACTTTACTAATCTCTTGTAGAAATAATACAATGAAAATATATTACACATGCTACCATTGGGACTAGCATATACTCAAGAGACTGCAACTAGTTCAGTAGATGACCCCTACCCTTTGGGATGTCCTGAAAACTTATCACACAGGATAGTGACTCTGTTGATAGCTCCACAGCTCTGAAAATGCTGACCCAGCTCTTCTGCAGTAGATTGATAATCCACCTAAAAAAAAAAAAAATAAAAACCGAAAAAATTAATTTAATTAATAAAACATCACAGGAATAGTATTATCATGATGAGTTTCATAACCTATATTCAAGATAGACAAAAAGGCAACTAATACCAACAAACAAAGCACCAACTAGGTGCACACCCTTAAATAAAAATGCTGTCTTCATAAGAGAAATTAAACATGTACACTCACCTACCAGGCAAGTTTTAACACAAAACTTCAATTCAAGCACTCGGTTAACTTTTGAACATAAAGCAAAGCAATATACCGCAACAATATCAGAAATTATTAGCTCACATGATTATGACGTGATGGTGTTACCACAAAAGCTATTACCTCTTCCACATTTTCTAAAAAATCATCCCAAATTTAAAAAGTAGCACAATAAAAGTTTTTAAATAGTTGCTCTGAGTACGGTTGTTGTCGATATCCAAAATCAAAGCGTGACAGACAGGATGATTACTATAACCCTCTCGCACATGCGCGCTAAGGGTTTACAGCATCAACATTTCAATTTCTTCCGAAAAGTTTTATGAGAAAAGATACGATATGCATTCCACTAAGGAAATATGAAACAAGAGAACCCCTCCACCCCTTAATTTTCGAGAAGTTTCACGCTTGATAATTATCAAGCAAACTTCTGAAGGCAATAGTGTTCAATTAGGGTAGCATAAACAAGAATCCCCCCCCCCCCCCCCCCAGGCATTACTTCAAACTATACGGTAGCTATGGAGGTAAAAGGGTTTAATGAACAGAAACACACACACACTGGAACTAACATTTCCTACATATACAGAACGTATATCTGCCTCCAACTTCTCCTCGGGTGTGGGGAAACCAGTCGCTATATTCAAAAGAGACAAGTTACAAAACTCGACAAATGTGCTAGAATGTGAAGAAACTCACGAGATTTGGCAGTAGACATCATCTGCTTCTCAACCTCTCCCTGTATCTCCTTCAACTTTTCAGCTTCTTCCTCCATTTCCTTGACCCTGGCCTTGAGATCTTCTATCTCCTCCTGAAAATGAATCAACACTAATGAAACGAGGCCAATCCAGTACTCTCTCTTGTAACTTGGTTTTATTACTACACATAAGTGTATACCTAGTAAAACCAAACCTTAACTGCAGGGGCGTCGGAACAGGTGCAGCCGAGCGGCCATGGCCGCACCACTATTTTAACAAAAAGGGGCGTGTCTATTATTTTCTACTCTTTACCTAAACTCATGGTCGTTATTGAACTTGGGCAGTCAAAACGACTTCTGCCAGAATTAGATAACTAATATCGAACTTTTTGGAAGATTTTTTATGAAACTCCAGACCAGCCTGGTCCTTCGTTTACTATTCCAAAGTGATCTTTAGGAAAAACGTAGTTCAGAAATCCTTCCAGCAATGTTAATGTTGGTCTGCAAAAGGGCCATTTTTGCACTACTAGGAGTCTTAAAACTAAGATGCCACAAATGGCAGGCAGTTGTAAGTTCTAATTATGAAGGGTTCATTTTTGTCATTGTGTTGTTTGCTTTATATGTCCAAGTAGCTATATTAGCTATATACACTCTACATAATAACTATAATTTAACATTATTTATTTGAATGAACCTACTGATCGTTATAAAAATCATTTGCTTTGTAATATAATAAAAAATGGCTTGTACTGAATTGTTTGGTGTGATTACAGTGGCATTCGAATCTATTAGATATGCAGAGCATATACTTACACTCTTTGGTTCATTTGATAGAAAAACCATTGTATTGTCTTTCCTATTAATAAAAACTTGTATAAATGAGTGGGTGTGGCTAGTGGGTGTGGTTATAATGGCCGCACCAATAACATCTGGCTTCCTATTCCCCTATAACTTAATGAACTTCTCATTCTAAACTCTGTAAGTAGTCCGCTTGCAAAGTAGTAATTGTTCTACTTTTTTTTTTCTCTCCAGGAAACAAATTGTTTTCTAGCCAGAACTAGCCAATGCCAAAGTAGTTACATTCAAAAGCTAGCAGTACACTACTACAGTTAAGCTCGTATGCACCACGCCGTCAAAGAAAACTTAGCGTACAGATATAGTGCGCTCTATTAAAAACTCACAGTATCTTCCACTTGAAGGTTGTCGTTATCATTGGTCTCGTCAAGAAGTGCATCACTAGGTTCCTCCGTGGGAGTCTCTTTGCCTGCTTCTGAAATATCTCCCAATGCAGCATCCAATAAGGAGCTGTCCTCTTCGTCCTGGTCGTTACTCTCTAGTAAGTCCTCCGTCAAAGCTTTATCTATACCTTCAAAGCCATCAGGAGTTTCCAGGATGTCTGACATTCCTGAAATACTCATTGCTAACTCTGTGACTTTGGCGCCCCACTTTAACTACTATTATACTCTTGTACTTATAAAAAAGAAATGAAGCACGCATGCATGCTGTGCGCTTGAAACCCTTTACCTAATATATGCTGTATTTGGGCTCAAAATTTCAATGAAAAAATACTAAACAGTGAAAAAGAAGGAACATTAATACAAATATTATTCTACTACATACATAGAATGTCAATAAATAAATAGAAGAAAATTTATTATTGGTTGATTCTGTCTCTGAAAGCTGACAATTCCTTTCTAACTGCTCCCGGGAGTTGCCCAGGAACCTGCATATTGAAATACTGCTCTGTCTCATCCAAATCGACCAACAGTTCTTCCTTGTCTATCTTGAAGAGCCACTCTTTCTTCACCGACCCTTCCTTCAGCCCTTCTAAATTCATTGCTTTGCTAGACGGGATGTAACCCAGTGGGCTCTCCACTGCACAGTCTTCACCGTCGCATCTTCTCAGAATCCAGTCCAACACACGAAGGTTTTCCCCAAAACCAGGCCACACAAACTTTCCATTGTCGTCCTTACGGAACCAGTTGACATGGAATATTTTAGGTAGTTTGATACCCGGTCTCGCTTCCAAGTCCAGCCAGTGCTGCAAATACTGAGTGAAGTTGTAGCCAAAGAACGGTCGCATGGCGAATGGATCATGTACGATTCTGCCTGTCTTTTGATTAGCAGCAGCTGCTGTCGTCTCGGACTTCACACTGGCTCCAACCAACACGCCATGCTTCCAATCGAAAGCCTCGTATACCAGGGGGATGGTGTTAGGGCGACGCCCTCCAAACAAAATGGCATCGATGGGGACTCCAGTGGAATCTTCCCATTTTGGATCCAAATATGGGTATTGGGAAATGGGAGTGCAGAACCTGGCATTGGGATGAGATGCTGGTTTTTGCTTTTTCTCCTCTTCGGGAAGTTTATCCCAGTCTTCAACACCGAGCCAAGATGTGACGGAAACTTCGGGAGCTGGTTCTTCCATTCCTTCCCAGTACACGCCTCCATCGCTGGTACGAGCTGTGTTTGTGAAGACTGTATTCTTGAAGATGGTGTCCATGGCACTAGGATTGGAGCTCCGGCTGGTGCCTGGGGCCACGCCAAAGAAACCGTTCTCCGGATTGATGGCATACAGCCGGCCATCTTTTTCATTCACCTTCATCCAAGCAATGTCATCACCCACACACTCCACCTTCCACCCAGGAATGGGAGGAGTCAGCATAGCCAGATTGGTCTTGCCGCAGGCACTCGGAAATGCAGCTGCTATGTATCTTTTCTTGCCCTCTGGGTTGGTCAGTCCCACAATCTAAATAAAAACCATAACAACAGCAGCACAATCACAACAACAATAATACAATAACAACTGCCACCAGAAAAGGAATAACAAACAAAAATAATAATCACCACATAATGTTAGTTGGATATAAAAATCTCGACATATGAATTATTGGTCCAGCAAAAGATTGTGCCTTACCAATCCTTTAGTCAGCATTTGCATCAAAACCTTCACATACCACACCTTACCATTTCTAGTTACTCTATGTGGTCAGAGTTTACAACTCTATACTACTACAATAATTAATAATAATTAATCTGCTTATAGCTTTTCTTCAAACTCCAAGTAACATGAAAACCTTAAGTTGCAAATCGTGTTTCAAAAAGCACCATTAGGTAAATGACCCAAAAGCACACATACCCCCCTCCCCCCCAAGAAATAGTAAATGAAAAGGCCACACCATTCCAAACATATTAATATAAGGTACAAACAAGGTCACTGAACCCCCACATATGCTATCATGTGATGCACAGGCTACTCCTCCATTACCTTGATCTCATTCTCTCACCATGGCAACCACTTGTCGCTCAGGAAGTCACACATAAAATATTAAATTTCACAGGATGTTGTCAGGTTAGTATTAGAACTGACCAGCAAATATGACGGTGAGCATATCAACACAACCCTGGCCTTCCCAGCTAGGGGCAGAGTGTTGCTCCAACAAATACTACCAAAGTAATAGTTTAATTAAATTTCCTGTTTGTACACTAAAATCAGTCAGAACATTTAGTTGTAACTTCACGAATCCCAGCATTCACAAGCAGTGAATGTATTGAACGACAAAAGTTCTAGATTAAAAAAAATTTAAGGCTTAATTTTCACACAGAACTAAAAATTACCCTCCCTCCTCACCCAACCACCTCATTTGTAATCTCAAGCTCCTCTGTCTCTCTTACCAGCATGTGTTCAGCCAGCCAGCCCTCTCTCTTGGCGAGGGTGTTGGCAATGCGCAAGGCAAAGCACTTCTTCCCCAGAAGAGAGTTTCCTCCATAGCCACTGCCGAAAGACTTGATCTCGTTCCTCTCCGGGAAGTGGGCCACGGCGATCTGCTTGGGGTTGCACGGCCAGGCAACGTCGTCTTCACTTTGCTGCAAGGGCACGCCCACGGAGTGGAGGCACTTGACAAACTCTCCGTCTTTGAGCACATCCAGTACAGCCTTTCCCATGCGAGACATGATCCTCATGCTAGCTACCACATACTCTGAGTCTGTCAGCTGGATGCCGATCTTGGAGAGTGGGGACCCGATGGGACCCATGCTGTACGGGATGACGTACATGGTGCGACCTGGAGGGGGAGGAGTAAATGGGAGGGGTTAGTGGCTATGTCATCCCAGCACAATACTGAATAATAATAATAATAATAATAATAATAATAATGAAAGTAATAATAGAACTACAACAACAAAAATTGAGTACTAAACTATGAGCTACTTGTACTGTACCTTCTATAGTTTCCATTAGAATCACAGTAACCTTTTTGTTATACCCATGTATTACACTGTAGTGGAGTTCTGTACTTTCCATTAGTACCGTAGTAACCCTTATGTACCCATGTACTACTTTGAATGTCAGTTTCTAGTAAAATATGATAATTGTATATTCTCAGTGAGAATTCTGCCTCCTTAATTTAGTAAATCTGACTAGGGACGGGTAATCACTAAATTACAAGCCTTCCTCCCGACAATAAAAATGAAATAATTTTCGATAAGTGCACCTTCCCAATTGAGCCACATAAAGTAAAGGTGAGAAGCAGCCTGGACTCACTGAAGTCTCCTCAATGCACTTCTAGCTTTGCCCAAATAAGTGAACTCCAAACCAACCCTACTCTTCAACACTTGAGACTGCTAATCACTAGAGAAATAACTATAAAGTGGGAATACCATTATCAAAGAGACCAGAAAAGTAGTTGGAAAAGAATACTGAAAACAAATGAACATAAGACACATTCCTTGAGCCACTGCAGTCACTAAGAAATGCACAGCACATAAAAAAATAAAATAAACTGCATCTAATCTATTGAGCAATATTGAGGTTAACAATGGACCATTCACGCGATAACCTCAACTTCCTCCGTCCATCATTCATGGACGTTAGCTATCCACACAAGTAATACTAAATGTCCTCCATCCAGACAATGAGCTCAACAATGGAGAACAACACACTGTGCCACAATAGCTCAGCGAGAGTGACGATCACGATAAAACATATCTAGTGGACTGGATTTCTGGACCCACTAACAAACATCAGCCTCTCGACAAGCAAATGCCTCCTTTCTTAGCAGGACAGAAGAACGAGGTGTGATTCAAAAATTGAGTCTGAATTTTATCTCATCTCATTCCACATCATTACCTTACCAGGGTCACGCTCTTTGACCCGAACTTGCTAGGTGTAATCTTCGACCTCGGCCCAATTTTTAAAAAGCTATGTCAACTAACACAATGACTCGGCTGTTTTGATCAAAAGTTTGACAAAATTCATTACATACATAACTGAAATTGCAATGAATATTAGGACTACCACAAAAATAAAATGTTGCAGATAAATGGAGCTAGAAGTGGAGGGTATTTCCAGTTTAAAGAGTATGTAAATGACCTCAATAAGCCCCTTTACTTAATGGTAGTCATAAGCTTTTAATGGCTGTGCAGCTATGAGCCCACACCTATCAAAGGAATCTACACACCCTCAGACAAAAAAAAACAATAGCAGCAACATGAAGATTGCTTCACACTATCTCGCTGTCATCCTGTTCTATCAGATCCAATGTTGAGACATTTCTTTGTTGTACCTTTCGTACATACATACTTGGCCGACTATTACAAGACGAGGAGGTAATTATTAATTAATGTGGTAACAGAAACCACAAATACAACTTGTGAGTGATCTCGACATCAAACAAGACTGATTTTGATCAACATTTCAGTCTCTACAAGGAGCATCTACCCTGTAGTACCCAGGCATGCACCCAGCAACTGGACGCGAACACAGCCGGACCCAGATGGATTGCAGCTGCTAGCTCACTCACTCACCCCTTACCTATGAAACTGCAACTTGCTTCCTCGTACCCACAACCGCACCAAAGCTACTAACAGTATATAGGCTACCAATAGAATCCCACACTACAAAATATGGTGGCATGAAATGCAAAGTTTCAATTGCTATCTACTATTAGTTACATGTGCACGACTTTCTAAAAGTGACTTATCTGGCAGTGTCTCAGAGTTCAAAGACATCTGAATCACTTCCACTATGAAAAGATTGACAATGTCAGCGAAATGCACTGCATTACTCACTCACTCACACACACACACACGTTGTAGACTATTAATTACTGGCAGCTGTGGAGTAGTACCAGTGTATTGTTAGAGCTCTGTACCAACAGAGAAAATGTTGTTTATTAGTCTGTTTAGAGATATCCCCCTACTCCAACAAAATGCCAAAATAGAAAGAAAAATATTAAATAAATAAATAATAAATAAAATAAACGAATAAATAAATAACAATATGCACATGTATCCCATATTGTTCTTCCGTTTATGGAATTCTTGGCCATAAGTTATATTTCAAGTATCAGCCAGGCTATCCAAGATTCTTACTGGCCTGAAAGTACTAGTTGTTATAAAACTAGCAGTTGTGGAGCTTTAACAAAATGCATCCTGACAAAAACCTGTAATATATCTCATACACCCTCCCACAACTGAGGTGCACCTCACATCAACTCATTAGTGGAGCCAAGCATTACAATCACAACCACCACCCGAAACCTCTCCCCACGACCTCACCTCTCATGCAACCAGAGAACTTCTCATACAACTCTTTGTCCATATCTACCGGATCCCTCCAGTTGCCGAGCATGCACACCATGCCTTCCTTTGGAGTTGGGACGGCATCCGATTTCTCCTTGGAGCACACGTACGTTTGCTCCTCCACTCGCGCCACATCTTTTGGGTCGGTCTTCGCATAGAAACTGCAGCACAACACATTAACACACACAAACTTACTTCTGATTCAAAATAGAATTACACTTTATTCTTATTCAAGGAGAAAAAAAAATCAGCATGACAATCACAAAACAACAACAACAACGACTTAACACTAGAAACGATATTAATCAAAACATTGTGCTGTTTAAGCTGTGGGAATAGCTCTCTTTGCTAAAGCAACATCAGTAACTCGCAGCAACTACTACTGTGGCAACAGCAACAACAAAAGCTGACAACCCACCTTCTGCATTAACAGAGCTATCACATAAAAGCTGCAACAATCTACGAGGACTAGCGTCACTTTTAACAATCTTGTTAACACATCTTGTCTATTTTCACACCTACACGTACACGCTTCAGACAAAGAGAACACGATGTTCCTATCCACTCACCAGTTTTCATATTTAGACAGCTTCTGGAACCTTCCATCTTTCTGGAGCTGATTCAACAGAGCCAAGTTCTCCTCCTCAGAACCATCACACACATACACCTGGTCAGGCTGACACACCTTCGACTGCTTCCTGATGTACTCCTGGACGTTGGGGGCCAGGCCGTCCACTTGGAGACCTTGCGTGCTGAGGCTCCTGAGTACCGTATGTCCGTTAAGTAGCTCTGGCATTCTAACGTGTCGAACGAATAAAATAAATAAAACACTTTGACTGGAAAGAACTCCCGGCTTTTATACAACAACTAACAGGAAGTTTCTTATTAGAGAGAAGCCTCTTTCTCTTCATTTTTCCATACATACCTTAGTCGGACTGTGTAGTGGGTCCTACTACGCAGTAGGGTTGAAGTTAACATCCTGTACGCCATCTTATTACAACAGATAGGAACGACACAAAGACTGGGAGCTTGACCGGACAGGAAGAAACGACGCTATCAGCCTCCCTGCTCTTACGATCCTGTGCCACCACAGTTCATAAGGTCATAAGCACTCCTCGCATAATATCACCACATAATTACGTCATGTGATCGCACGCCTCAAGTCATCCCCCCGCCCCCCCCCTTACACACACCCACAGTACGCCCACACCGGATGCAAATGATGTGATGACTTTTTTATTATTATTACTACTATAACTTTACAACCACTATAACAAAGAGAATTAAAAGAGATGAAATGTGATATGATGGGTGGATGAAGGACAAACTCTATGTACAAGAGAGCAGTAGTTAGCTAAAAGAAAAGAAAAGATAGCTATATAAATGATAATAAAACAGCTAAGTGTGAGAACGGAGTGATACATTAATAAAGTGACTGTGACATCTAGAGCAAGGACATAAACAACAAAATGTGCAGGAATTGTCTGAATCAAAGTGTGCAATAAATAGATCCCAAAATTTTTGCTTGAGAGAACGTTTAATAGAAGTGAAGGACAATGAGAGATCAATAGGTGAGAATGTGTTCCATAGTAGAGATATGCGATTAAAATATTGATGTCATGTAGTGGAGGTGCGTTGGAACTTAATTTCTAATTTACGATTAGATGAAGATCTTGTGGACCCAGAATGAAAAGTGACGTGATTAAATACATTAAATGAATCAGACGGATTCTTAAGACATTTAACAAAAAATAATAGGTCAGTAATTGTAGGTAGTACATTAGTGGTAAATTATTGAGATGAACAAGTCTTAATTTGTAAGAAATATTATAATTATTTAAAATGTATTTAGTTGCACGCCGTTGAACTCTTTCCAATAAGATAATGTCTTGTATTTTGTTGGGAAACCCTAGCTGGGAACAATAGGTCAGCTGAGATCTTACAAGTGATAGGTAGAGGGACTTTTTCATGTTAATGGGTGATGTGCAAGGAATTGTTCGCCTAATTAAATACAGAGACCGATAAGCTTTGTTACCAAGATAAACTATCAGAGATTAAAATACCTAAATCTTTCTGTTGAGTCACTGTTTTAATTGTATCATTACCGATGGTGTAATTGTTGTTAGTAGATGATGATAGGGAGACGTTCATGTATGCACATTTAGAAGTATTTAAAGAAAGCTTCCAAGATTGACACCATGACAATAAATTGTCAAGATCCTTTTGAAGAGCTAAATTCTCACTTGCAGAGTTTAGAGAGGCAATAAGTTTGGCATCATCAGCAAATAAAAACACAGATGAAAAAGAACAGAGAGACAGTATGTCGTTAACATAAATAAGAAAAAGCAGAGGTCCAAGTACACTACCTTGAGGTACACCAGATTTGACAGGAAGTAAGTCAGATTTACACCCTTCAACCTCAACAAAATGCTTTCTATTTTGTAAGTAATCTTTGAAAAATAACCAAAGAGGACCAGTAATGCCAGTTAGCCAAAGTTTATGCAGAAGTTCATTGTGGGGGACTGAATCAAAGGCTTTGGCAATATCAAGAAACACAATTTCTGTGTGTCGCTTTGACTCCACAGAACTGAAAACTGAAGTAGATAGAAGAAGTTGTTGAAGAGTGGATCTATTTCTGATAAAACCAAATTGTGTCTTTGAAATTTTTGGATATATAAAATCTATTATTTTAGAGTAGACTATTAATTCTAGTACTTTATGAAGAATACTTAGGAGAGAAATAGGCCTGTAGTTGCTAACTTCAGATACACTTCCTTTCTTGTGGAGAGGAAACAATTTGTGTACCTTCCAGTCAGCTGGAATGGAATGAGATTCCATAATGACAGTAAAGAGAAGAGAAACTGTATGTGCAAGTGAAGATGCGCAGAACTTGTAAATATATGGGCTAATGTTGTCATGTCCAGGAGATTTTTTGGGGTCTAGAGAGTTCAATACATCAATAATTTCACTAGAAGAAAACTGTATGGTGCTAAGTTGTGATGAAGGTGTTGGAAGACAATTCATAGGTGGAAGAATAAAATCACTGCGAGTAAAAACTGAATTAAAATAGTTGTTAAAAAGTTTTGCTTTGCCAAGTGGGTCACTATAGTAGTTTTGTCTTCATGCTTGAGTATGCACGGAAGTGAAGATGAATGTTTGAGATGTGAGAGGTGAGAATAAAGAGAGCGAGGTTTGGAGGAAAAAGATGAAATTAGAGAATTTATACAAGTAATTTGAGCATTTTTAATTCTTTGTTGTAATTCTGATTCCATAATCTGTACTTTGTGAGCAAGAGAGGATGAATAATGTCTTTTCAATAACGTTTCTTGGAATGAATACATTATTGATGTTGTGTCTAATTTCAGAAGTGAAATACTTTGGAGAAGGGTGGGAGGGAATCTTAAATTTTGGAACATAAATATCACATGCTGTATAAATAAAAATTTTAATAAGAGTCCATAATGAATTGGAGTCAAAAACAGAGAGAGAGTGTAAGTTAGTAAAGAAAAAGTCTGACATACCCTGATAATCGGCACTTGAATAATTTAATTTTGATACTGATTGGATAACGTTAGAAGAACTGTGTGTGAAGTTTATGTCAAAGTAGATGATGTAATGATCGGAAGGGGAAGTTAACTTGTCTATTGTAATGTTTTGTATGACATCAGGTATATTTGTAATAACTAAATCTAGAAGACTACCATGTATACAAGTAGATTCTGAGATAACTTGTGAGAGATTTAAATCGAATAATTGGTTGCAGAGAGTAATACCAGAAGGAGATGACGAGGACAGAGTGTTCCATGATATATCAGGTTGGTTAAAGTCACCAAGTAGAAGTATTGAATTTTCATTACAGAGAGGTGACAGGGATGTAAAAATATCATGGTACAAAGAAGGAGGGCTTTGAGGGGGAGTATAAGCACAACCACAAAGAAGGGGGGGGCTTTCTTTCTATTTGGACTAGTAGAAATTCTGATGTTTGACTACAGATATAGGAGTGACTAGGCAAGGAGTTAGATAATATTGATATCACTTGCTTTTGATCACTGTCTAGCCTAACTAATACCGTATATCACTAAGCTAAACTTACGTTCTTGAGATGAGAAGTGGGGCTTACTAGGGACAGATCGTTGATGAGTAGACGATTGCACTACAGATGCAAATGATTTAATAGGTGCAGAATCTTGATCAGAAAGATGTACGCAGCTTTTCTCATTGATATTTGAGATATCTTCTTTGAGAGATTTAACTGTGTCCAGAAGATCTTTTATTGTAGATTCTTGTCTGTCTAGACGACAATGAGGACAAAAGAAAGAACTATCAGTGTTGGATAGCTTTTGAAAAGCAGGCTGTGAAAGCCCAGCACACCGTCTGTGAAGCCACGTATTACAGTTTCCGTCACAAAATATGGCATCTTGTTTATTGCTCTTCCCATCGATAATTGACAATATAGCGAGCAAAAAAGTTGCTGGAATCGACAAATTATAAGTTTATTCTACTACGGTTATTTACTCAATAGCACAGCTTTGCAAAGTATGTAACAATTACCATTTTTAATTGTCAAGGTTCATACAATTTTTTCTCCACAAGAATATCCCATTGTTCTCTAGTAATGAATCTCGTAGTCCGTGAATCTAGCAGTAAATTGAAATATTGTAGCAAGCAAAAACCATAAAAAAAGATGGCAAAATAGGAAATTACAATATATTATTTGATACAGTTGCTGAATAAATTATATAAAAATAATCAAGTATTTGCAGCTTCAGCCTGTCTTTCCAGAAAAACGAGTTGTTCTACTAGGAAGCAGTCTCTGGTGTTATGTACAATTGCTCGGAGGCCAGCCATGATTGCCTCCTCATCTGGCGCTCCCTCTGTCTGATAGGCATGGAGGATGTAGCCATGAAGCTTATCAAACACTTCCTCTCCATAAGTGTTTATACATTGTCTGAAGCAATAATTAAGTCAAGGAAAGAGTTTGTCACAAGCATGTTACAATGCTACTATTAACAACACCTATGCAACTATTTTCTGAAAACTATATATTCACTGGGAAATAATAAAGTATAACAATATGGTCGTATTATGTTTAATATGAAGCAGTTAAAACTAATATAACCGGTGTACATAGATAATAATCTTATCGTAATATCTTATCTCCTTTCTTGTCCCTCCTCCTCCTCCCAGCTCCTGCCCCCAAATAAGTGCAACTTTGTGAAAGCATCTCATAACGAAACACAAATTAGGCTTTCAGGCAGTTTTCTTCAGCTAACCTGTACGCCCACAAAGCCATCAAAAGCTCACATGTGGATTATTTATTGCTGAGGCATCTTTACAACATGAGCTGACCTTGCAAGCATTTTCCCAGCACTATCCATGCAGTATAATTCACCACACATTGATTTGGCAACCTTTACATTTGTCTTAATTCACAATCTATCGGTAGGCTCTTACATGTAAAAAAGAGTGAAGAGGGAAGCAGGTTCAGTCTTGCCTCTCCACTCTCCTTTGTTGTTGTTTTTTGTGAGTATACTATAATATATTTTTGTTCTATAATCTCACAAAATAATAGTTTGTAGACTTTACAGTAAAAAAAAAAAAAATGAAGAAAGAAGAATCCACATTAGCTAGTCCTGACCTTCACGCTTGTGGCTGGTAGGTGATAGGATCAGATCTACCTGATATACTGGGAGGGAATGTGTCTTAAATAAACAAAATATTAAAGGTGTAAATGAAATTTTGCTCAACTATTTCACAGAACACAATTTTAACCCTCTCTTTCAGTATCAAACTTATCTAATCCATAAGAAAAATCATTCTTCTTTGTTTTTTAAAAATTGTTCTCATCTCACTGAATCTGACACCTATGCTGAATATTTCTGAATCTTCTGAATAAATCTTCACACACTTGGGGTTGGGGTAAATATGACGCTTAAGGTTTAAAACAGCATAGTAGCTAGAGTGTTTCCACTAACTACTCCAAAAAAGCCAATCCCTAAGCATTCATTTGTAAGCAGGGTTTGATACATACATTTTTGATGGGGAGGGGAGGGGAGGGGGACATTAGCGTTGGAGGGTGTGGCTATATACTGTATACTTTGAGATGAGTGCACGCATGCAGGAATATATAAATGGGAACCAAAAAAAAAAAGTAGTGTTTTTTAACAGTGAAAATGATAAGCAATATCCAGACCCCTTCATGACACACTGCCCTTATATGAATATTTGGAAAATGAGGATGCTTTTGTGGGTAAAAGGGGGAGGGGGAAACTTTTTCTTTTTCTTTTTTTTTTTTTTTTTTTTGGGGGGGGGGGGGGGGTCCCAGTGTTTTCTGCATCAAACACTGATAAGGATACTGTGTTAAATTGACAATCTTCCTGTCCCTAGCCAGTGGAGAGAAAGGTGCGATTTCATCATGAGAAGGTGGCTCATCATCATATCTTGCCAATGAGGTAACTGGAAATAAAAACAAAACAGAAGATAACACAAATACACAACAAATACCTCACCACCCAATGTTTGTTTTTTGTTGCAAAAATAGAACATCTAACATACCGCCGCTTCACACCACAACTTTTTTCAGTAGCAATTTTATTTTCTAATATTCAGAGGTTTTACTTTAAACTAGTGTATAATTTAAAATGATATGCCATTTTAACACTCACACTTCTAATTATGAAGACACTTGAATTACTCATAGCAGAATTAACTATTTTCACATCTACCATCATAGACCGTGTTGGTCTTCTTCTATTATTGTCTCAGACTCACAGTTTGTACTAGACAACTCCATGGCATCTTCTATGCATTCCATCATAGCATCCAAATCATCCTACAGTACCACATGCACAGAATACCAATACTTACATTGGTGATGTTGAAATTCCTCTAAAACATAACTACCTAAAATATAATCTTAAGCGTTTCATATATAGCTATATTTATTCCACCCTAGATATCTTCACAATGATATCTTTAGGTACGTGAGTGACCCCTGAGATAACTCAAGTTATCACATAGTGCTATCTCATGGCTGTATTGCGCAGGCTCATTACCCTAACCAGCCTGGCTTACCATCAGTTTTCTGGGTTTAATGGCTACCTTCCTCTAGCTAGGCCTACCCAACCAAGGTTAGAGCAGCTGCTAAAATATCTGCAGGGGGTGTGGGAAGCCCCTAGAGAGTTTAGGCTAACTTTATACTAAGAGTTACCAACAATATTTTTACTGCTCAAGCGGTCAGCTAGTGCTTACGCCATAACAAAATTGCCTATAAATAATGTGCTTGTGATCGCAGAATGCTAGTGGTGTGCTTGAGCGCAAGCCTTAAACTACACTATTGTTAAATGATTGATTTTAACAACTAACACTCAAGCTACTAAAATAAAGTCGAGTTTTTAAATTACGTATGCGGTAAAGGTGATTCAATGCCATAGTAACCGCTCCCCGCAACTGTTTGAATTGAAAAAGAAGCAACAAAATCAAGTCACGTTATTTAAAGTTTTCTTTGTGATATTCTTAATTCAGCGAGCGAGCGAAGCTGACTATCAGTCGTGTTCAATTGAGATTTCAGATATATATATATATATAGGTATGTATGCGTACGTCAACAATTTCGCTCGCGCTTCTAATTACGTAATTTAGGTAAAGCGTTCACAGTTCCAGTATTTTTCAATTAACGAGCACGGAGAATCCTGCTGCACTGCCTTACGCAACTTTGTTTCAACCATAAAGTTTATAGCTACTCTCTTCTTGAAACAATTGTGAAGTCTTTGTCAAGCTGCGCTTCTTTGCCACTACTTTCGAAGTTTATTCAGGTAATTGTTATTGTTAACTCTTCATGCCTAATCATTGCTATTATTTAGCGATTTCCTTCACAAATCATCTTTACCTATACTCATATATTTACTCGCTCGCCATGCATTTGCGCTATTCGAGCGCACCACTAGTAGTAGTTGTAACACACAATACTTTCACACAACTGAACATACCTACGCAAGACTTACCTTCATGGTTCGTCTAGTGGACAATGAATTTTCAAGTAAATGCTGTTGAGTAGGGCTTATAATTGTGACAAATAGCGACTAACTTGAATAGAAATGGAGCTCCCATAAGTTTTTGAGTTTTAACTGCACCCACAAAAGAATTCAAAGCGATAAACAATTCAATTTCTAAGGTGATACGGGTAATGGTCGCTAAACCGGAGGATTCTGTTTAGTGAAGTTTGGGACGGGGTTGAACGCGGAGCGAACACAAAAATACGGAGGGTCAAAGTACAAAATGACATACGTATGTCCAAACATATATATAAATAAACAAACACCCCCGATTTTCAATTGTGTTACCCCTGTAAGTGTCTCGCTCGCTACGCTTGCTCGCCAATAATTTGTTGCGATGAAGGAAATCGCTACTTGATTATTATATGGAGCGTCTCAATACTGTGATTGCCCGCCAGGGTTTGAAATTAGGATTTCAAGTATTGCGACAAAAACAGATTGAAGCTGTGAAATCATTCTTAAAAGGCCAGGATGTATTTGTTTCTCTTCCCACTGGATATGGAAAACCTGCAATTTATGGACTCTTGCCACTGGTTTTCGATGAAATAAAGGGTAAACTTTTGACTTCCTTATTAAAGTAATTTTATTTTTTATTTATTTATTTTTTTATTAGGTACCACGGGAAGTATCTGGAAAAACACAATTCACTGTCAGTTCTTGAAGCACAGTGAACGACTGCAACTGGATCTGTGCAATTTCTTTCTTCTTCTAGGGTCACCGGACAGAGTCTCAGAACAAATGCAGCATTGAGAATTCATAGCTAAACATATTATAGCTCCGATTAAATATGTGAATTACTTATACGAGCGTAGCGGCACGGTTGATGACGTAGGCATTGCACATGCCATCCACGATTTTCGTGGATAATGAGAACAAGAAAAGTCTATCAAGTTTGACCAGACCCTTTCCCCACTTGCATTCAGTAAAGGGTCTGGCCTGCGAGACTACTTACTACACTCCTGCAGAGTAATATGGCTAGATATTTCACTCTCAGACTTTATTTTCACTCGTCCTCTGGCTCATGAAAATAAGTTAGATATCTTCACAATGATATTTTTAGGTATGTGACCCGTGAGATATAGTTAATTTCAACATTTCTTGATCCTTGACTGTTTCTTGGGTTTGAAACTATTTTGAGAGTTTGGGCCTAAGATTAGAGATAACAAGTCTTAAACGATGCAGATATAGTGAGGGGGAAAATCAACCAATTTCTGAACAATGAAAAAATGAGAATGATACTAGAGGGAGAGAAGGAGAGAGAGAGTCAATGTAAACCCCATGAGAAGTGGCTTACGAGGAGACAATATCACTATGTGGACGGTAGGTCATAACTGTTGCCACCAGGTTTGTCAGACCTTCTGCTTATTGGCTAGGTCCATCCCACAATGCTAATGAATTCCCTTCCTTCTTAGACGAGTTCATGTTTTATACAGTCCATGGTCAGCATATGGATGTACTGCCAATGGGATCACAATATATTCACACACAAAATGTGATACCCTATGGCAACTAAGATACATAAATTTCCACTACACCTACTCAAAACTAACACATGAACATACACAGAGTCAAAGTTCCATCAAACAAATGCACACATGCATTGATGTGGTTTTGGGTGTGGTCTGGGGTGTGACTTAGTGTCCCTGAAAAGTTTGCAACTCTGAAAGAAGTCTATATAACAACTACAACAATATAACAACAACTTGGGCCAGAGCCTAAATAAGATATTTATAGCTTAATGCATTTTTGATAGGTGGATATGACTCACTACACCTTACCAACTGCACTATCTCTAACAATATTCATTGGCCACAAATCACATGATACACTGAAGTTGATGGTAACTCACAACTCTTGTGTACAAAATATGGCTTCCACCCAAGCCTATAAGTGTGAGTTTATAGATCCTGTTCCTGAAGACTTCTATTGTAGCAGGTGTAATCTGGTGGCTAGGAGACTGACTATCACTGATTGCTGTGGAGAGAGTTTCTGTCAGACCTGTATAGCAGACACTCAAGAACAAGGACAGCCTTGTCCAGTGTGTGGGGAGAAGGATTACTCTGTTATTAAACATGTCAAGAATCGGAAGAAAATTAACACTTTACGAGCCTTTTGTAGCATGAAGGAGAGGGGGTGTGTCTGGTCTGGGACACTGGACCAGTTGGACAATCACTTGGACCCTCACCTGGACAACTGCCAGTATGTGGACACCAAGTGTCCCCTCAACTGCCTACAGACCATCCCCAAGAACAAGGTGGACCAGCATGTGGCTCAAGAGTGCACTAAGAGACCTCATGTCTGCCAGCACTGCGGCTTCAAAGCCACCTACGAGGAAGTAGTAGACACACACTTGCCAGAGTGCAAGTATGTAGCCTTGCAGTGTCCCAATATGTGTGGGGTGAGTTGTGAGCGTGAAGTGATGGAAGATCACATGAAGATATGTCGTCTGGAAGAGGTAGAGTGTGAGTTCAGCAGTGTGGGATGTGATGGTCGGTTCATTAGAGAGGACCAGGACGAACACGCCAGACAGAACAGCCAGAAACACCTCACCTTGACAGCTTCTCTAGCTGTAGAGACTAAAGAAAAGTTCCAGCAAAAATTATTGGAACATGAAAATATACACCTAAAAACAGAGGAAGAACTGGAGCGAAAAATTGAAGCACAGTCGAAGAAGCTGAGGGAACAAGAATGGAAGATTCAGGAACAAGAAAGAAAGATACAAGAGCAAGAAGAGAAGCTAGAGCAACAAGAGAAGATTGTTAAAGAGTTAAGGCAAACACATGAAGAAGTTTTAAGAAGTTGTAATTCCAAATTTAAAAGACTGGAGCAATCTCAGCAAGATATGGCTGCTCTGATTTTCTTAAATAGAAAATTTGAAATGCAGAAGTTTAGTGAAGAAAAAGCAAAAGACTGCCCGGGAGATTGGAAGAGTCCTCCAATGTACACTCACGCGGGTGGGTACAAATTCTGTATCGGAATAAATGCCAACGGAACGGCCGAGCGCCGCGGACTAGGTATTGATGGGAACTTGTATGCCATGCCAGGTAATTTTGACGAGCAACTGAAGTGGCCAGCTCATGTGCAATTTGTAATAGAGATCATTAACCAACATGGACACAATGCCAACTACTCTGGAATCTGGACCTGGAAGAAACCTGTCGTCCCGTACTTTCGCATGGGAACCTTGTGGCAGTTAAATACCGTTATCCTTCATTTGAGTTTAGAACATTTCCTAGTCAATGACACTTTGTATTTTCAGATTTCTAAAGTTATTGTTAAATAAAACTAGTAGTAAATAATTTCATAACTTATTCATGTACTTGAAAATACATTTAGTTGGTGACAAATTTTGTTGAATAAATGTAAGTTTTAAAAGTGTCGCCATTGTTTAAATTACATCCAGTTAGGTTCATTTGCCATTCGTACTCAAGCATTCCAGTGGCTGTTCTGGCGGTCAGGCTGGCCCGGCTATGGCAGGACCACTTCTTCCATAAGTGGGTGTGTGCTAATCTTGTTAATAAAACCCTTTACCTAACCTTTATAATTTGCTTGTGCATAAATTGCATGTTTTGGGGGCGTAGTTCACAGCTAAACTGCATCCAGTCCTCCGCCAAAGCTTATTGTGTTTGGACGAAGTCCGCATCAATCAATAGGGTAGAGTATCAAAGATAAGTTTTAACTGTAGTTCATCATAGCTTTTAGTCTAGCAGGTTGTTAGAATAGCTTCACTATTGTGGGGCTGAAGACTACACTCTTTGTTGTGTGTACCTGAAAGCAAAAGAAAAGCTACTAAGCTGGTGGGCGAAGCATTTATAACTTTTCACTGATTAAAATTATGTTTGCTATGTACTTACAATTGCACACTTCTATTTTACTAGAGGGTTTTCTCTATCTACATATCGTGTTTTACTGAGTAACTACTTTTTACACACATATACATGTGACTTAACTACTATTATGTTTTGTTTATTATGTTTTTTTTTTTTTTTTTTTTTTCTATTTTGTTTTTTGTTATAGTTTTGTATCAGGACACACGTCTTGCCACACCCACTTCTTATCCTGACTACTTCAGAAATGCCAGAGCAGCCCTGCCTAGTAAGATAAACAACAATATGCAGTCCAGTCAGATTGTAGAAGACCACATTGACCTAAAAAGTTATTTAACAGCTCAATTCATAGATGAAGGGGGAGGGGTAAAGGTGAGGGGAGGAGGGAGGGGAGGAGGGAGGGGAGGAGGAAGGGGAGAAAAGAGAGGGAAGCCATCATGTTTACATAGCAAGCTTGGTGGTTTCACACATTGTTATGAATATCGTCATGTGCAATAGTCTCAAAGCTATGCCATTTTTTAGCTGCTTGTTTGAAACTCCTCCCATTCCCCATTTATTGTACTTCGAGAACGAGAGTGAATAAAAAGTAGCTTGTCTTTCCACGGCACGCTTGGGGTCTTTTAAGTCGTTTTGACATTTCAAATTTGGCATAGACGTAGAGTAAGGGTCACTAAGACTAATTCTGCAAAAAACAAAAATAGGAGAAAGAAAGAATTTTTCCGAGGACTTACTTCTGGAGCCTATATCTCAATTTCAATTTTTGCGCCATAAGGTCCCTTTTCCCAGAACCGCTCACATATTATATATATATATATATAATTATATATAATTTCAATTTTTATTTCTTGATCCTTGACAGTTTCTTGGGTTTGAAACTATTTTGAGAGTTTGGGCTTAAGATTAGAGATAACAAGTCTTAAACGATGCAGATATAGTGAGGGGGAAAATCAACCAATTTCTGAACAATGAAAAAATGAGAGAATGTAGAATGATACTAGAGGGAGAGAAGGAGAGAGAGTCAATGTAAACCCCAGAAGTGGCTTACGAGGAGACAATATCACTATGTGGACGGTAGGTCATAACTGTTGCCACCAGGTTTGTCAGACCTTCTGCTTGTTGGCTAGGTCCATCCCACAATGCTAATGAATTCCCTTCCTTCTTAGACGAGTTCATGTTTTATACAATTTAAATCAAGCACCATTTTAAAGATTAGTCCATGGTCAGCATATGGATGTACTGCAAATGGGATCCCAACCCTATGGCAAACTAAGATACATAAATTTCCACTACACCTACTCAAAACTAACACATGAACATACACAAAGTGTCCCATCAATCAAATACACATGTATTGATGTGGTTTTGGGTGTGGTCTGGGGTGTGACTTAGTGTCCCTAAAAAGTTGACAACTCTGATATAATAAACAACAATAACAACAACTTGGGCCAACTAGTGTCGTAGCAATAGTCAGTCTCCTACCACCAGATTACACCTGCTACAATAGAAGTCTTCAGGAACAGGATCTATAAATTCACACTTATAGCCTTGGGAGGAAGCCATATTTTGTACACAAGAGTTACCATTGCCTCAACTTCAGTGTATCATGTGATATGGCCAATGAATATTGTTAGAGATAGTGCTGTTGGTAAGGTGTAGTGAGTCATGTCCACCTATCAAAAATGCATTTAGCTATAAATATCTTATTTTGGCCTTTTTAGGCTCAGGTGCGGGTTTTCTGAAAGCATAGCATAGTGGCTAACGATGTTTATGGAGATTAATGATATTCATAGAACATAATGACTCACGAAGAATCATAGTCCTAATACCCATTCTCAAGCAAGTGGGGTGTGGCACGTGAATAAGTGGGGTGTGGCACGTTTTATAATGGCTGCCAGTGAAGGCTACAAGTGTGAGTTTATAGGCTCAGTGTTTGAAGACTTGTACTGTAAGAAGTGTTCTCTGGTGGCTAGGAGACTGACTATTGCTGATTGCTGTGGGGAGAGTTTCTGTCAGAGCTGTATAGCTGACACTCAGGAACAAGGACAACCTTGTCCAGTGTGTGTAGAGAAGGAGTATACTACTATCAAGTCTGTCAAGAACCAAAAGAGAATCAACAAACTCCAGGTTTACTGCAGCATGAAGGAGAGGGGGTGTGTCTGGTCTGGGACACTGGACCAGTTGGACACTCACTTGGACCCTCACCTGGACAACTGCCAGTATGTGGACACCAAGTGTCCCCTCAACTGCCTACAGACCATCCCCAAGAACAAGGTGGACCAGCATGTGGCTCAAGAGTGCACTAAGAGACCTCAAGTCTGCCAGCACTGCGGCTTCAAAGCCACCTACGAGGAGGTAGTAGTCACACACTTGCCAGAGTGCAAGTATGTAGCCTTGCAGTGTCCCAATATGTGTGGGGTGAGTTGTGAGCGTGAAGTGATGGAAGATCACATGAAAATATGTCGTCTGGAAGAGGTAGAGTGTGAGTTCAGCAGTGTGGGATGTGATGGTCGGTTCATTAGAGAGGACCAGGACGAACACGCCAGACAGAACAGCCAGAAACACCTCACCTTGACAGCTTCCCTAGCTGTAGAGACTAAAGAAAAGTTCCAGCAAAAATTATTGGAACATGAAAATATACACCTAAAAACAAAGGAAGAACTGGAGCGAAAAATTGAAGCACAGTCGAAGAAGCTGAGGGAACAAGAATGGAAAATCCAGGAACAAGAAAGAAAGATACAAGAGCAAGAAGAGAAGTTAGAGCAACAAAAGAAGACTGTTAAAGAGTTAAGGCAAACACATGAAGAAGTTTTAAGAAGTTGTGATTCCAAATTGAAAAAACTGGAGCAATCTCAGCAAGATATGGCCGCTCTGATTTTCTTAAATAGAAAATTCGAAATGCAGAAGTTTAGTGTAGAAAAAGCAAAAGACTGCCTGGGAGATTGGAAGAGTCCTCCAATATACACTCATGCAGGTGGGTACAAATTCTGTATTGGAATAAATGCCAACGGAACTGGCAAGCGCCGTGGACTAGGTATCGATGGGAACCTGTACGCCATGCCAGGTAATTTTGACGAGCAACTGAAGTGGCCAGCTCACGTGCAATTTGAAATAGAGATCATTAACCAACATGGACACAATGCCAGCCACTCTGGGATCTGGACCTGGAAGAAACCTGTCGTCCCGTACTTTCGCATGGGAACCTTGTGGCAGTCGGGTACATTTATCCTTCATTCGAGTTTAGAACATTTCCTAGTCAATGACACTTTGTATTTTCAGATTTCTAAAGTTATTGTTAAATAAAACTAGTAGTAAATAATTTCATAACTTATTCATGTACTTGAAATACATTCAGTTGGTGACAAATTTTGTCAAATAATGTAAGTTTAAACGTGTCTAGCTATTGTTTAAATTACATCCGGTTAGGTTCGTTTGCCATTCGTACTCAAGCATTCCAGTAGCTGTTCTGGTGGTCAGGCTGGCCCGGCTATGGCAGGACCACTTCTTCCATAAGTGGGTGTGTGCTAATCTTGTTAATAAAACCCTTTACCTAATTTTTATAATTTGCTTGTGCATAAATTGCATGTTTTGGGAGCGTAGTTCACAGCTAAACTGCATCCAGTCCTCCGCCAAAGCCTATTGTGTTTGGACAAAGTCCGCATCAATCAATAGGGTAGAGTATCAAAGATAAGTTTTAACTGTAGTTCATCATAACTTTTAATCTAGCAGGTTGTTAGAATAGCTTCACTATTGTGGGGCTGAAGACTATACACTCTTTGTTGTGTGTACCTGAAAGCAAAAGAAAAGTTACTTAAATTGGTGGGCGAAGCAGTTATAACTTTTCACTGATTAAAATTATGTTTGCTATGTACTTACAATTGCACACTTCTATTTTACTAGAGGGTTTTCTCTATCTATGTACTTTAGAAATGCCAGAGCAGCCCTGCCTAGTAAGATAAACCACAATATGCAGTCCAGTCAGATTGTAGAAGACCACATTGACCGGGGAGGGGTAAAGGTGAGGGGAGGAGGGAGGGGAGGAGGGAAGCCATCATGTTTACATAGCAAGCAAGTTGTTGGCTTGGTGGTTTCACACATTGTTATGAATATCATCATGTGACCCTGCCTCTAAACTGAATGTGATGGTGGGTTGGTGATAAACATAGCAGGAATAATGGCTACCAGTACCAGTCAGCCCAAAGGCTACCAGTGTGTGTTTATTGACTCAGTTCCTGGTGACTTCTACTGTAAGAAGTGTATTCTGGTGGCAAGGAATATAAGCTTGACCAGCTGTTGCACAGAAAACTTCTGTCAGACTTGTATAGCAGACATTCAGGAACAAGGAGAGCCTTGCCCAGAGTGTGGGACACAGCAATTCACTGTTCTTAGCCATGTCAAGAATCAAAAACAGATCAATCTACTGAAACTTTACTGCAGCATGAAGGAGAGGGGGTGTGACTGGTCTGGGACACTGGACCAGTTAGACACTCACTTGGACCCTCACCTGGACAACTGCCAGTATGTGGACACTAACTGTCCCCTCAGCTGCCTACAGACCATCCCCAAGAGCAAGGTGGACCAGCATGTGGCTCAAGAGTGTACTAAGAGACCTCATGTCTGCCAGCACTGCAGCTTCAAAGCCACCTACGAGGAGGTAGTAGACATACACGTGCCAGAGTGCAAGTATGTCCCCTTGCAGTGTCCCAATAAGTGTGGGGTGAGTTGTAAACGTGAATCATTGGATGGTCATTTGAAGATATGTCGTCTGGAAGAGGTGGGGTGTGAGTTCAGCAGTGTGGGATGTGATGGTCGGTTCATTAGAGAGGACCAAGACGAACACACCAGACAGAACAGCCAGAAACACCTCACCTTGACAGCTTCTCTAGCTGTAGAGACTAAAGAACAACTCCAGCAGAAGTTATTGGAGCAAGACAGGAAGCACAAGGAAGTGGAGGAGAAGCTGAAGAACAAGATAGAAGAACAAGACAGAAAATTGGCAGAACAGCAACTACTACTTAATGAACAAAAGGAAACTCTGAAACGAGAACAAGAGCTGAGACAGATTGTCATGAAGCTGTCCAGAATGATGCTACAGAGAAGGTTTGAAATGAAAGACTTTGAAAAAATCAAGAGCCAAAACATAGAGTGGAAGAGTCCAGCCATGTACACACACGTGGGTGGGTACAAGTTCTGCATCGGAGTGGATGCGTACGGGTTTGGTGAAGGGAAAGGAAATTCCATTGACGTGGATGTCTATTGTATGCTTTCCGAGTTTGACGGTGAGTTGAGCTGGCCGGTTGACGTTACGATTTCTGTGGAACTTATCAACCAGCAAGGACGGGAGAATGCCAGCTGCACTGAAACTTTTGAATTGGAGAAGCCAGTCCTCTTGTATCATCGAGTAGGATCTCTTAGACGTATTCCAACTGGCTTCTTGAAGCATTCTGAGCTAGACAGCTTCTTGGACAATGATACACTTTTTTTTTATGTGTCGCATATTCAACTATCACCAAAGCCACTTTTTTAAAAGGATTTTTTAGACTAGCATTTGCTGTAAATTAACCATAGCCGGTGTGCGAACTATTACATTACAGCAGTTACACTGTGTGCAGACTCTTGAGAGCCCTACATTTCCTTCACCAGTTCTGAGCTTTCCGAAAATTATGTGTTTGGTGTCGCACCATGCCCACACAACCCCTCCTCCTCATCACCTTGTACTTGTGAAGGTTTACATTACCGATCAAATACCTACATTTATAATGTCCCGGTTACTTCTCGCCCGTTTGTGCGCTTGTCTTCCTCCTCATAATAAGTTACGTCAATAGCTTTAAAACTCTAACTTGCCAGGCATGTGTGGATAAACATTGTCAATTGAACGTACTTGGTAATGGTTGTCACACACTTTAGTCAGGTGCACAAGGTGCCAAACGTTGCACGCACTATCTATTCAGATATGGGGTAAAAATATATAAGATATAGAGGTTCAAAGAATACTTAATTAATTTATAGTGTCAAATCACAGTACGTTTAATATTCTAGATCATTAAAAAAAAAAAATGGTGGATATAGAAGAATTTGTGTAAAAACAATTCTTTAAATTAAAATGAGAACAATCTCAAAAATATCAATTACCTGACAACTCGCAGCACACGTACGCAAGTAATTGCTGGCATTTGCATTGTAACATGTGACTCACCACATGCACCATTTACATGAGCACACACAAACACACTTTAATGATGCTGCACTATGCTAGTGGTAATAATATCCCTTTGCCAATAAAGTGGCATACCAGAAGCCGTGCTACTATTAATTAGTCCAATTGGCCGGGAGTAAAAACAAATGCAAAACTAAGCCAATTAATACAAATAAAAACTAAAGCAATGTAAAAGTTGGGCCCTCTTACGTGCTAAGGATCAAGTGGTATTTTGAATATGCTTTTAGCTCTATTTTGTACTAAGAAATGATATTTTTCGCTGATCAGTGCCCCTCCCACCATTTACCTCGTCAGAAGACAAAGACTCAAAGTCTGCAAATTGAGAGTAATGAGTTTCAGCTAGTAAAGGGTCCTCAGGGACGTCATCTTCCACGTCCATATCCCTCCCGTCCTGCGTTGCACCCGCCCACCTCCTTCCTTCACCCGGCAAACCCGACTCGCGCTGCCCGGAGTTTCTGTCAACGCTCACGTCAAATAACGCATCCTGGTCTCCATAGCTACCATCAGTGGACTCCAACTCTCTGTCATGTGACATTCCCTGGCTGCCATTCGTAGGGTCAGTGTCACTTCTGCCAAACTTCTGCCCTGCTCTAGCATCCTTCATTTCCTTTGACTCAGTACCCTGAAAAAAAAGATTAAATAAATCAAGTTTTTTAGTAACAAGAATTCTTATTGTACACGATTGTGAAACAAATATCACACACACACACACACACACACACACACACACACACACACACACCATAAGACTATTCTCTCATACTGTAGCTGCTTTGAGTGATGGTTGAAGGGGTGGCGTTAATGCTCAGAATAAATCAGGAATCATCTCAAAATTGCTTAAAACTGTGTAAGGTAAAGGGTAGCATTACTATTTCAATAGCCAATGGATTATCTTGCTCACCACATTCCACGTACAATAATTATCTCGTCAATATTTTGATAAAAACTGAAATGCCTCACCCAAGCTTCATGTCGTCCAATAGGACTGCGATGCTCGTTGCCGACACCTTTGCCACTGTCTGAGGGGGGCGTTGCCCTGACTTTGTCCGATATCAAACTCATCTCTGAGGCGTCCGTCTGAGCTGTCACGGAAAAGTCTGGATCACTGAACACATCGGGATGTTCCTCCACCCACGGAGGAACCACTCTCGGCTGGGAGAGACACAAAGAGGGGGCACTGTGAACATATGTGTGTGTGTGTGTGTGTATGTGTGTGTGTGAGTGTGTACAGGGATACATGTGGCCAGGTGTGTGTGTGCATAAGTGTGTGTGTGTGTGTGTATGTGTTGCTAGCATGCTATGTGCACGTGTAGCACACACATGTGTGTGTGTGCACAAATTTGAATCTTGTGTCAAGTTTTAATTAAACATTATAATCTGTTCTGTTACAACTAAGAAAATTTGCTATTATTCCACTTCTTCTGTTAAACTTTTGGCACCTGTTGAATTAGCTAACACAAAATATCCTTCCATTATAGTCCAGTACCGAACCCTGACTTGTTATTTTTAAGTTAGAAAAAACACATAATTAGAGAGATTACCAGGAGCACCAACCGTGCTCCATATTAGAACATAGCTGGTGTTGTGACAGGAAGACTTTAAATTTCATAGGTCCCTCAGAAGGGAGCACTTACTGTATATAATGTGCCCCCACCTTTTCATCCCCCCCCCCTCCCCTCCCCTTTCCCCGCCCACTTTATAAGCAGACAGCTATGTGAATATGGGTTAATTATGAAGAATGAATCCTCTACACGGACTATCCTGCCTGGGGTTATTGGGGTTGGGAAATAGTATGGAAAAATTCTGTAAAATTCTGCACTTGTAACTCTTTCATGTTTATTATAAATACATTCCTCTCATTAGAGTTGTTTTTGTTGTTGTGTTTTTTTGTTGTTGTTGTTCTTTTATGTTTATTATAAACACATTCCTACCATTAAGTTAGAGTTGTTATTGTTGTTGTTTCTTTTTGTTGTTGTTGTTGTTTTTGCAATACTTTAGTCTCTCTATGATCAGAATTCTTTCATAATGTTTTTACTTCATCTTTTTTGAGGATATTAAGAGTTTCTATATTACAGCAACTAGTTGAATAAAGTAGGTCACTTTAGTAGGAATCAGTTGATATCTAGACCTTGATAATATTTAATCTATAGTCATCAGGAATGCAAACAAACTATTGAGTAACAACATATTCCAACCTGCTGTTTCTTTTTGTGTTCCTTAAGTATCTTCCTCTGCTCTGCATAGTTCTGCGATATTTCTTGCTTCAGCTTCTCTGCCTCCATGTCTGCACGCTGCTGCTTACGCATCGCCATCTTCTCCCTGGGGGTCAGAACTCTCTTTACTTCATCCTGCACCAACATCTTCTTCTTCACCGGTGTCCTTGACGACAACAAACAAACAAACAATACCAAGGCATGATCAGTCATTCTTGGGTGTGAAAAGTGTGCAAGAACAGTGGCAACGTTCGCAGGAACCCCTCCCCCATTTCTAACAGTAAAAATGTTAAAATATCTTTCCTTATTTTAACACACATACCCACTGCAGACTCCTGTCAATATTTGAATAGATGGCTCACCTGAGATTATGAAATAACTGCTAATAGCTAACTCAACAGTTCTTACACTCACATTATACATATGTAACTAACTCACAGAGCTTTGGCAATATCGTCAGCCTCTTTAACCAACGAAGTGTACGATTTGGACGATATCTTCCCATAAAGTGTCTAAATCCACACCAGCAACAGCAAAACTACTATGAAATGGATTAAAGTAGAAGCACTAATTCACTCACCTGTAGTTTTTGCTGGATAAAAGGTTCTTGCAGAATTTCAACAGCTGAGGGTCTGTGCTTGGGTTCTCTTTGTGTCATTCTAAACAAAATAATGACACAATGGAGTAGTGTGATGACGGAATTGAACCCAGACTGAAAATCTTTATAATGCCGATATACTCTGAAGCGATGAATATTTTAACCACAATTTGGAAATGAGTGAAATGCTGGTAGTAATTATACTCCAGACGTAGCTCTCGCTTTATCCTCCCAATTCAGTACATTATGCTTAAAAACAAAACAAAAAACAACAACAACAACAACAACAAAAAAAACAAGCAAATAAACAAATTTACGTACTTTATAAACAGATCTCTGAGGTGTGAATTGAAGTGATCGGGTAGCCGTGGAGCCACGCCCTCCACTATCTTATACATAACAGCCATCAAATTCTAAATAATTAAAAATTGAATGAAATAATGCAACAATCGAATACTCACTGACTGTGCACAACAACCACTGAGTGGGAATGACTTGATAGAGCATTTCTGCATGACCACACCTTACCTTGCCTTGGAAGGCGTGTTCCAGAGTGCATATTTCGTACAGTATACATCCCAGGGACCAAATGTCAGACTTGGAGTTATAGCCGTCGTGTTTAAGCACTTCCGGACTCATGTAATAGGGCGTGCCAGTAAACGTAGTAGCCAAATCAGACGTGCCCATTAGGATACGAGAAATGCCGAAATCTCCGAGCTTTATTAGATTGTTTTTCAGGAAGATGTTTCTAATTTAAAAAAAAATCCAATCAATCTATTAGTTAATTAATCAATCAACCATTTTGATCAATTAATTAAAATTAATGCCTCAATCAATCAATAAATGTGTTAATTGATCTATGCAATTAATCAGTGCATCAATCAACTAATTGATCATCATCACTAATCTACACATCAATCCACCAACTAATTAATACAATTAATGTCTTAATCAATCAATTAGTCAAAGTATAAATCTATTTGTGCATTAATTAATCAATAAGTGCATCAATTAATTGATTGATCATTAATTAATCAACCAACTAATCACCAATTAATCAAATGGGCCCATCCATCCATCCATCTATCAATCAAGATATACTACTCGTGAAGATATTGCAATTTTCAATCACTCAAAGAAATTTACACTGTGGGAGACACTTTTGCATATACAATTAGCAAGTGGTACTACTCAACAGTATAAAGGTAAAATGTGAAGGTCTTGGAAGTTGTGGGTTTTTGTAGCTCACTGGTGGCTAAAGCCAGAGTTCCTGGGTTCAATTCCCCGGTGACAATGAAGATTTTTTCACATCTTGCCTTTGTTTCTCTCTAGACTTTAAGTGAGAAAGTTTCAATCCAATTCACACATTTATGAACTCAGACTAATGAGCCATTCTTGAATAAAAGAACAAAATGTCTTCACATACCTGGCCTTCAAGTCTCTGTGCAGAATTCTCCTCTCGTGGATGTAGTGTACAGCAGAGGTAATTTGAATGAACCAATCAACTATAAGAGACTCATCAAACGTCCTGCCAGCCTCTCGCCACTGAACAATCTTTGCATCGAGATCTCCGCCCTGAATTAAAGAACAACGTTACATTGATGCTAACACTGAATATGAGAGAAGTTATAACTTATATGGAACATTATCAGCGAATTAAAGTGTTCATTATTAATTTTATTTGAAGATATTTTTTAACAATTATTGTAGATAGATACCTCACAATATTCTGTGACGATGCAGAAATGTTCACCGTCCATAAAACTGTCATGAAACTTGACGATATATATATGATCCAGCTGCACACACACACAAAAACAAAAAACAAACAAACAAACAAACAAACAAACAAAAAAAAATACACACAAAACACACACACACACACACACACACACACACAATACACAAACTGGATATTCAAATAATAGTACAACAAATGATACATTTCATACATGGAAGTATTCTCGCTAAAACCAAATACCACAATGGCTGGAAGCATTATCCTTATAGGTAAAAAAAAAAAAAAAGAAAAAAAAAAGGCAATTATATTTGCACATTTCAGACCCTTTACCAGAGTGTCCAGGCCTGACAACACTGTTTTACCTAATCAACTGAATTAATGTGTTACTGATTAATTGCATGTTTATCATAACATCACCAATGTACCACTTTCATGACTCCACCCATTTCAGAATCACTCAGCCTCAGGGCATCCTCACTCTTTGTCTATTTGTTGCATATAATCTATTAAATCTACAAGATTCACTCCCTGCAACATGTCATGCAAGCGTTTGAGTACGTCCCAACTACATGCTCTAACAAGAGGGCTAGAGTTATGCCTGACAGAGTACTATAGCTAAAGTACTACTGTAACCATGGCCCCGCCCCCCTCAAATCCATCTAAGCAATTTGTAGCGCCACTGTTGTAACTTGCCCCACAAATATGCTTTAAATGATTTGGTGTTTAAAAAGTCTATGCTAAGGGTGCATCTAACACAGCAACAACAACAATAAACAACAACAACAAAGATTTCCTCTCCCTACCCCTATGAGGAGGGGAAACAGTTAAGGGGTTTGATGTCAGGCCAATCCTTATTGACATCTATGCATTAGCTGCAACTTCTGACCTTAGCTAACATCCTTGCTTCCCTCACTGCATCCACAGTTTCATCTGGCTGCAGATCTCCTACTGCAATCTGCTTCAAGACCTTCTCTGTACTACAGAAATAGAGAAGTATTCTTAGGACGTGATTATGTATATAGATGGCTGGATCTCACTTGTCTCTGTTCGCCTTCAGGTCTGCCACTAGGAAAGCAGCCCCAAATGCACCGCTGCCAAGTTTCTTGTCCATCTTGTATCGGTTTGCAAGCACCCTCTCAGCCCCGCCTCCTCTTTCTGACCTCCGCAAACAACCACCATCGCCGCCATGCGGGGGCTGCTGTACGTTGGGAAGATCCTTAGGAAGTGGCATTGTCTTGCTATATAACCTCTCTCCACATCCTTATCACCTCTAGTCTAGCATGTCCACTTTTACGCCTTACAAAGTCAATTCAAAACGGCGCTATGCAACCCTTTACCAGACCAAATGAAACATTGTATTTAACGATTCTTTACCAGATGAAAAAAAGAAAAGAAAAAAAAAAAGAAAAAAAAAGAAAAAAAAAGAAGAGAGAGCGAGAGAGACAAGTTATTGATGCTGCTAGAAGCCAAATCTGGAGAAGAGACCACTTCTGTATCCCTGAAATGTCAGAAAAGCCACTCCAGCACCCACAAACAACCACGATGATGTACTCCATTTCTTAGAGTCGCTATCGTCTTCAGTAGAGGAAGTTGAAGAATTCTTTACTGCTCCTGAAAAATTCAATCCACAATACATTAATAAATAGACAAGATCAACCAACCAACTAAAATAAATAAAAGAGAAAACATAAATAAATAAATAAAAAAAAAGAAGTTTTTTTTTTGGGTGGGGGAGGGGGGGGGGGGGGGGGGGGGGGGAGTTAAGTTTTGGCTGCTAGAACGATAAAAAAATAGCTATTATCATAATATAAAAAAACATGTATGAGTAAATAAATAAATGTATTAATTAATTAAGTAATTTATACCATTCCTAATCTCTGTGATAACTTACGTCTTTTTTTCTTGGGATAAAGTTCTCTCCTCATGCGAAGGCAGAAAGTTTCCAGGTTTTTGTGAAACTTCCAGTTCTTGGGTTTGGAGCCTTCAGAGGAGAGAGGCATGAGTAGGTCCAAGTAACCAAACACGAGCACATCATAGGATGTCGGTGAACTGCAACAGAAGTAGTCAGAAGAACCCAGCTTGGCAGAGAGAAGGGACAGACATTTACCAGCCCTGGTCATCACCTGGAATAAAAGGTGAATATTCGGTGAAAGTTCAGTGTCATATGAATTGCTTCTTCAGTTACAGTGGAACCTTCCTACAAAGGGACTCTGAAATGCAACATAAATCTCAATTACAGTCAACATACATGGAACAAATTGGTCCACCATAATACAGTATAACTATTACAGGTTCTGGGCGTGGGGTGTGTGTGTTGCTGACACCCCGAGCTGCAACAATGCACCTGTGAGAGATGGGACTCGAATGGGCCATATTTAATTTAGTGGGGGCCATACTCTTATGATCTGTAGGGGGGCAGTCACGAACCTCTGGAAGCAGCCAAATTCTCTACCAGGGTCGGAATACTTGTCTCCAAGCATTGGCCTTTATAGAGAGGGTTTTACTGCATTGGCAAATTTAATGAATTTATTATTGGCTTTACATCTCAGGATCACACCTAATTGCGTTGTTTTAAGGCAAAATATATAAAATCAAAGCTAATGAACATTGTTACAATTAGTAACTGTTAGTTGATATCAGCTAGTAGAGATTCATTACTCCTCTGAGTTACTAAACTTGACAACAAATGTGTGAATAAATCTAAAGAGTGGAAGAGAAACTATTCACTCGCCTTCCAGCTCTGACCAGCAAAATTACATTTGAGTGTATGTATGTACGCATATAAAACATAATAAAATGGTCACACCTCTGTTCCGGTCTCTTGGACGGTGACGTCACTTGCTGATCGCTTCATGAGAAATTTCTTTACGGAGTTGTGCATCCACGATAGGTAGAAGAGGGACAGAGGGAATGGGAGGAGCTTGCCATACGTCTCTCTCGTTACCGACAAGTAATTTTCATTATCCAGCCACTGAAGATACAGCTGAAATGAAAGAAAATAGTAAAACTGACACAATGAATTTATCTTTACTTGACCTATGATAGGAAAAGAAAAAGGCTAATGAGCAAGTCACACAGAATTCAATGGAAGATTTAAGTGCTGTATATAGACCATCCGCATGATTGCTTTATAAGACTTCACTACTTATAGACTGACCAGTGGATAAATAGTCCCATATTAGTCGTTAGGTAGAGTGCTAGATTGACCCGTTATATTTAAAAGGTTTCTTCAAGTACACAGTTCCGCAGCACTGATACACTATTGCTGAGTCATCATGCTACTTATTCTTGCATCTGTCATTTAATTCCCTGCAGTAACTTTCTGAATAATAAGCAAAATTAGGTGAAAGGCTTATTTACAGTTTTGATGACCACTTACCAGAAAACTGGTCGTTATGGTAAATCATATTAAAAATTGTTGTTTTATTTAAAGTGAACCAATTTTAGTCATACACACACAAATACACACATGCATACTTACACTAACAAGCACACGCACACACACACACGCACACACACATACCAGAGCAGGTTTTAGTCTGTCAGTGAGAAGAGCATCAAGGGGTACCAGTTCAGATTTCTGCTGCCGAGTCAACTCATGATCTGTGTCCAGACCCTACAAAGAAAGCAAAACAAACAAGAACAAGAGAGAAATAAAATGGAACTCTCCCGTAGCTGTCTATAACCAGGCTATGGAGCTGAGAGTGAGTTCAGCAAAACAAAACAAATGAAGTAAACAAGACTGATCAGTACAACATTAGTGGCTGCACCCAACCAGTTCCTGCATCTTTCTGTATACCTGCTGTTGGAGATGGAGAATGATATTGAGAGGTCTTGAGACTTTGATATTGGAATCAGTTAAGAATGGAGTGCCTAAAAACATATATGGCACTTTAATTTGTTTCTTTTTGTTTTATTTAATGATTTCTTACTGGAATAGCAACTTTCTTCAATGACAGTGTGAGGGTTGTGCAGACCATTGGCTAGTTTCAGATATGTCTGCAGGAAACAACAGTCTCAATAGAGATGATTATAATACACCGCAGCACTTACTAAAATTTGGAGACTTTCAGCTTGAAGAGAGCCATGGTATTCGTCTCCAGGATGCAGCAAAACGTTTTTGGTAGTTTTCTCTTCCATTTCTGCTTTTTTAAAATTACAGTGCAGAATATCGCCCGCGCATTTCACATGAGTTCGTTTTATTAGAATGGCAAGTGCAGAGCAACGGTTTGTTAGTGACAAGTCGAGAGTGCTAGGGAAGTCAGATTTGAGCAGGAAGGGAAGCGTAGACGAACCTATAAAGTCTTTAGTGGATTTTATAAACTCCCAGCCTATATATTACACCACGAGCTCTTGCTCAGGGAGAGTAGTGGTTTTTGAAGAGGTACAGCAACAAAATCAAGTAGAGTGTAGTTTTGAACTAAGTGCTGTTTTTTTTTTTGTGATAGGAAAATAAGAAGAAAGGTTGTAAGTGGCTACTAGTATCACATAAACCAGTGGACCATTCTCAACTTGTAAGAATTAAGAATTACAATATATATGGGTTAGATTGAAACTTTCTCACCTAAAGGAGTCTGGAATAAAGCAAAGGAAAAATGTGAGAAAATCTTTGCTTTTTTCCAGATCCCTTTAGGTGAGAAAGTTTCAATCTAGTTTTTATGAAGGGTCAGAACTTGATAATTATATGGATATTGTAGAAATCAATACTGATATCATTTTTTGAGACTGAAAAATTGGTAAATGTAAATGCTTTGGAACTAGTCTAAATTTTGAACCACCTTGATGGGAGAGACCCTTTACCATACCATTGGCTGGAAATGGTCTGGGGACAGACGAAGGATTTCCAGGTTCTCTACAGGAATGTGCGCAAAGCCAATCAGATTGCTCCAATCACATGACCAACCTCAAACAATTTATCGCTAATTGAAATAATTGAGCGGAATATATTTCATCTGTGTCGGTTAGTTGGCTGCGTGGTGGTGATGGAAATGCTGGAAGAAGTTTTGTGAAGTGTTATGGAGGATACAAAGCTACACATTCAGAACAGCTAGAGGCGATCCTTTACTCTGCAAAAGAAAAGATGTCCCCCCCCTCCCCCCCCAAAATGAAGTGGGAAAAGTGTGTGCTATTATGGTTCCACTATTTTTTTGCGCTTATGTGTCTGTAACGACGACAAGATATTTGACCGACGATGGGGTGTGCATTTGTGAATAATTCACGAGCTGAGCTGAGTTGGTAAAGCATCGTCAGTGAGAAAGTCTTTTTGCAAGGGAGAAAAGGCAAGAAAAAAAAAACACCAACGGAGGGGTTCAAACCTGCAACATCTAAATCAGGTGCGCACACACTACCAATAAACCGTCGCGACCTACTGGATCATGGGTGCCGTATTACGTATTGTATACTCTTCTATCTTTTTTCTCTCCCCATAAGTCTTGCCCTGTCCACCCCAGCTCTATAAAACTGAACACTGGGTCACTGAACTGAGTTAGGAAAGAGTGTTCACCTACAGTTTAGTAACTAACCATAATCCATGGGTATAAGAAAGGCAGAGATGCAGGAGAATGCAAGGGTCAAGAAAAATAGAAGCTTGTGAGATAAGGCTGACTGATGTAACTGCTTCAATGAAGAAGTGAAAGAAAATACACAGAAAGGACAGATAATGAAGAGCAGGAGAGATGGACAAAGAGAAGAGGGAATCCATGAGTTAAAAAAAAAAAGAATAAGAAAAACTGGGATGGCTCAGGAAGAAAGAGAGCAGGAGAGGGAGACCATGGATAAAATACCTTATGCTACTCTTAATTTGCAAAATAATTATAGTATATTAGGCACTACTGGGTGGTGGGGAACTTGCTAGTTTAGAAATAATTGTGAACCCAAAAGTTTAGGCTGTACTGAGCCCTCTTCTAACACTTATGACGACCTAATCATCATTCCTTGACAACCATGGAACTTGAAATCATCTTGTGAAGAAATGGTAAAAAAATTATCTTCACAAAACAATTTGCCATGTTTCTCATTTACTTTCTATATATAGAGGTGAATCACTTCAACATGTATACTTTTTCTGTTCAACTTAAAAGAAGCTTCAGATCACAGTAAGTCTTGGGGTGCTCACGTCACTAAATAGTACATCCTGGTGGGCGTAAATCCACCACACTTAGGTAGTGTGTAATGTTGAAGGACCAGATCTTGGGTTTACTCCATTAATTGGTAGGTAGGTTGATTGCCAAGTGCACTATCAGTCTTGCTAGAATTCAATTCAATAGGTATGAAGCGGGATGGAGTCCACACTTGTCTGGGATGACCCGGACTGTACAGCAGGAGCAACCTTCCATCTCGACCAATTCTCCCAGTCTCACATATATGATTCAATATCAGAAGGTACTCCTCAATGAAGTTCTCTCCGAATGTTGGGTATGTCAAGTCCCAACGGTAACGATGACAACTCTTAAACAGCAATCTGGAAATTCCAGCAAATTGAGCTCAGCGAACATGTCCACCAGCCTCAACTAGGGATAACCCACATATCCTTTAGCCTCAGACATCTCTTTTCCAAGCTTATTTATTTCTTAAGAAGTTGTAGATGTGTGTGCAAGTTTCATACGTTCTACAGAAAAATAAATAGTGTGATTCATATTTGTTCTTTTTTTCTTCCACTGATGGGCTAAATGCCACTTCAACATCATTTAAAATGTTGGTCTAGTTTGGTGACTTAGACATAACAACAGGTTTTACAACATATCCACAAGGGAGCACACTAAACTTCTGAAGCTTGAAACTTCAGAAGTGTAGTGTATTCCATTCTGGATATGTTGTAAAAAACTTAAGTTCCCTGAGTTGAGGTGTCAGTTTTCCCATGTCAGCTGCTACAGATGGTCTCGACTATTCCCAGACAACTGAGGTACATCATTTTCAGGATCTAATTGCTCAGCAATTTCAACTAGTCCATGTATGCTTTTACTTAGGTGTTCAACTACACCATCTCCAATCCCAGATCCTGCATTGCCTATGGAAGAGATTGTTTGAAGGTTCATCTTCCCGGGAATTCATTTTAAGCGCCTTCATGACTGCAATATAAATATGGGCATCCTAAACCAACAAGAAGAAATCTGTACAAACATTAAGCGTTGAGATCCCTGACTAAAGCACAACCTCTTCTGTATAGCCTACAGTATAGTATTTATACTTTTTTATTTTATTAAATCTTCTAAAGTGTCTCAAACTTTGGAGTGCCAGTCTTTTGCTACTGGTGGCAATCCTTCCAATCTATCACACATCCCTGGCTGTTGTTTTGAATATTTTTAACTTTCCCTAGCACGCTAATGTAAGCATGTTCCCTCCAAACAGGAGATGATGAAACTGACCAGCATATGTGACTTGCAATGCTTCATACCAAATCTTGGTATTTCCACTTCTGTCTGCTCTGAATGCAGTGGGTCTTAATTCTGTATTGCTTCCAAGATGGGAATCATGTCTTCATATTTTGCTCTCATACGTGGAAGAATTCTCATGGAGAAACTAACACAGAAATAGATCAGAATGACATAGACTAGTACATATATACCTGATGTAGATGTCTACAAAGTGTCACCCCTACCGTTTATTTTTAATGGAGGGAATGAACACCGCATAGCTAGCAGTATTTATTCACTTTGCACCATTATTGTACAGTACTCGGGAAGCATTGCTGTCTTAAAGTACATACATATATTGATCATTTATCTAATCAATACTCTCATAAAAGCCTTGCTTAATCAGGTCCACACTGCAGGCATAGAGTTCATCATATATCAATGTACCTTGAAATTTTAGCATTTCATGCTGAACTAAGTCAAAAATGCAACTAAACTCTGGCCAGTATTTTAAACCTTGCAGCAAATGTAATGCAAACATCTCATTTGTCTGTCAGTCGCTTAATATAATACTAATAGCACTTTACTATCTTCATTTCACTTGCTTATCGTACTGACTTTTGTGACACCTCCTGGGGATGATCCATTTTGATGTGTTTTTCCGTAGCAAATGCGAAATTTTTGGAAAAAAAGAAGGAAAAATGTTTCTGTGTACTCGAGCAATATGGATTTTGAAATTACCCAGGAGAACTGTTGGATCATTTTCAGATGGGAATGGCTTTTCAGGATATAATGATGCTAAATTAGGGGAGCATGGCTCATCTGGTAATTTCAGGGTTTGATACAGGATTTTTTGC